>Ga0194038_1000571_pt1 | contig 16185 bp, 17 predicted proteins | sample JunL226m_MetaG_FD_148630 | JGI IMG/M metagenome (GOLD analysis project Ga0194038, IMG submission 148630) | Anoxic zone freshwater microbial communities from boreal shield lake in IISD Experimental Lakes Area, Ontario, Canada - Jun2016-L227-6m | ecosystem: Environmental > Aquatic > Freshwater >... | reverse complement strand
ATAAACGGATGCTTGGCTTTGGGATCAGGCTGACCATCGGCGCCAATCAGCGGCGGCGCAGGTCCGTCAGGAACATCTCCGATCCATTTACCGTCCTTCCATTGGATGACCCAGCGTTTTTCGTCATAAGGCTGTCCCTTGGGATCTACAGATGCCCGGTTGTAAATGATTCTACGATTCACCGGCCATGCCCAGGCAAACTCCGGATACAGACCGATTTTGTTTGGCGCATCCTCCTGTTTTTTGCGGGCCGCCATGTTTCCTTTTTCCGTATAGCTGCCGGAGTAAATCCAGTTGCCGCAAGATGTGGACCCATCGTTTTGAAGAAATGCAAAACTGGGCACCTGAGATCCCATCTTGAATTCCTGGTCGCCGACTTTGACATCCTTGACAAAAAACCCGTTGATCTGTTTGGCCACCTTATGAGGATCAAACTTGTGGTCTGTCATGTAGTCCCACTTCAGATTCAGAATCGGATCCGGGAATACGCCGCTTTCCTTGTAAAGCTCCTTCAGCTTCAAACCGAGTTCCATTATGATGTCGCCATCCGGCAAGCTGTTCCCAAGAGGCTTGGGACCTGCATACCGCCACTGCATCCAGCGCCCGCTGTTGGAAATGCTGCCTTCCTTTTCAACCGAGACACAGGCGGGAAGCATGAAGACTTCTGTGGCCACATTCTCTGGAATCATCTCGGGTCCATGCCAGAAAGAACCGGTTTCATTGTCAAAGAGATTGACGTTTACCATCCATTCGAGATTGGCCAGGGCTTTGCGTACTTTTCCAGCATTGGAGCCGCTGCATGCCGGATTCATGCCCCAGGCAAAAAAGCCCTTGATGCTGCCTTTGAACATCTCATCAAAGATATCCAGCCAGGAATAAGGCTTGCCTTCGTCCAGCTTGGGCATCCAGGGATAGCCGAATTCGTTTTCAGCAGAAGCCTTGTCTCCGAAAAAGGACTTCAACAGGCTGACGATATATTTGGGTTCGTTCTGCCACCAGTTGAGGCTGAGCGGATCCTTGCTCTGGGCTCTGCGCTTTAGCATATCATCCAGTTTTGCCATTTTTCCACTCGGGGCGGGAATATAGCCGGGCCAGATATGAAACAACAGAGCCTGATCCGTTGATCCCTGAACATTGGATTCCCCCCTTAACGCATTTACACCACCGCCGGCAATGCCCATGTTCCCCAGAAGGAGCTGAATGATGGACATGGTCCGAATATTCTGAACGCCCACCGTATGCTGTGTCCAGCCCATGGCATACATGATTGTTCCAGCCTTGTTGTTGGCGCCGGTGGCTGCGTAGGTTTTATAAACTTCCAGCAGATCCGCCTCCGTGGTACCGGTAATTTTAGAAACCAGCTTGAGGTCATAGCGGTCATAATGCTTTTTCAAAAGATTGATGACGCACTGACTGCTCTTCAGGGTCAAATCCCTTAAGGGTAGCCCTTTTTCATCCAGTTGAAATGTCCAGGTCGCCTTGTCATATTTCTTGATTTTGGAGTCCCAGCCGGAAAACAGACCGTCGTTGAATGAAAAATCCTTGTTTACCAGAAAAGCGGCATTAGTGTAATTCAGAACATATTCTTCGCCAATCAGCTTGTTATCCAGAATGTATTTGATCATCCCGCCCAGAAAAGCAATATCAGTCCCGGAGCGCAGCGGCGCATAGATATCCGCTTTTGAGGATGTTCTGGTAAACCTGGGATCAATGTTGATAACCTTGGCGCCGTTTCTCTGGGCTTCAGTCACCCATTTGAAGGATATGGGATGGTTTTCCGCGGCATTGCTTCCCATGATCAGGATGCAGTCGCTGTTTTTAAGGTCAATCCAGTGGTTAGTCATTGCACCGCGTCCGAACGACTCTGCCAGAGCCGCAACAGTTGCGCTGTGTCAGATTCGGGCCTGATGCTCGATATAGACCAGCCCCAGGGAACGCAGCATGGCTTGATAAATCCAGCATTCCTCATTATCCAAGGCAGCGCTTCCGACAGAGGCTATGGCCGTTGTACGGTTGACAGTCTGCCCTGAGGCGTTGGCTCCTGTAAACGATGCATCCCGCGTGGCCTTGACGCGTCTGGCAATGCGGTCAATGGCCCATTCCCAGGTAACTTCCTGCCATTTTGTCGCATAAGGCGCACGATACATGGGGTTAAGAAGCCGGTTTTCGTTTTCAACCAACCCAGCCAGCGCAGCCCCTTTGGAGCATAATGCTCCCCGGTTGATGACATGGTCCGGATCACCTTCGATGTTGATGACCCGTCCATCCCCTTTTTTACTGGTATGTACAATGGCCCCGCAACCCACCGCGCAGTAACAACAGATCGTGGTGGTTTCTTTGGCGTACTTGGTTTTGAGCATCTGGGCATGGGCTTTGACCGGTGATAGATCAAAACCATGACTACCACTAACTGCAAGACCTGCAGCCGTGGCGCCGGTAATCTTGATAAAATCCCTTCGCGTTACATCCATAGAAATTTCACTCCTTTCCGGGCTTTTCGGTTACGGTTGCTTACCTTGAAAAATTTCCAGACTTCATCATCCCTTACAATTCATCTTCGACATCAGCAGCATCATCATCGGCAATCTTTATTGAAGAATCAATCTTGATTTCATCAGAGTCATCGCTGTCCCCATCAAAGTCTTCTTCAAGTAGATCATCGATAATTTCAGCATCTTCCTCAATGCCCATAAATGCTTCTGTCAGTACCTCCTTGGATGACGCCGCCGGCTCATCAATGGAAATATTCACAGGCTCGGATTTATTGGCTTTATAAAAATCAATCACCATATCTGCAATCTTTTCGGCATGCCCCCTTGGGGGATACATGTTTTTGGTTCTAAGAACTGAAATGACCTTTTCTCTGTCTGTGTCAACGGCATTGGAAACCGCTGCATTATCATAGCTTTCTTCGCAAAGCAGCGACAAGCTATCCTTGTCCAGTTCGCCAAATTCGCGAATAATCAACCGACTATTATCATGATTTTTTAAAATAGTGTATTGCTGTTTCATTCCCACCCATCTCCCCTGACACGGCATTCCCGTGCTGTCATAACTTCAAAAATGAAAAATACCAATGTTCGCACCATATACTGTTTACTCATTATATTCAAGGCCAAACACCGTCGCTGACATGACAGGAAAATAAGCAGGAAATGGAGTCGGAGGGGAACTATTGATTTCAAAACAAATTCGCAGTGAATTAATTTGGTTGACATTAATCATGAACATGGCATAATTTGGGATGAGTGTTTTTTAAATTATCCGATGTTGTATGAATGGATGCCATGCAGGCAAAGCAACATTGGAAACACCAAAAACAAGGGGTAAAATCATGAAAAAGACGCGCATAAGTTTAACGATGGTGGTACTGGTGGCTATTGGGTTCATGATGGTGGCGGTAGCAGGAGCTCAAGACAAGGGGATGAAAAAAACCAAGCCGAACACTGCTATCGTCAACCTGAACACCGCTACATCGGAAGAGTTGGAACAGGTAAAGGGAATTGGCCCCAAACTGGCTGAAAAAATTATAGAATACCGAAAAGCCAACGGCCCTTTTAAACGAGCGGAAGACATCGTAAACGTTCAAGGTATCGGCACTAAATTTTGGGAAGCCAATAAAGATCGCTTTGTCGTCGAAGCTGCGCCAGCACCCGCAGTTGTATCAGCACCAGCACCCGCAGTTGTATCAGCACCAGCGCCAGCCACAAGCAAAACGCCATAGCCTATTGCGGAACAATTTCCTCGCACGATTGAAAGGCCCGTCATTGGATGGTTTGCATTCAGGGAGTATTCTTTAAACGGCCATCATCATGGTTTTTCCGCTGGTTTTCAGTCTGGCGCTTTTGGAAACCAGCGGGATTCCTGAGTATGACAGGATTGTGATGCTATGCTCTTTTCAATTCCTTGCTGCCGAATTCCCCTGCCAGAGCATTCCCCTGCAGCAAAATATCTGAAAATGGCGCCAACCACTCTAATCAACTATTTTTTTGCAGACTTTTTCATGAGACAGCAATGCCTGCACATAACAATATTACAGTTTATTATGGAGAAATCGAATGGTTAAAAAGCATTATTGCATGTTTTGCCTTTGTTATCTGATGATCGTTGTCGTTGCAGGCTGCGATTCCACAAAGGATGTTGACCCACATTACTTACAACTATCCATTACGGTCAGTCCAGCCACCGTGCTTAGCGGCGAATACAGTTTGATTACCGCCACCCTGATTAATACGAAATCAACCACAACCACAACAGGAACTACTGAGACTACAGGAACTGGGTCTAGCCCTGTTTCTGATTATCCAGTGATTTTTACAATCTCGCGAAATATCTCTGGAAGCACACTTACGATTGTGGACAACATAACGAATGTTTCTGGAATAGCAACCGCCATATATAGGTCCGGTTCCACTGCTGGCGTGGATATCGTCCAAGTCAGTATTGACAGCGGCGAATCCGCATCAGCAACAATTTTTGTGAATCAGTCCCCAACTCCTACACCAACTCCTACACCAACTCCGAAAGCAACACCAACACCAACTCCAACACCAACTCCAACTCCAACTCCAACACCGACTCCAACATCTTAAGGAAATTCACATGGAAATAATCTTCCATATCGTGGTATTTTTAATTACATTGATGGTCGGACCATTCTTATCTCTTGGCCAAGATAAAGAAGAATTCTTTCCATATTCAGCCGTTTTTTATTACAGGTGCATATCATCATGAGTTCTATGGACGAACATATTTTGAAAACAACAAAGGAAATTGTTGTCAAATTTATTGAAACCGGACGGATTTCTCCAAGCGGGTTTTCCGAATCTTTTAAGTCCATTTATCACACTATTGACGAAACTGTGAAAGAGTCAACGGACAAAAACCGAAAAGAAGAACTCCAACATGACGACTGATACTCCCAAAAACATCTCTGACCCCCCTGAAACAGACCTCGACTGGGAAAACCGAAGGCTTTGCAGTGACGACAGTTGTATCGGTGTTATTGGCGCTGACGGCAGATGCAGGGTTTGCGGGTTGATTGATACAAAAACTCCTCCGGGATCGAACCCATCCAGTAGTATGAGTAACGTTCAGGAAGAACTCCAGGAATCATTTACAGAAGATCAAGCGACAGAGTCCAATGACCAAGGGTGGGAAGATCGAAAACTCTGCCTTGATGAGAGCTGCGTCGGCGCCATTGGCGCGGATGGCCGGTGTAATTTCTGTGGACTGCCAGGATAGATGCATCGGCTTTTTTAACTACTGGTTTCCATAGCCGTTTTGGTCTCCGCAATCCGGACACTGCCAGGTAATACCATTACAGGACATTCCCCAGAAGTTTTTCTCCATGCAGTTCTGGCAGATGGAGAATCCGCACCGACATCTCCAGCAGAAAGGAGGATGCTTGCCGCAGCAGGAGCAGGGACTTTCTTTTGCTATACGGCGCTTTTCTTTATATGGGGACAGAATGGTCATTTCTTTCATGTTATCTGATAGCTTCGTTTGATCGTTGTTATAGGAAGAGTGCATTGCAATGGTGTTTTCCCAAAGCGCGAAGAACCTTTTTTTCGTGTGTTTCGTGGTAGGGGCGACCGGCTGGTCGCCCTTACTCCACAGTAAACTAATATAGGAGCATGATGATGTCAACCCATACCGAACCGGGTATTTCCCGTGAAGGTGCTTTTCTGTTGCTGACAACGCACCTGAAAAATGAAAAACTGGTATTTCACTGCATGGCCGCTGAAGCCATCATGCGGGAGCTGGCTCCAAGATTTGACGAAAACCCGGAAGTGTGGGCCATTGCTGGGCTGCTTCACGATATTGATTATGAAATCACCAATGGTGATCCTTCCCGACACGGCCGTGAAGGTGCAGAACTTCTTCTGAATCATGGCATATCTCCAGCCATTGCCGATGCCATTCAAAAACACAATGCCGAAGGACTTGGCCTTGAACGCACCACAGTTTTCGACCATGCGCTGGCTTGCGCTGAAACCATTACCGGCATGATTGCAGCGACAGCAATGGTGTATCCGGACAAAAAAATCGCCAGCGTCAAGCCACAGTCCGTTACCAAGCGCATGAAAACCCCGCATTTCGCCCGGTCTGTCAGTCGCGATATCATCATGGAATGCGAAACCATTGGGATTCCCCTTTCGGACTTTGTAGTCATAAGCTTGAATGCCATGTCCGGCATCGCGGAAAGCATCGGACTATAACAATTATTAAGATGCATCAGCTCACCCTGGCGTCTTTTTTGCGACCATCAGACTTCCATGATTGGAAACCTTCCATGCCCACCAAACCCGTATTATACCTGATTGACGCCACCGCCACCATTCACCGAGCCTATCATGCCATTCGGGGGCTATCTACATCCGCAGGACTTCCCACGAACGCCGTATTCGGGTTCACCCGAATGCTGATCAAACTCCTTCATGACTGGTCCCCTGAATACATTGCCCTGTGTTTTGACAGCAAGGAAAAAACCTTCAGGCACGAAATGTACCAGGACTACAAGGCTACTCGCCCGCCCATGCCGGAAGACATGCGGCTTCAGCTTCCCTATATTCGGGAAGTGTCTGAAGGTTTCCGGCTTCCGGTCATCGAACTGCCAGGTTTTGAGGCCGATGATCTGATCGGAACCCTGGCTGTCCAGGCGGAAAAGGCCGGCTTTTCGGTGGTCATGGTCACGGGTGATAAGGATTTTATTCAGCTTGTGACAGAGACCGTTTCGATATGGGATCCCATGAAGGATAAGGTCACGAACCTCGAAGAAGTTCGCAAGACATTTGCATTGGAACCCGGACAGATCATTGACGTGATGGGGCTTTCGGGAGATACCAGCGACAATGTTCCCGGAGTACCGGGAATTGGCCCTAAAACCGCGCTGTCCCTGATTCAAACGTTTGGAAGTATGGCCCAGGTCTATGAGAGAATTGATGAAGTCGCTTCAAAATCCGTTCGTCAGAAGCTGTCCGCCCGCAAAGAGCAGGCATTTCTAAGCCGGTCCCTGGTAACCATTAAAACCGATGTCCCCCTGTCAGTTCGTCTGGAAGATTTCAAGACACCCCCCCCGGACGCAGCAGTACTGGCAAAGCTGTTTAAGACCCTGGAATTCCGGCAACTGCAGCAGGAGTACCCGGTTCCTGCAGACTTCACCCAGAAACACTACGCCGCCGTGATGTCCAGTGAAGAGTTGGATCAACTTGTTTCAAACCTGTCCGCCACGCAAATAATTTCCCTGGATACCGAAACCACATCCACGGACCCCATGAAGGCCAAGCTTGTTGGTCTGTCTTTTTCCGTAAAAGCCGACCACGCATTTTATGTTCCGGTTGGCCATGTTTATCCGGAAGCGCCGGCCCAACTGAATATTGATATAGTTCTGAACGCCATCAAACCCATACTGGAAAATCCCGCAATTCCCAAACTTGGTCAGAATATCAAATATGACGCCATTGTACTGGCCCGCTACGGCATTTACCTGCAAGGGGTTGTTTTTGATGATATGGTGGCCTCTTACCTAATCAACCCCTCGCTTCGGGCCCACAGCCTGGATCAGATTGCCCTGGATCACCTCAACCATAAAACCATAACCTTTCAGGAAGTCACCGGCAAAGGCGCTCATGCCGGATTTCAGACGGTTCCCATTGAATCGGCTATACAATATGCCTGTGAAGATGCGGACATTGCCCTGATGGCAAGAGATGTCCTGCTCCCCAAACTGGAATCCCTGGGTCTGACGAATCTTCTGGAAAGCGTGGAAATCCCCCTGATCGGGGTACTGATGCGAATGGAGATGCGCGGGGTCTGTGTGGACTGCGATCGGCTAAGGCTTATGTCCAAATCCTTTGAGAGCCAGCTCTCGGACATCGAAACACGGATTTATGCGGCTGCCGGAGAAACCTTCAATATTCAGTCACACCAGCAGCTTGGACATATCCTGTTTGAAAAACTCAAACTTGATACCAAAAAAAAGACGAAGAAGAAAACAGGCTATTCAACGGATGTGGATGTATTGAAACAGCTTGCTTTTCACCATGAGCTGCCGGATCTCGTTTTAAGGCATCGAACCCTTTTCAAGCTGAAATCAACCTATACAGACGCGCTTCTGGATATGGTTCACCCAGATACTGGCAGAATTCACACCTCTTACAATCAGACCGTTACCGCTACAGGCAGGCTTAGCAGCTCTGATCCTAATCTTCAGAACATTCCCATTCGCACCGAAGAAGGCCGGCAGATACGCAGCGCCTTTATCCCGCAAAAGGGCTGGGTTATGATATCCGCTGATTATTCCCAGATCGAACTCCGGATTCTGGCTCACTATTCAGAAGATCCGCTACTGATTGATGCGTTTATAAAAGATGAAGACATTCATTCCAGAACTGCCTCAGAGGTTTTCGGGGGACTTCCAGGCATGATGACACCGGAGCTTCGGCGGCAAGCCAAGATCATCAATTTTGGTATCCTCTATGGCATGGGGGCGTTTAGCCTGTCAAAGGAGCTGGGAATCAGCCAGAAAATGGCCAAAGCTTATATTGATCAGTATTTCAAGAGGTATCAGGGCGTCCGGGACTATAGCGAGCAAACTATTGCACTGGCCAGGCAGACGCAGAAAACCAGCACGATTCTGGGCAGAATTCGTCTGCTTCCGGACATCAATAGTCAAAACGCCAATGTCCGGGGCTTTGCAGAAAGGATTGCCGTCAACACACCGATTCAGGGAACTGCTGCGGATCTGATCAAACTGGCCATGATTAAGATGGATGCCGATTTTTCCGAAAAAGGCTTCCAGGCCGCCATGCTGATGACGGTTCACGACGAGCTGGTGTTTGAAGTCCCGGAACATGAGATGGAAGCAGTTACAACCCGTATCCGGGACATCATGGAAGGCGTGTGGCCACTGAAAGTACCGCTAAAGGTCAATATCGCCTCTGGAAAGAACTGGGCTGAAGCCCATTAAATGCTGCTATGGATAACGATTCCCCCCCTTTGAAAAAGGGGGGCAGGGGGGATTTAGTGGTTGTTGGTAGCTTATCCCCGTTTTCAAATCCCCCTTAATCCCCCTTTTCTAAAGGGGGAAATCAGTCACAATGATGTTGGTGAATAATATTTTTATAAAGTAATCAGCGTATAATCCCTTGAACCCAGACCAATCTTTTCTGCATATTCAAGCTGATAAGGCCAGTCAACTTCCGGATATACACCCCGGAATTTGTCTTCGCCTGCGCCGGTATTCAGGGTTAGACACGACCCTGGGACCGCAGTCTCCTGGTTGACCAGATCAGCAGATGCCTGATCAATAGCAACTGGGTCTATGGATGCAGTAAAACCGATGTCTCTGACGATGGGCGCATCATTGTAGGGATAACAATCACAGGCAGGGGAAACATTGGTGATAAAATTGACAAACAACGTTTTTCCCGTTTTACCTTTCAAAACCCCCATCGTGTATTCCACCATCTTTTCCATAAAAACCGGAACAGCTTGATTCCACTGAATCTGGATTGCCTCCTGTGCGCAGATCAGAATACATTCGCCGCAGCCAATACATTTCTGGGTATCCATAATCGCCTTTTCTTTCACCACGGACAGCGCATTCTGAGAGCAGTGGGCAACGCAGTCCCCGCACCCGATACATTTTTTTTGCTTGACAGCCGGCGACAGGTTGGAATGCTGAGCCAGTTTGCCTTTTCGGGAGGCGCACCCCATGCCCAGGTTTTTAATGGTTCCGCCAAAACCAGACAGCTCATGACCTTTAAAATGCGCCATTGAAATAATGGCGTCTGCCTGTGCAATTTCAGCCCCGACATAAACATGCTGAAAATTTTTCTGTGCAATATCAATTTTAACTTCGCTTTTTCCCCGAAGCCCATCCGCAATTATGATGGGTGCATCCACAGACGCGTAGGAAAAACCGTTTTGAAGAGCGGTCAACAGATGAGACGGTGCATCGCTCCTGCTTCCGGCATACAGGGTATTAGCATCAGTCAGAAAGGGAATTGCGCCTTCCGCCTTGATCAATTGAACTATTTTCCGTACAAAAACCGACCGAATGAATGCAGTGTTGCCGACTTCTCCGAAATGCAGCTTCACCGCAACCATATCTCTGGGTTTCACAGCAGTGGCAAGTCCCGCAGTTTGAACCAACCGCCCGACCTTGTTCACCAAGTTTTCCTTGTGAGTGGACCGAAGATCTGCAAAATAGACAGTGCTTTTCATAATTCCTCCTGTAGTAGATGACATACGAACGCCCATGGCATGGCCTATGCCGCCCCCATGCATGACAAAAATATATAAAACTTGTAGCCGACACTCTTGTGTCGGCTACAAGAGCATTTCTCACGAGAAGGTGGTGTGGGCGACCGGTCGGTCGCCCATACTTGTTTCGTGTATTTCGTGGTTTAAAAGTATTTTCACGGTAAAGAAAATCGGAGAATAGCCATTTTAAAAAGAAGAAAATCCCGTTTTTAAAATGGCTACTGTATATCCAATTTAAGCAGATTACTTCCATATACTGGATATAAAATATCCATTTTTCAATTCGCCACAAAGACGCAAAGAAGATAACGCTCTTGTGGCGGCTAATTTCATTGAATCTTTTCTCTATAATTACGCCACCACAGGGCATTCAATGTATTAACGAAAATTTAATTAAATTACCCAATAATGAATGCTCGTGGCACAATGATTGCTTTATACCGTACAAAATCGTTATACTGCAAATGGTCATAACTTGCGCTTTACTTATGCACCCACCCCAGCGGGGGGAGGGCGGTAATGAATCGCTTGATAGTCTGTGACCTTTTATTTACCAAAAACAAGGGAGGTTGTCATGAAAAAACATTTATTTTCCAGAATGGTTGTGGTAGTGGCTGTGGCAGTTCTTATAGGCTCTGGAGTGAACGCCTTTGCTGGAATGGGCAAAGGCGCCGGAAATCCTGGAATGTGTGCCGCCAACACCAACTTGACCGATGACCAGATTAAAAAAATGGAATCGGAACGAACTGCTTTCCTGTTGGCCACAAAGGATATCCGCCAGCAGATTCATGATAAGAGGCAGGCATTGCAAGCAGAACTGACCAAACAGACTCCGGACGCATCAACTTGCGAGACCATTCAAAAGGAAGTCTCATATCTTCAGTCCCAGTTTGATCAGAAACGTCTGACACATATTCTTGAAATGAAAAAAGTTGATCCTAATTTTACTGATGGCAAAGGTATGGGGCGCGGCATGGGGCATGGCATGGGTAGCCCCTCCGGTAGCGGACCGCCCAATTAAGGAATTGCGGAACTCAGACGACATCATTGCCGAATGCTGTTCCTCTCCCTTTTTGATGTGGGAGGGACAGCACTGGCCGTCGCCCCCATGTCCGCCAAAACTGGAGAAAAGAGAATAACAATGATTTTGTCTTTGGCTCAAAAAGCTGGACAGCGGTTGATGGTGGGTTTTGACGGTAAGGCATTCAACGCCGATCTGGAATTTTTGATAGGAACCCTGAAAGTCGGTGGCATTATTCTTTTTTCCAGAAATCTGGGGCCCCCCGAAGACATTCGGCGATTGTGCAAAGATGTCCAGGATTACGCCAGAAGTTTGGGTCAACTGCCGCTTATTATCGCCATTGACCAGGAAGGCGGACAGGTGGCTCGGCTGAAAGCCCCTTTTTTTTCAGAATTCCCCGGAAATCCGGCCATAAAAACCAGGGATCATGCCCTCAATTTTGCCCGTGTTACCGCGTCGGAACTCCGGTCCATAGGTGTCAACATGAATTACGCCCCAGTGCTGGATGTAACGCGTCCAAATATCAAGGGCATTATGGATGGAAGGTCATTTGGAAGTGATCCGCATCGCGTGGCGGCAATTGGAGCCGCCGTTATTGAAACACTTGAAGAAAACAACATCCTGTCCGTAGCCAAACATTTTCCAGGCATCGGACGAACCGTTCTGGATTCGCACGTAGATATTCCTGTGATCAAGGAAGACATGGCGGATCTGGATTCCTGCGATCTTATCCCCTTTAAGGCAGCCATAAAAAGCGGGGTCAGCGGCATCATGCTGTCCCACATTCTCTACGAAAAACTGGACCCTATCTGGCCTGCCAGCCTTTCCGTTTCCATCGCAAGAGATCTGCTGCGATTCCGGATGCAATACACGGGCCTTGTTATGACCGATGATCTGGATATGGGAGCCATTACTAAGCACTATGCGCCGGATGCCGCCTTAGATCAGGCCCTTTCATCTGAAATCGACCAGATACTGATCTGCCACAAAAGCCCTGCCATCGAATCCGCCTTCGAACAGATTCAGAAACGCATTCGGGATAACGTATCCCTTGATGCCCTCTGCAATCAATCCATACAGCGGATAATGGCTGCAAAAAACAGGATCAGACCTTACGATAGACCATGATGTCAACTGATTTGGCTCCAGAACCTTTTTGAGCATTTCATGGAGTTATCAGGTATTCATTCCAGTCCAAGCGCCTCCTTGATTTCTTTTTCCTTGAACCCGACAATTACAGTGTTTCCGATGATAACGGTCGGGAACGAACACTTGGGATTAAATTTTTTGACATCTTCCAGAATTGCGGCCCTTTCCTCGCCCTCAAAGGTATCCACATCCACAAAATCATATTGTACGGTACAGTCTGAAAGCATTTTTTTGGTGGATTTACAATGACTGCAGGTGCTGAGTGAATAAATCTTTACTTGAGGTACTGACATGGGTTTTTCCTTTCATGATTAAAAACTCACAACTATATCCGTATATGATTTACGCCATTTTGGCGGCTGCAGCTCCTTATCCTTGCGGAAATATCCGACTGCCAGGAGCAGGGGTATCCAGAAATTGTCCGGAATCTGAAATGCTTTTCTCACCCCTTCCATATCAAACCCATCCATAGGGTGAGTGTCCAGACCCAGATTTTTGGCCGACAGCATAAGGGACATGGCAAAGAAACCCGTGTTCTTACATGCAAATGCCTGCTGCCGTTCTTCGCTTGCACCGTACAGGCTGCCGCATGCTCCGAGGAACCATTCCCGCTGCTCGACAGTCATGGAGCCTGACCGAACCATTTCCTGAAAATTTCGTTCAACTATCGAATGGCCTTCCTTCCACCCACTGCGATCAGCAAGCACAATCAACACCACCGGAGCTTCACTGATCTTGGACTGGTTCCATGCCAGCTTTTCCAAACGGCTTTTGCTTTCCGGCTCCCTTAACACGATCAGATTCCAGGGCTGAAGATTAAAGCTCGATGGAGTATTTGCTGCGGTTTCAACAAGCTCCCGAAGCAGCGCATCTGAAACAGGCTGTTCAGGATCAAAAAAATTGACTGCCCGGCGCTGGTACATAACATCCTTGAAATCCATAACTGCCTCCTCTGGTTAATGGTTGGCTTCCCTGTATTTCTCTCTTATCAATCAGTGCTTTCCGTAACATGAATATATAAGCTGCTGCAAGATATACCTTGAACTGCCCCAACTTTCTATCCTGTATTTTTTATTATCCTGTCCATCCTGGCCCAAAGATAAGACAGGCCATGTTAAACTTTTTCAATACTAAAACATTTTTTCTACGGGTCTGCGTTCCGGAATATATTCGCGGGAGATTTTGCCCTCATTCCATTCCATAGATACATAAAGATTGCAGTAACAGCTCCCAAAAGCCGCTACATCTTCACTGCGGTAAACACAGGGACAGATGATGTCCCTGTCCTTTTCAATGTTTCCCGAAGACAGGCGGCAAGGGCAGACCATGTACCCATACCGCTCCTTATTGACCAGAAGGGCCTTCAGCAGATCCATCACCCTGTCGTTGTCATCGTTGAAATAATAGCCTTTTGGCTCCTGAACCTTTTTGAGCATTTCATAGAGTTTTTCGGTATTCATTCGAGTCCAATCGCCTCCTTGTTTTGGGTGAACTTATAATATACTGCGAACGGGCATAATCTGAACTTTCCATAAACTCCCTCCCATTATCTATATATCATCCGTCTGTCTGGGTGATTTTGGAAAGGATTTCCTCCTTAAACAGTCGGTCCGATTCCATGGCGATGCGCCGGTGAACATCCCGGAAAATTTCCAGCAGATTTATTGCAAAAGGGGTTAACTGAGAGCCGCCACCAGATGCACCGCCGATGTTCCGGGTCAAAAGCAGCCGACCCATCCGGTTTTCCGTAGCAGTTATCCTTCCCCATAAGGCCCGATAACTCATTTTCAGCTCTTTTGCAGCCGCCTGAATCGAGCCATGTCGTTCAATGGCTTCCAACATTTTAAGACGCCCCAGACCAAAGATCACCTCTCCCGAATCGTCTTCGAACCATATTTTCGAGCGTATAAAAAATGGACATTTCGTACTTTGTGTCATGACAGCCTGGTAAATTCATTGTTTGAAAGTTGTTGATCCATTTTTACCGCGAGTAGGGGCGACCGGCCGGTCGCCCCTACTTTTAAACCACGAAAGACACGAAAAAATGTTCTTTGACAGGTAAGATTTGTTCGGGAAAGCTTTCATGGCAATGGTCTTCTTGCATGACTGTCGTGGGCCGGTGATAGCAATAATCGGGAATCTATTGACCAGACTATTGAGGGTATCGTCTAACGTTCGTTCAATCATGACGGGATGTTAAGGCAATTAACATAATTTGTCAATTCAATTTATAATTTGTACAAAAGCATTGCCGTTTGTTCCCAGTCTGAAGCCTGAAAACAAAAGCCCCGTGCATTTTCATCTGCGGAGACAACCACACACTTTGGCGGATACCCAGCAGTAGGGGCGACCGGCCGGTCGCCCCCACCAGACCCGGTGCTGAGTTTTTCAATCTTTCATGCCAAGTGATTTGATCCGCCAGGGAAGCGTCTGGCCATTTGACAGTTGACGGAAGACCATTTTCCGGCTATGGAACAACCAATGATTCAATATGAAAATCAACAATTAGAAGCACTGCCCCCCTTCGTGTCGGTCCACGGCTGCCACAGTGGGGACTATTGCCAGCACGCACGGGATTCCCTGGATGACATCGTACAGGCATATCACAACCAGGAATTTGCATGGGTAGGCATTACCGAGCATGTTCCGCCAACTTGTGATAGTTTTCTCTATCCAGATGAACGGTCGGCAGGGCTGACTGCAAGCGCCATGCTGGATCGTTTTGCCCGGTATATGGCGCACTGCCGGAGCTTGCAGGCGGCATACAGTGGCAAACTGACCATTCTTGTGGGCATGGAAACCGAGGCATATAAGGGCGCTGTTGACTATGCCATCCAGCTTCGGGATCGGTTCCATCCGGATTATGTCGTGGGATCGGTACACCATGTTGCGGATATTCCCATCGACATGAATCCATCCGAGTATGCCATGGCTATATCGGTATGTGGCGGCATCGTTGATATGTATGCAGCCTATTTCGATTTGCAGTATGATATGATTCAGAAGTTAAAACCTTCTGTGGTGGGGCATTTTGACCTGATCCGGATATTTGATCCGGATTACCCTTCCCGACTGAAAACACCGGCTGTATGGGAGCGCATCTGCCGCAATCTAAAAGCTGTTGAATCACTTGGGCTGATGCTGGATTTAAATGTTCGGGCGCTACTGAAAGGCGCCAGTGAGCCATATATCTGCCGCCCCATTCTGGAAAAAGTCCACGAAATGGCAATTCGTGTCGCTCCGGGGGATGATTCCCATAGCGTGGACACCGTGGGCCGACATGTCGCAGAAGGCATCAGATACCTTCAGTCTGTGGGTATTTCCACCGCATGGACCATACCAGGTATCTATAAATATTAATTTTAACCCTTAACACTGGTTTTATACATGAAAAAGTCAGCACTATTAGTATTCGCAGGTTTGACGTTTGTTACTGTTTTTACAGGGTGCAGCAAGACTGAAAACGCAATAACGAGTTTTGATGATGCCAAAAATGCAAAAATCGGCGTGATGACTGGTTCAACAGGTGAAGCTATTGCAGCAGCAAAGTTTCCGAATGCCCAAGTCAAAAGCTTCGATGATGTCATGGACAGCGTTGCAGCCATGAAATCAGGGCAACTGGATGCAGTCGTTACAGCATTCCCCACTGCAATTCAGGTATCAAAGCTGAATCCGGAATTCTGGTATCTTCCAGAGCCTCTTCAAAATGAGGATACCGCCATTGCTCTAAAAAAGGGCAATGATGA
>Ga0194038_1000569_pt1 | contig 16215 bp, 15 predicted proteins | sample JunL226m_MetaG_FD_148630 | JGI IMG/M metagenome (GOLD analysis project Ga0194038, IMG submission 148630) | Anoxic zone freshwater microbial communities from boreal shield lake in IISD Experimental Lakes Area, Ontario, Canada - Jun2016-L227-6m | ecosystem: Environmental > Aquatic > Freshwater >... | reverse complement strand
TAGAGGATCCAACCCGCTAAACCCATCAGGGACCAATTGAGTCCGAATGTACGGTTGCAATCTCTCCGACTCGCCAGCACTTGCAATGTGGCTTGCAAAACAAGGGGCGTCCATGTACGCGATGACGACATGGCCGTCATTGCGAGGAGCGCAGCGACGCGGCAATCCATGCATGCAGAAGTCATGGATTGCCGCGCTTCGCTCGCAATGACGAGGAGGGGGGCGAGGCCTCGCGATGACGTGGTTAGTCGGTCTTTGTTGCGGGCGCGCTGGGTGCCGGGGCGGGGTCTTTCCATTTGCCGCGCAGTTTGAGTTGGTCGCGCAGGGTGGGTTGCGTCAGGCCCAGGGCGTAGGCTTTGTGGGCGTGGGCGAGGGCCTGCTCGTAATGCTGGTTCTCGAAATAGATGGTCCCGATGTTGTAGTGCGTCAGGGCGTTGTCGCCGGCCGACAGCGCCGCCAACTCCAGTTCCCTTTGTGCCTCCAGCGCGCGCTGCCCCTTGAACAGAAAGGTGGCGTAAATCATCCGGACGGTGCTGTCCTGCGGCCGAAAGCGCAGCGCGCGCTCAAAGTAGCACTCCACCGGATAGTCGGCACCGTCGGGCTGCGACACCTTGAGCTTTTCGCCCAGCCGCATCATGGACATGAGTGCACGGTGGTGGTTGGGGAAGGCCTTGAGCGTGTAGTTCAGATCCCCTGCGACCGCTGCCGAGGACTTGCCCCCCACCAAACTCTCGACCTGGGGCGTGAAGTGGAACTGCTCCACCAGCGCCAGTTTCTGTTTCTGGGTGTGGTAGTCGAACGGGCCGAAGTGGTTTTCCAGCGGGCCGCATACCGGTGCGGCGCTCTGCGCCATGGCGCTGCCGATGGTCAGGCCCGTAGCCGCAGCAAGGGCGGCAAGGGATCGGGCCACGGTGAGAGGGGACGCGCTGTTGCGCAGCAAATGTTTCATGGCGCGGTGGAGTGGTTAAACAACCGTCATTAGATTCAGCGCGCACGCCTTGCCCTTTGCGAAACAGCAAGCCCCCACGCCACGACAAAAATAGACTTTGCCGCAACGACCATGGCAATCCCTTTCTGGCACCGACTCCGCACGCTCGTTCGTGAGCTGGGCGTCACCACGGCCATGGTGTACCTGCTGGACCGTTTGCTGCGTGGCATTCATCCCGGCAGCCACATCAGCTATTACCGGTTCGTGGCGCAGCCGCTGCGCCAGACCCCCAGGCTGCCCGCGCACCGGGGCAAGGGCTTTGCATTTGGATTGCTGCAGGAAGAAGCGCCGGTGCTCGCTGCGCTGGGGCGCCCGGCGCGGGTGTTGGCCGCGCGCTTTGCCCAGGGCGCGCAATGTCTTGTGGCAAGCAAGGGCCAGGACCTGGCGGGCTGCATCTGGTTTGTGCCCGGCGTGTACCACGAAGACGAGGTGCGCGTGGACTATGTGCTGCCAGCCACGGGCGAGTGCGTCTGGGACTTCGACGTCTTTGTGGCCCCCTCGGAGCGGCTCGGGTTTTTGTTTGCGCGCCAGTGGGATGCGTTTGACGCCTTGCTCTACCCGCTGGGGGTGCGCTATTCGGTGAGCCGCATCAACGCCTTTAACCAGCGCTCGCTGGCATCGCACCTGGGGCTGGGTGCGCGCGACTGCGGCTGGGCGCTGTTTGTCTGTCTGGGCCAACTGCAGTGGATGTTGTCGAGCCTGCCTCCGTACGTCGCCCTGGGAGGGCGACCGCAACTGCGCTTTCGCATCTCATGAGGCGTCCTGCTCGGGGCGGTACAAACCTCTGCGCAAGGTCAGCTCGGTAGCCAGGGCGCGCAGGTCTGCGCTGGAGAAGGTATGGTCGGCCTCGGGCACGTCATGGCGCACCAGTTGCGGATGCGTCAGGGCGTGCTTCCAGGCGGGGTCGATGCGGGTTAGCTCCAGGAATTCCTTGGCCACGTAGTCGTCGCCGCTGAGCAGCAAAAATATCCTGCCCGAAAAGGCATCCCACGCGCGCGCCATGCGCTGCTGGTAGCTGCTGGGCGTGGCCGCATCGCGCTTGCCGCTCACGGCCATGAAGACGCTGCCCACAAATTCTCCCAGTGCATTCCAGCGCACACCGCCGCGCAGCAGCTTGAGCCAAAATCCCGCGCGCATCAAGCGGTACAGGTAGTAGTGCTTGACCTGGGTGCGCGCCAGGCTTGCCTCGGAGCGCACCCAGGGGTTGACCAGGCACAGTGCGCCCACGCGCGCATCGAGGCTGTCAAAAGAGTAGAGCAGGGCGGCTGAGGCACCATCGCACAAGCCCCACAACGCGACCTGGGTCACGCCGGGTACACGCGCACACAGAGCGTCGATGGCCGCGCCAATGTCATCGCTTGCACCTTGAAAGTCGCGCTGCTCGCCCTCGCTGTCGCCCATGCCACGGTAGTCAAAGCGCAGCACTGCAAAACCTGCGGCCGCCAACGCGCGTGCCATCAGCACAAATTGCCGGTGGCTGCCGACCCGGTACTGCGGCCCGCCCACAACCACAACCACCCCGGTCGGCCCGGGCGATTGCGGGCGCGCCAGGATGCCGAGCAAGTGATTGCCGGCACAGGAAAACGCAGCAACTTCTTCGGTGTAGTTCATGGAGCCAGCACGCTCAGTGCGGCCGTGGTTGCGGCCAGCAGCTCGGGCGCATCGACCATTTCGCCCGATTGCCAAAACGCGGGCCCCGGTACCGCGTGGCGTTGCAGGTGCCCTGCGGCCTGCTCCCAGGCTTCAAGCATGGCGCTGGGCAGCGCGCTCAAGCGGGGAGGCTCCTGCGCCGAGACCTCAAACCACTCCACCCGCCGTGGCGCTGCATTGCCCGGCGGCGGCGCAAGCGCCTGGTTTTGCAAGCCCATGGCGAGTTCTGCAGACAGCGTGTAGCCCGCGATCTCCACCGACTGCCCCTGCGCGAGTTGCTCGCGCAAAGCGCCCATGACCCCTTGGGCCTGGCCATTGCGCATATCGGCAGCCAGTTTGAGCCGCAGAAACTGTTGCAGCAGTACCTTGCCCGAGGCCGGGGGCTGCCAGAACAGGAAATTGCAGGTCTCATCGAGTTGCGCGGCGGCGGCGAGCGCGAGCAGGCAACCGCCGCGCAGGCCCCAAATCCACAGCGGCGCACTCTCTATGCTGACCCCTTGCGCGTTGGCACGGCCGCGCAGCCAATGGCAGGCGTGCACGACATCGTCCACCCACGTCGCCCAGCGCGCGTCGCCAAAGTCACCCGAACTGTCGCCACAGCCGTGCAGGTCGATCTGCAACACGGCGTAGCCCGCAGCGGCCAAGGCGCGCGACTGCAGGGCCGCCATGCGGCGCGACTTGTTCATTTCTTCGGCGAAGGGGTGCACAAAGAGCACCAGGCCGAGCAGCGCTTGACCGGGCGCGCCGTGGAAGATGCACAGGCGCTGGCCATGCTGCGCTGGTAAGAAGAACGCCTCGCAAGGCATCGTCACGGTGTAATCACGCTGCGATCCGGGTGCCGACAAAGTGCGTCAGCGAACCCACGGTTGCAAAGGTGGTGGCATTGATGTCTTCGTCGTCAATCGCCAGGCCAAACCAGTCTTCCAGCGCCGCAATCAGCGCCACCACGGCCATGGAGTCAAGCTCCGGCACGGCACCCAGCAAGGCTGTGTCCTCCCGAAACAGGAGCGCACGCCCCTCCAGGTTCAACACCTTGTCAAGGATGGTCAGCACTTCTTCCAATGTATTCAATTCGGGCTCCTCAGGCGTTTGTGTCTATCGATCGTCTCCATGAACCGTTCCCCGTCATCGCGAGGCCGACTCCCTCACCTCGTCATCGCGAGGCCGTCAGGCCGTGGCGATCCATGACTTCATGCCTGCATGGATTGCCGCGTCGCTACGCTCCTCGCAATGACGGCCTTTCGACCTCGCGAGGTCGGCGCACCAACCTCGTCATCGCGAGGCCGTCAGGCCGTGGCGATCCATGGCTTCTTGTCTGCGTGGATTGCCGCGTCGCTACGCTCCTCGCAATGACGGCCTTTCATTTGCCGCGCAGCGCTCGCAGTAACGAAACCGGTCCATAAAGGTTTCGATAATTCATTCTAGATTTGCATGCTCTCCAGTGTCACGGGCAATCTGCACGCGACCTGCGTTTTCGCAATTTCAGACTTGACTCGGCGCAAGGCCAGAGAGCAGCCGGTGCCAACCCCCAACCCCAGGCCCCAGGCTGTAACCCTCAAACTGTCCACGTCTGCCCACACAAGACGTCAAGAACTCCCTACAGACGGAAGGTGGGGGGTTGCCTAGAGTTTGGACCATGCACTGAGAGTTGCGCCCACCGGGTGCACAGTGCAAGGGAAGAAACCATGTACATACAAGCAAGCACCCATGCCGACACCAGCCGCTACGCTCCGATGCGCACCCCAATCGCACGCGCGCGCAACGACGCCGACTGGTCGAGCCTGAAGGAAGTCATGGATTTGTTGCGGTTTGACGGAAACCCCAACGCCATGCCCAGTGATTCACTGTTTCGACGTCGGCGCGTACGCTCTGGCCAATCGGTATTTGCCATGGGCCAGCCCTTTGGCGGGCTGTACGTGGTGCGCCTGGGCTCCCTGAAATCAGTGGTCACCCATGACGACGGAAGCGAAAACGTGGTGTCGTTCTCGATGAAGGGCGACTTGCTCGGAACCGATGGCGTCTGCAACAACCGCTACTGGTGCGAAGCGGTGGCGCTGACCGACTGCGAAGTGGTGCGCCTGCCCGATGAGGGCTACTTCTCGCCCGGGCGCGGCTGCAACGAGATGGAGCGCATGCTCTACTGGGCGGTGAGCCGCGAGATGGCCAAGGAGCAAGCGGCCTATGCGGTCTCGCACGCGGCCAAGTCGGAAGTCCGGGTTGCGCGCTTTTTGCTGATGCAGGCAGAGCGCTTTGCGGCCATGGGCTGCTCGCCCCGGCGCTTCACCCTGGCGATGACGCGCAGGGACATTGGCAGCTTTCTGAGCGTGACGCTGGAGACGGTGAGCCGCGCACTCTCGGTGCTCAACCACCTGGGAATCATCGAAGTCTCCAACCGCGACATCACCATTGTTTCTGCCGAGGCGCTCAAAACCTATGAAGGTTAAGGGAAAAGGACGGTCATCATGTTCAAGCAAATTCTGGTCCCGATAGACGGATCACCGGCCTCCACGGTGGCATTGAAGTACGGCATCACGCTTGCGCAGAAGTTTGGCGCAGCTCTGGAGGTGATCACCCTGTTTGATCCTTACCCGATCGTGGGGGCTGGCATGGAGTACGGGTTCGGACAGGCCCAGTACCTTAGCGCCGCCAAGTCGGAAGCCGAAGCCACCATCCAACTCGCGCGCAATATGGTCGAAACGACGGCGTTGCGCACCAGTGCGCGCGTGATCGAAGCGCAGAGGATATGGAAAGGGATTGTGGACGAAGCCAGCGCCACCAAAGCCGACCTGATTGTGATGGGCTCACACGGCCGAAGCGGGGTCGACAAGCTGGTGATGGGCAGCGTAACCCAGCGTGTGCTGCAGCATACCAAGCTGCCGGTGCTGGTGGTTCGCGACTGACCTAGAACCGGCAGTTGATCGCTTCATTCCCGCAGGAGACACCCGTGCCAACAAGTATTTTTGACCACGAAGCAACTCACCTTTTGGGTGAGAACGCTACGCACCCGATTGCGCCGCCAGACAGCGCCCTGGCGGCGTTGCTCATCCTTGCTGGCACAAGCCAGCAGCGTCGAGAGCGCCTTGCCAGGCCCCTGCCTGACAGCCCACTCGGTCGTGTCCAACTGCCGGATCTAGGTTGATGGGCGTTATGCGTTGTTCCATGTGCACCCAGAAAGCCCTGCCACATGGACCGCGTAACCCAGGTGCTCAAGTTTGACAATATTGTTTTTGCTGGCGGTGGCAATCGCTGCTTCTGGCAGGCCGGGTTTTGGTACGCCGTTGCCCCCGTACTGAAGCTGCAGCCGCGTAGCGTTGCGGCAGTCAGCGCCGGAGCGGCCATGGCCTGCGCCATCTTTGGCGGCACGTTTGAGCATGGCTTTAGCGGCTACAAGCAGGCTGTGGCGCGCAATGCGCGCAATCTCTACGTGCGCAACCTTCTCAAGTCACAGCCGGTGTTCCCGCATGGGGCAATGTACCGCGCAGCCATTTTGGACAGCATCGACACACGGGCACTCTCGCGCCTGCATCAGGGGCCCGAAATCACGATTCTGGCAGCGCGACCGCCGCGCTGGGCGTCTGAGCGTATGGCGATTCTGCTGGGGGCCATCAGCGCCAGCGTTGACGCCATGAACCGCAATTCGGTCCAGGCTGCGGCTGGACGGCACCTTGGCTTCAAGCCGCTGTGTGTGTCGGTGCGCGAATGCACCAGCCCGCAGGAGTTGGCGGATCTCATCCTGGCGTCATCGTGCGTGCCGCCGTTCATGCCGCAAATCAGGCGTGCTGGAGCGGCCCTGCTCGATGGAGGCCTGGTGAGCAGTGTGCCCACCGAATTTCCAAGGGCCACGGACGCAAGCACATTGGTGCTGCTGACGCGGCGCTTCAGCAAACTCCCCGCCGTGCCCGGTCACACCTACGTGCAACCGTCCGTACCAACGCCGGTTGGCACCTGGGACTACACCAACCACACGGCGCTGCAAGCCACCTTTGATCTGGGGCAGCGCGACGGTGCGGCGTTTTGCGATTCACTGGGTGCAACAGAGAATGCACGCAGCGGTCTTGTGGAATATCAAGCCAGGCAGCCCGTGGTCTCCTAGAGTGGGTAACTTCAAGGAGGTGGCCACGACCTATTGGACACAAAGTCATGGATCGCCACGCTTCGCTCGCGATGACGGGATAAGGGAGTGGCCTCGCGATGACGGGACGACGCGCAAGCAAAAGTCGGTGTTGCGGAATCGCAAGGCCTTGGGACGGGATCGCAATAAATTGGAGCCTGCAGCGGCCGCACTTGTGTTTAACCCTTTCAAGGAGCTTTTCATGAACAATCTTCGCCTGTCCGATCCACTGTTCAACGACCCGTTTGAGTCTGTCATGCGCCGATTCCTAACTCCGTCGGGGTTCGAAGCTGAACTGCCCATGCTCAGAATGGCGGTGGACGTGGCAGAACGCAATGGCATCTACGAAGTCAAGGCCGACCTGCCTGGCGTCAAGAAGGACGACATCAGCGTACGCATTGATGGCAACGTGGTGCAGATCGACGCACAGGTCAACCGCGAGAAGGAAACCAAGTCCAAGACCGACAAGATTCTGCGCAGCGAACGCTACCAGGGCACGATTTCGCGCACCTTCAGCATGGCCGAGGACATTGACGACGCCAAGGTCAGCGCCAAGTTCAATGACGGTGTACTCACCCTGGAGTTGCCCAAGAAGGCCACGGCAGCGACCAAGAAGATCACGGTGCAGTAGGTATTTGGTATGCAAACGGATGGAGCGCCTGCGACTGCGCCGGTGCTGTCCATCCACGCGCTGTGCAAGACCTATGGCAGCGGCGAGTCTGCGGTGCACGCGCTGCGCGACGTCAATCTGGAAGTGCGCAGCGGCGAATTCCTGGTATTGCTGGGTGCCTCTGGGAGCGGCAAGTCCACATTGCTGAACATCCTTGGTGGACTCGATGTTCCAACAAGCGGCGAGGTGCAGTTTTTTGACCATCGGCTGGACCGCGCCTCGGACAACGAACTCACCCGGTACCGCCGGGAGCACGTCGGGTTTGTGTTCCAGTTCTACAACCTCATCCCCAGTCTGACCGTACAGGAAAACGTGGCGCTGGTGACCGACATTGCAAGCGCACCCATGACGGTGGAGGAGTCATTGGCGCTGGTGGCATTGACGCCGCGTCGTGACCACTTCCCGTCGCAGCTCTCCGGTGGTGAACAACAACGCGTGGCAATTGCACGCGCCATCGTCAAGCGTCCGCAACTCCTGCTGTGCGACGAGCCCACCGGTGCCCTGGATTACGCCACCGGCAAGCTGGTTCTGGAGGTGATCGCAAAGATCAATACCGACCTGGGAACGACTGCTGTGGTGATCACCCACAACTCGGCGATTGCCGGTATGGCCGATCGGGTTATCCGTCTGGTGGACGGGCGCATCGCCGGTATCGAAGTCCCCCCGCAACGACTGACGCCGTCTCAGTTGTCCTGGTGAGCCGTGCCCATGCGGACAACATCGTGAAAGCACTCGATCGCAAGGTGTTACGGGATTTGCGTCTGTTGTGGAGCCAGGCGCTTACGATTGCGCTGGTCGTGGCCAGCGGCATTGGCGGCTTTGTAGCCAGTCTGTCTGCGGTCGATTCGCTGGCCAGGGCGCGCGACCAGTTTTATGCACAGGGGCGGTTTGCCAATGTGTTTGTTGCGCTCAAGCGCGCACCCGACGCGTTGGCCAAGCAGTTGCGTGTGTTGCCGGGAGTTTCGGAAGTGCAAACCACGGTCGAGACCGTGGCGCGTCTGAGTCTGCTAGGCCATTCTGACCCTGTGCTTGGGCAACTCATCGGGCTTGACGGTCGCCAGCCGCAACTTCTGAACCTGGTCAGCCTGCGCTCGGGGCAGTGGCCCGGCCCGGCAACCGGCGCCGAAATGCCAGCACTGGTGTCGGAAGGCTTTGCCAGCGCCAACCAGATTCGTCCCGGTGCCACGCTCAATGCGCTGATCAATGGCAAACGCCGCGTGCTGCGCATTACCGGAATCGCGCTTTCGCCCGAATACATCTTTGCCGGCCTGTGGGGCATGCCCGACGTTCGGGGCTTTGGTGTGTTCTGGCTTGACAAGCAGGCGCTCGCCGCTGCCCTGGACATGACCGGGGCCTTCAACCGTGTGGCACTCAAGCTCGACGCCGATGCCTCATTGCCCGCGGTCAAGGGCGCTGTGGATCGGCAACTCGATGGCGTTGGCGGACTGCTTGCCAGGGACCGCACCGAGCAGGTCTCACATGCCATGCTTGACAACGAGATCCGCGAGCAGCGCGTCATGGGCACCTTGCTTCCGTCGATCTTTCTGGCCGTTGCGGCGTTTCTGATTCACGTGGTTGTTGCGCGCCTGGTGGCCACCCAGCGCGAGCAGGTCGCAACGCTCAAGGCACTGGGGTACTCCAACCAGAGCATTGCGCTGCATTACTTCAAGCTGGTGGCGCCGATGGTCATGGTCGGCTACGCGCTGGGCATCCTGTTGGGGCGCTGGCTGGGAAAGATGATGACCGGCCTGTACGCCGATTTCTTTCACTTTCCCAACTTCGCCCACAGCATCGCCTGGAATCTGCTGGGATTGAGTCTCACGGTGGTGGTGATCACCACGATTGCGGGGACCTTGTCCGCGATTGCCGCCACGGTGCGGCTGGCTCCGGCCGAGGCCATGCGCCCGCTCGCCCCAGGCCGTTACCGCCGCGCACTGCTGGAGCGCTGGGGTTGGGTGCGTGTCGGCCCCGCGCTACGCATGATTCTGCGCAACATGGAGCGCCGCCCCCTGCGCAGCACGCTCACCATCGGTGGCATTGCGGTTGCGGTGGCGATTGTGGTCGTAGGCAACTTCTTCCGCGATGCCATCGATGTCATCGTGGATGCCAACTTCAACCTTGCCCTGCGCGGCGATCTGATGGTGTGGACCACCGAGCCCACGGATAGCGGCGCCGCACGTTCACTTGCACGCCTGCCGGGCGTACTCCAGGTGGAGCCAGGGCGCAACCTTGCGGTGCGCCTCATCAACGGTCACAGAAGCGAAAGCGCCGTGATCCAGGGATATGCCACCCAGCCGCAGTTGCGCCGCATCATCGACGTGGACATGCATCAGGCCCAGGCCACTGCGAGCGGACTGCTGATGTCCGACCGCCTGGCCGACAAACTGGGCTTGCGGGTGGGTGACACCGTGACCGTGGAGTTGCGCGAAGGGCGCCGTTGGCTGCGCCAGGTGGTGCTGGAGCGCACCGTGCGCGACATGATGGGCTTGAACGCCTATATGGACATGCATGCCATCAATCGCCTTGCGGGCGACGGGGACCTGGCTTCGCAGTTCACGCTGGCCACCGAGCGTGGCCGGGCGCATGAAGTGCTTGATGCAACCCAGAACATGCCACGCGTGGCCGGGGCATTCAGCAAGGCCACGATGTTGCGCAACATGCAGGAGATATCGGCGCGCAACATCGTCATCATGAGCACCATCCTGACCGCGTTTGCGACGGTCATTGCGGTGGGGGTTGTCTATAACAGCGCCCGCATTGCGTTTGCCGAGCGGAGTTGGGAACTGGCCAGCCTGCGCGTGCTGGGCTTCAGTCGCGCGGAAGTCTCCACGCTCTTGCTGGGTGAACTGGCGCTGGGTATTGCCGTGGCGCTTCCATCCGGGATGTTCATGGGCTGGGGACTGACCCATCTGCTGGTGGACCTGATGCGCTCCGACCAGTTTCTGTTCCCGGTGGTGATCCGCCCGCGAACCTATGCCTGGTCGGCGCTGTGCGTGCTTGCGGCAGGCGTCGCAAGCGCACTGGTGGTGCGCAGGCGCATTGACCGTCTGGACATGGTCGCCGTATTGAAAACAAGGGAGTAAAGCATGCAGGTGAAACGAAGCTGGGTCATGGGCACCGCCTCGGTTGCACTGGTTGGGGTGCTGCTGGCATGGGCCTTTGCGCCACGCCCAACGGAAGTCGAGACGGCCACGGTCTCGCGTGGCGTGTTTGAGCAATCCATCGAAGAAGATGGCAGAACCCGCTTGAAACAACGCTACACGGTCTCCGCACCCATTGCCGCCCAGGTCACGCGCATCACCTTGCGCGAAGGGGACCCGGTACAAGCTGGTGACACGGTCGCCACCTTGCAACCGGTGATGTCTTCCATGGTGGATGAGCGCAGCCGCAGTGAAGCCCTGTCGCGCATGGAGGCGGCCCGGGCGAGGGTTGGAATTGCGCAATCCGGGCTCGAACGCGCTGGCATTTCCCTGCAGGACGCATGGCAGGAAATGTTGCGCAATCGGCAGTTGGCCGACCAGGGCTTTGTCGCGGCGTCGCGCCTGGAGACCAGCCGCTTGGCAGTTGCTGCGGCGGTGCATGGCATGCAAGCAGCCGCTGCCGAACGCGAAGTTGCGGTCCATGAGCAAGCCGTGGCGGATGCTGCGCTGCAGCCGCCCGTGACCGGTGCGAGCGGGCAGCGCCAGCTTACGCTGCGCTCTCCGGTGGGCGGAGTGGTGTTGCGCGTGGCGCAGCTCAATGCAGCCACCGTACCAGCCGGGGCGGCCCTGCTCGACTTGGGTGACCCCGCACACATGGAAGTGCTGTGCGAGTTGCTTACGGTGGACGCAGCCCAGGTGGCGGTGGGGCACGAGGTGGTTGTTGAGCGCTGGGGTGGGCCTGCGGTGCAGGGCCGCGTTCGCCGCGTTGAACCGGCAGCGTTTACCAAGGTCTCGGCGCTTGGCGTCGAAGAGCAGCGCGTCAACGTGCTGATTGACGTGCTTGATCCACCGGCGGCGTGGCAATCCGTGGGTGACGGATTTCGCGTTGGCGTACGCATCATTTCACGCCGGGTCGATGCGGCGGTGCTGGTTCCGGTTGGTGCGCTGTTTCCCCATGGCGACGGCTTTGCCGTGTACCTGCTTGAAGGGCAGCGTTCGCGACTGCAGCCACTCAAGCTTTGGGAGCGCAATGCCACCGTGGCCTGGGTGCAGGAGGGGCTGTCGCCCGGGCAGTCGGTCGTGGTGTACCCCCCGGCACAACTCTCAGGTGGTGACGCTGTGCGGGTGCGAACGCCATGATTCAAGCGGATACATGTAGTGCCGCGTCATCGGCACTGTGCGCGCGCTGTCGGCGCGGCGGCCCGCCAGGATCTGGTAGACCCCCAGTTCTCCGGATTCAAACTCCAGGGCACAGGCTGCCATGTACAGCCGCCAGACGCGAAACGTTGCCTCGTTGACGTACGCAAGCGCCTGCCCATGGGATTGCTCCAGCCGTTGCACCCAATGGCGCAGCGTGCGCGCATAGTGCGGGCGCAGACCTTCAACGTCCATGATCTCAAAGCCCGAGCGTTCCATGGTGCGCTGAATATTGCCCACGGTGTCGAGTTCGCCGTCCGGGAAGACGTAGCGGTTGATAAAGCGCGAAGAGATGGCATCGCCCCAGCCTTCCATGCAATGGGTGATTCCGTGGTTCAGAAAGACGCCATGCGGTCGCAAGAGCCTGTGCACCGTGTCGAAATACTCTGGCAGTCTTTTCAGCCCGACGTGCTCAAACATGCCGATGCTTGCAATCTTGTCGTAGCATCCGGTTCCCTTGAGGTCGCGGTAGTCCATAAGTGACACGCAAACCCGCCCACCCAAACCTGCTTCCTTGACGCGCTTGTTCGCCCACTCAAATTGACGCTTGCTCAGGGTGATGCCGTGGGCTTGCACGCCATAGTTCTGGGCTGCATGAACAATCAGCGCGCCCCAGCCGCAGCCGATATCAAGAAAAGCCTCCCCCGGGGCGAGCTGCAGCTTGCGGCAAATGTGATCGAGCTTGGCCGCTTGCGCCTGCTCCAGGCTGTGGCCGCCCGCTTCAAAGTAGGCGCAGGAATACACCATGCTTTCGTCCAGCCACAAGCGGTAAAAGTCGTTGGATAAGTCATAGTGAAAGGAGATGGCTTGCCGGTTCTCGGCGCGTGAGTGGTCGGCGACGTTGCTCGCATGAATCGGACGTTGCGCCGGCGCGCTGGTCTGCACTTGCGGGCTGGTTGAGGTACGCAGCATGCGAATGGCCAACTTCAGCCAATCCAGAGCGGGCAACTGCAACGCGTGCACATGGTCCTTGAGCGTAAGCGCGGCAAACAGATCGCCATCGACCTCCAGGTCACCCCGAAAATACGCCTCGGCAAGGCGCAAGGGGTCCCGTCCCAACAAGAGTCTGCGAACCGTATCCGCGTCACGCAGGCACAGCGTGAAGGTTGGCTCCTGCGCGCCAGAGGCGCCACGTCCAAACAGTGCAGAACTTCCATCGTACATACGCACAGCAATTGCGCCGTCAAATGGAGCGAGCAGTTTGTGCAGCATCGGCACCCATGGCCCCAGCACACCTGATTGCGCCGGAACAGGGCCAGCGTGATGGACTGGGGCACGGCGTTGCCCAGCCCGTGCGGAAATATCGTTATCGAAGGACATGAGCGAAGACATGTACACCCCCATGCTTGTTGATTGAAATATCGCGTGCGGAAGATTGAACGGTTTACTGTTGCCTGCCCCATTGCGAAATCACAAAGGCACGAAGCAGGGCCATGCGTGGTTTAGCGCCCGCGCCCATGACAACAAGGGCGTAGTCAGCGGGCCGGTTGACGGACGGTTGAATTGCAATGGGCAGGGCGTCACTGCGAGGAGCGAAGCGACGTGGCAGTCCATGCAGTCGGGAAGGCATGGATTGCTTCACTTCGTTCGCAATGACGGGAGGGGAGGCGCAATCGCAATCTGGATGGCCTGGTCTACATTGTCGAGAAACAGGAACTCCAACTGCTGCCGTGCAGACTGCGGCAGATCGTCCAGGTCCTTTCGATTGCGTGCAGGCAGCAGCACCCGCTTGATACCCGCTGCGGCTGCGGCAAGAACTTTTTCCTTGATGCCGCCTACCGGCAAGACCAGCCCGCGCAGACTGATTTCGCCCGTCATGGCGAGGTCGTTGTGCACGGGCCGATTCAGGAACAGCGAGGCCAGCGCAATGAACATCGCCACCCCAGCGCTGGGCCCGTCCTTGGGGATGGCACCTGCGGGGACATGGACGTGAACGTCGGTCTTTTCAAAGTCCTGGCCGCTTGCCCCGAACATCGAGGCGCGGGCCTTCACCAAGGTGAGCGCCGCCTGGGCGGACTCTTTCATCACATCCCCGAGTTGCCCGGTCAGGATCAAGCGGCCAGTTCCCGAGGTGCGTGAGGCTTCGATAAAGAGAATGTCGCCGCCAACCGGCGTCCAGGCCAGAGCGGTGGCCACACCAGGCAAGCCCGTGCGCAGCGCCACTTCGTCCTCAAACAAAGGAGCGCCCAGAATGCCCACAAGATCTGCAGGCGCCACACGGACATGGCTGACCTTGCCTTCTGCGAGCAGCATCGCTGCGTGCCGACTCACGGCTGCGATCTGGCGCTCCAGAGCGCGCACACCCGCTTCGCGCGTGTAGTCCCGGATGATGCTGGCAAGCGTGGCGTCGTCCATCTCCAACTGGGCAGTTGTCAAGCCACATTCCGTGCATTGGCGCGCCACGAGGTAGGTGCGCGCAATCGCCAGCTTCTCTTCCCGGGTGTAGCCGCTGATCTGCAGCACTTCCATGCGATCACGCAGCGGGCCGGGCACCGGATCGAGCACATTGGCGGTGGTGATGAACAGGACTTGCGACAGGTCATACGGCACCGCTAGGTAGTTGTCCCTGAAGCTGTTGTTCTGCTGGGGGTCCAGCAGTTCCAGCAGGGCAGCGGAGGGGTCGCCGTGCATGCCGTGGCCGATCTTGTCAATTTCGTCGAGCATCATGACGCAGCCGCGCGTGCCCGCCCGCTTGAGCGCCTGGATGATGTTGCCCGGCAGTGCGCCCACGTAGGTGCGCCGATGCCCGCGCAACTCGGCCTCATCGTGCACACCGCCCAGCGAAACCCGCACAAACTTGCGCTCCAGCGCCTTGGCGATGGACTGCCCCAACGACGTCTTGCCTACCCCCGGCGGGCCGACCAGGCACAGGATGGGGCCATGCCCCCCGGGCTTGAGCTTGCGAACCGCGAGGAACTCAAGAATTCTCTTTTTGACTTTTTCCAGGCCGAAGTGATCGGCATCGAGCACGGCGCGCGCGTGCGCTACGTCAATGTCTTCAGGTTCGGGTGCCTTCCAGGGCAGTTCGACCAGCCAGTCGAGGTAGGTGCGCAGCGACGAGTATTCTGCAGAGGACTCGGAAATGCGTTCCAGCCGCTTGAGCTCCTTGTTCGCCTGTGCGGCCACTTCTTCGGGCATGCCAGCGGCTGCAATCATGGCGCTTAGCTCCTCCACCTCGGCCGCCTCGCCACCGTCTTCGCCCAGTTCCTTTTGGATCGCCTTGAGCTGTTCGCGCAGCAAGAATTCGCGTTCCCGCTGGCGAACACTGGCCTTGGTGCGCTGGCCTATGTCATGGGATATCTGCATTACCTCGATGCGATGCGCCAGCAAGTCAAGCAGCCGATCCAGGCGGTGCTTGAGGTCAATGTCCTCCAGCAACGCCTGTTTCTCCTGCGGGTTGATATCGACATACCCCGCAACCAGATCGGCCAAAAGGCCCGATGTATCGGTGGCCTGGACGGCATTGACCATTTCTTGCGGAACCTGCGGAAGCAGCCGCAGCGCCTCGATGGCGCGCTCCTTGAGTTGCAGGTGGCGCGCCTCAAGCTCCGCATCGCCCTCGGGAACGGTCTCGTCCACACGCTCGACCCGGGCCACTATAAATGGGTAGCCTGCGAGGTATTCCAGTGCACGAAAGCGCTGCTGTCCCTGGCAGATGATGTGGCGCTCACCGTCGGGCGTGGTGACGTAACGCAGAATCGAGGCGACGGTGCCGACGCTCGCCAGGTCGGAGGGCACGGGCGCCTCGGCAAGTGGGTCTTTTTGCAGAAGTATCCCGATGGGGCGCTCGGACCTGACAGCGAACTCTGCCGCTGCAATCGAGCTCTGCCTTCCAATCGCAATCGGCGAAACCATGCCAGGAAACAGAACCAGGTTGCGTACCGGGATGATGATCAAAGCATCCGCCGGGACCGACGCCGCGTCCATGACCTCCCCCACACCAGGCGCGGGAGTAGGGCTGGCGCTGCCTGGTCTGGGTGCTGAGTCTTCCATTGATTGCGAGGGGTGCTCCATGTAAATCTCTTCGGTTGGGTCTGCGCTCGAACGACTCCATGCCGCACTGGAACAGGCTTTGTCAGGCTACCGAATCCTCAGATCGGCAAATTGAGTTTTCGCAATCGACTGACTTGCTGGCAAACCGGGGAGCAGGCACTTGCGGACTCAGGACGGCATGGCACTCAGCTTCGCGGCTGTTCCCCGGCCTGCGGCCTCCCCCTTGACCTCGCTGCGCTGAGCATCATGCCGTCCTGAGTCGGTCAACGTTGTGGGCACGCAAGGGGACAAACGCCTGATAGAGCGCTCGGGCTGGTGCGCCTGTGAGTGATAATGAACGTAAGCGTCCGCCCAGCACCGTTATTGCCCCAGCCTGAAGGGGTGTGCAATATCGGGTGACCTGCACTCCATTGGTGGTGTGCACTCAGCCCGGTTAAGTGGACACCATGCAAGAGTCGAATTCATC
>Ga0194038_1000567_pt1 | contig 16220 bp, 10 predicted proteins | sample JunL226m_MetaG_FD_148630 | JGI IMG/M metagenome (GOLD analysis project Ga0194038, IMG submission 148630) | Anoxic zone freshwater microbial communities from boreal shield lake in IISD Experimental Lakes Area, Ontario, Canada - Jun2016-L227-6m | ecosystem: Environmental > Aquatic > Freshwater >... | reverse complement strand
GCGCATATCGGCCTCGATCAGCAATACTTTTTTACCAGTCACTGAGAGTAAATAAGCTAAATTAGCTGATAAGAACGATTTACCCTGAGAAGGTACGGCCGAAGTCAGGAGCAAGACTTTGGCTTGAGGCTTATCTACCAGCGCAAATAAAATAGAGGTACGCAAGGCTCTTAAGGCTTCCACCACGGTAGAGGTGGGTTCAGCATGTGCCAGCATATAAGATTCAAGCTCACCAATATCTTCCCGCTCCATGGCTTCAACTTGTTCAAGCGATAAGGGCACCACACCTAAAACGGGTTGACCAATATTTTGCTCAAGCTTTTTCGGATCTCTTACTACGCCAGTAATAAAGGCTAGTAACTGACACACGACAAAACCAAGGGCCATTCCTAACAAAGCAGCAATAGCTACTGTCAGGGGTTTATTTGGTCTAGCCGCTCTCTCGGGCACTACCGCTGGATCGACTACTGCCACGTTACCAACAGTACCCGCTTTGGCAATTTGTAATTGCTGCGCATTATTGAGCAAACTTACATAAAGCTGATTGTTCACCTCGACATCGCGTGCTTTACGAATGTAATCTTGCTGCGTCTGAGGTAAATTAGAAATGGTCTTTTCTAAGGCGACCGATTGGGCTTGCACCTCTTTGAGTTGCGAATTAATTGCTTTGAGAAGCGGATAGTCAGGCTGGTATTGCACCTGGAACTGCTTGCGCTTGAGCTCTAACTCTTGACGGGATTTCTCGATATTGGTGGTCTGGGTCAGAAGCTCTCTAATCTCACCTGGTACATCCAGGGTTTTCTTCTCATTTCTGAAAGTGTTGAGATTTTGTTCTGAAATCTCTAAATCGGCTTTTAAGCGGGGCAATTCTTTATTTAAGAACTCCAAGCTTTTTTCAGCCTCTTCCGATCGGCGGTTAACGTTTTGATCAACGTATGCTTTGGTAATGGCTGTGAGCATCTGGGCAGTTTGACCTGGGTTAGTACCCTCAAACGTCACCTTGATAATGCCTGACTGACGCTTGGTTTCTGCTGCGGTCATGCGACCTAAAATCGCACCAACACGAGAGAGCGTCGAGAAGACCTTTAACTTAAAAACGGTGCCAGGTCGTGCTTTCAGAATCGCCAGGGAAAGTTCAATCTTGCCATCGGCAGCTTCAGCAATTTGCTCGGTACCTTGCCCTTTGAGAAGCTCTTTACCCTCATCATCAGTTAAGGTCCAAGTACGCTCTGGCCCTACTGTAAGAAACAGCGCTTCCCCATAAAAGGTTTTAGGAATCGTTAATTTTTGTACTTTTAGCTCTTCGCCACCCCAGGCCAAACTACTACCACCCCACAGTGGCTTTGTTAAGCCATCGGCTTCTTTACTTAAAACACGGGATAGCCAACCTCCAATGAGGGGCAAACGGTTATCGACTGCAATCGTAATATTGGCCTTTTCATTTTCTACCGCCGCCCCGATCACCGTGCGCGAACGCAGGATTTCGATTTCACCTAAGACAGGAGATTGCTGAACATCCAGTACTTTTGCGACCTGGCTCAATGCGCCTAGACTCGAGCCTTTTTTCTCTTCTACCTGAATCAGCGCATCGGCAATATAAATTGGGCTGGCAAATAGGGCATACAAAATACCGAAACACAAAATGGTGACAAAGGTAACCAAAAAGTACCAACGGAAGAAAAGCACATTTTCAATAATGTCGATTAATGAAATGCCACCCTCTTCTTGGATTTGAGCTCCCGCATACGATTTCTCGTTAGGGCTAAATAGCTCGGGGTTCTGATTGGGGATATTCGCCACGGTGGAGTCGATTACGTTGGGATAAGTTAGAAAGGGGTGTTCGTTACAGCTTGGACGCCCGAGGTCAATGGGAAGAACTGTCCTACAAAACGGCCAAGCTCGGTAATGTCGGTAGGCGATACAAAGAGCACATCACGCGGACGCATCGTAAATTGCTCCGCCAAAATGAGTGAGGATGCATCAGAAGCATTGAGTTGATAAATCAAAGGCTCGCCATTTTGATCCGCTCTCATCACATAGACTTTTCCAGGAGCAGCTGAGAAGGGATTTAAGCCACCCGCATCTGAGATGACCTCAGTCAAGGACATACGGCCACGGCGCATCACGTAAGAGCGGGATTGATTGATACCCGCCGCATTACCTAATTCACCTAAGACAAAGATCTTGCGTACTTGGCGATCCGGAATACTCAAGACATCCCCTGATTTAAGGATGATGTTGGCAGAGGTTTCACCGCCATAGTAGATACGATTCAAATTAATATTCGTGGTGACTTTATTGCGAGTGAGAACAGCGTTATATAAATCTGCTTCTGGCGTTAAGCCCCCTGCTAAACCAATCGCATCAGTAATTCGTAGTGGTTGATCAGTCACAGGCACGATGCCTGGTATCTTGACTTCGCCAGCCAAAAATACTTTTTGACTACGAAAACCTGCCACATCGACTTCTACCTGTGGATCTTTAATATAGCGACTGAGTCGTTGCGACAATTGCTCCCGAAACTGCGCGATCGTCAGACCTGCAGCCTGGATGTTGCCCACAAATGGAAAATAGAGCTCGCCGCGATCATTAATGGTGCGCCCCGCTGGAGTTGCAGCGGTGCCTCCCTGAGACACCGTGGTCGTCACAGGAGATAAATCGGGGTTGCCCCAAACAAAGATCCGTAAGGTGTCTTGAGGACCTAATTTGTAAGGTGCGACTGCTTCATCTGAGTTCGCAAAAGGTCCCGCTCCGACAGAGCGCTTTTCATCAGAAAGCTGCTCCGCATTCATATCTTTGACAAGCTTAGGGGTAATTTTGACCAAGGTATAACTGGTGCTTGCTGGTTCCTCAGGACTTTCTTCAACGATCGGGCTCTTAAAGTAACGCGCCGACATTCCCGGCAACAAAGTACAGCCCGACATTGCCAGTCCTAAGCTAGCAAGCAAACAGGTGCTGGCAAACAATCGCACATTAAACAATCTGGCAAATAAGTAAGCTTGCTTTAGCGAAGTCTTGCTAAAGATCTGGCTAATTTTATGAATTAGTAAAGTCGCTCGCATTATGAACACAAACCTAACTGTTGAATTTTTTCTGACCACAATTGACACTCGGACCATATTTGCTCAAAGCCCTTGGCATATTCTTGCTCGCTACCCCCTATTGGATCATCAATCGCCTGGCGGCCATTCCAATGGGTGAGTAATTTTGTTTTTCCTAAGGCAATCGGTTGACGTTGATTGACCCAATCCAAATGGCGTGGCTCCATACATAAAATCAAATCCGAATTGCTTAGATGCGAACCCATTAATGCTCGGGAGCTGTGGTGATAAAGCTGGGAAGACATATCAGGGAAGCGTGTATTCATTAAAATCTGCATAGCGGGGTCTGCTGGATTACCATCAAGTGCTTGGGTGCCTGCTGATTGTATCTGCACATCCTTACCATCTAGAAAATGCCGCAAAAAAACCTCGGCTACAGGGCTGCGGCAAATATTGGCAGTACAGACAACCATAATCCGAAAACTCATTCTGATTCATTCGAAGATGGGGTTGATTTCATTGGGGTGTCTGCCTGCTTTTCTGCAGATGAAGAGCGCGTACCCCGATCAGAATGTCTAGAGGATGTTGAGGAGCTTCGATGCTCACCACGATGGCGACTACTTTGCGATTTACCACCTGCACTATTACTATTACTTTCGGTACGAGACTTATTACGCGAAGCTCTCGCCGCAGATTGACGACGACCTGAAGCCGAATATCTTTGGGCCAGCGAAGACCAGCCAGGCGCAAAGTAAGCACCTAGAGCGCTAAACAAGACTCCAAAACCCAGAACCGCCCAAATCCCGTCATTGTTTTCAGAACCAACATCATCCCCAGACAGATGATAGAACACCAGCAAAAAATAAACTGATAAAAAAATAGCACCCCATAAAAAACGTTGGAATTCCGTCCGGTAAGCTCGTCCCATATTCGAGCGCTTACTTGGAGGTGTGCTCCACTGCGAAAATCTTCTTCGCAAAAGATCGAAAGCTAATTTAGGGGTCATGAAAGAATGGCTAATAAACGAGTATGGGGCAGACGATTATTTTAACTTCTATTGAATTTTGGAATACTTTTTGACTGCAATTTCATGCTTTGACTCCAAATGCTTGCTCTAATGCAGTCCGTGAAGCCATTTTCTTCGCTTTAGAACCTAAATGAGACCCGATTAACAGGCTCTTAGGGGTTTATTTCTGCTTTTTGCTCGCCATTTTTCTTGGGCTTACCCGAATGGTTATGGTGATTGTTCTCTAAAAAAGCCTTGGACTTTGCTAAGACCCAACGATAAAGCGATAAATACGCCAAGACAAAGACAGCGATCGCTCCCAAAATGACTGGGGGCTGATCATAAAAAAGAGCCGCCACAACCCCAGAGGCAACGCTCAGAAGGCTCACTAGAAAACCCGTAATGGAATTTTTCATGACCGAACTATGCCCTTTGGCAATACCCGAGTAAACATAGGTCATTGCAATCAATTGGTGTAAGTGCAAACGGTCTGGCTGACCCGTAGATTTTTTGTGTTTTTTGCGCCGATACATCGAGTACAGCACTTCCGTAATCGGATAGATACAAATGAGGAAAAGTGCAAAAGGCGTAACGCTCGAGTTGCGGGTAGCTAGCAGAACAGAGCACCATGCCACACATAAACCCAACAAGTAAGAGCCACCATCGCCCAAAAAGATTTTTCCGAAGGGCCAGTTGATGAGCAAGACGCCGAAAATAGCTGCAAGCACAACGGGAATGATGCCAGCCAACTCGACATCACCGACTTGTAAGGCAATGGCCATAATTGCCAATAAGGACCAAGTGGTCACCCAAGAACATAAACCATTAAAGCCGTCGATGATATTGATTGATTGCGTCACTCCCCCTACCGCAAAAGCGGTAAACAGGATGGCCGCAGAGGGAAATCCCAACAAATAATCCACTGGTGCCCACCCAATCGAATGCAAGGTAGTGCCATTTAAAAAGTAGGCGATTACCGCTGGCATAAACCCAGCCCATAAACGCACAGCCACTGAGACTTGCTTGGTAATGTCTTCTGTAAAGCCAAAGGAAAAGACGAAAAATCCAAGGATAAAAAGTATCCTGAGAAGCTGCTTAGACTCCCCTTGGAGCACCAGCACACCGATCGCTAAAGCCAGAATAATTGCCAGACCTCCGATACGAGGAGTTGCTTTTTCATGAAAGCGCTGTACCCCCACAAGGGCGTCATAGGAATACTTGCCGTGCCATTTACTCGTTGCCACAATCAAACCAGCAAACAGAAAGCTCACTAGAAAAACGAGTGGGATGGTAGCAATTGTAAAAAAGGTCAAATGAATTCGCTCTATCAGGACATCTTCAGTCTCATGAGCGTCTTGCTAATGACCTGAATTGGGTTCGCCGACAAGCAAACATCACTGCAGATCAAAGGAAATCAGTCAGTTTCCTATCTCACCATGGCAAATCACAGCCAACAACAGCGCAAGACATTACCTAACTGCATCTCCACTCACTATCACTTCGGACAATTTAAAGCATTATTTTATTGAATGGTTGGCAGTTTTGTCAAATTTATATTGCAATGCAATGAACCCGGAGACTGGACAGTCGGCTTGAGCTAGAGCTACTTAGTTGCTTAGTAAATAAAGCCTAGATGAGAAGGGTTTTAGTCTTCTTCAAGATCAGGTCCACCAGGATGAAGGAGCTCCAAAAAAGCCTGTCGCCACTGACCGCTTCGATAGGCGCGCCAAAACCAGCGCACCACCATCAGCCCAGTTAAGCTGATCAAAGTCAAAATCGCACCAGCCATATCCGCCAGCCAATCATCAAAGCTAGGATCACGCCCAGTCAAGTTTTGCAGTATCTCGTCAACTCCAGCCAATAGGGCGAGGATGCCTAATGTGGTCATCAAGCGGGGCAGGAAGGGTTTATTGGCCCAACCAATAAAAATCAAACCCGCTAGGACAGCATAAGCAACAAAATGCAAAAGCTTGTCATTAAAAGTCCAGATAAAGCTACGCTCTAAGAATTTAAAGCTTCCTAGAATGACCATAGCCCAGTAAAAAGCCCAAGCAATCAGTAACCATGGATTTTTGCGGGCGTGTTCAATAAATTTTTCTCTCACACCTCAATCATAAAATAATTTCAATAAATGGGTTCTTTTGGGCTATTTTATGCAATACAGGCAATCTAAAGTCTTTTGCTAAGGGTTGCCTGAACTTTGATCAGCTCAAGATCAAGAAGGTCATAGAAAGGTACCTATTTTTCAGGGGCTAATCCCCCTCAGAAAAGAGAGCTTTCTCGGGGTAAGATTACGATTTAAGCAACTTCACTATCAAACTGCCCTCTTTTAGAGCTTTTAATACCTCTCATAACTCTTTATGGCTTTAGCCCACTCTGCCAACCAGTCACCCCAATCTTTTGATTACCCTTTGCAAGATGCGCAAGGTCTCACTTGTACTGCGCAGGCTTGGGCGAAGATTCCAGCACCGCTCTCCAGCTCTGAAAAGCAAAATGTACTAGCCCGCATTAAGCATGAGTTACTTTCGCAAAATGCAGTCTTGGTAGCGCACTACTATGTCGATGGGGATATTCAGGATTTAGCACTCGAGACTGGTGGAATGGTGGCTGACTCATTAGAGATGGCTCGCTTTGGAAAAAAACACCCTGCACAAAAACTGATTGTGGCTGGTGTGCGCTTCATGGGAGAAACTGCCAAAATTCTCAGTCCAGAAAAAACAGTGCTGATGCCCGATCTTGAAGCGACCTGCTCTTTAGATCTGGGTTGTCCTGCTAGCGAGTTTGCGCAGTTCCGTGCACTGCATCCTGAACGGGTGGTAGTAGTCTATGCGAACACTAGCGCCGCCGTCAAAGCACAAGCCGATTGGATGGTGACGAGCTCCTGTGCATTAGCGATCGTGCATCAATTGCATCTGGCGGGTAAAAAAATCTTGTGGGCTCCTGATCGCCACCTAGGTCATTACATACAAGAACAAACTGGCGCAGATATGTTGCTTTGGAATGGGGCTTGCATTGTGCATGATGAATTTAAGGGAGTTGAGTTAGAACGCTTGCGCCTGAAACACCCCGAAGCCTTAGTGCTAGTGCATCCAGAGTCACCCAGTAGCGTAGTGGCGCAAGCTGATGTGGTCGGCTCAACCTCAGCCATGATCAAGGCAGTAGTTGAAGGTCAGGCTCATGAATACATCATCGCTACCGATCAAGGGATCTTGCATCGTATGCGCCAATTAGCGCCAGGCAAGCATTTGATTGCTGCCCCTACCGCAGGAGAAAGTGCTACCTGTAAGAGTTGTGCTAATTGCCCCTGGATGGCCATGAATGGCTTAAGGGGTATTTTGCAATGCCTTGAAGAAGGCTCGGGCGAAATTGAAGTAGCCGAACCAACTCGCATGCAAGCTTTGCAATGTATTGAGCGCATGCTCGACTTTACCCAGCACCATCCTGAACTTTTAGCCAAAGCTCAACATGGCTTTGTGAAAAATATTGGGGCAGCATAAATCGATCGACTTCAGAAGTAAGTAATTTAGTTGGGCTTATTTATTTATTTATTTATTTGCTTGTTCGCTCACTTACTTACATCGCACCAGCCTAAACTGATTGCCAGCGATTCTGATTACCTCTCTGCTGCATGAGCATCCTTTTATGAGATTCGTTTTATGATTTTCTTTTTTATCTTTACCGACAACTAGCGCCACTATGAACCCCAACATCATTCAGACCTCTGCTTGGTCAATTCCTTTTGAGTTCAATGAGTCTTTAGAGCAAGCGCGCCAACGCAATATTCGAGATGCTCTCTTGGAAGATGTGGGCTGCAATGACTGGACGGCTTTATTAGTTCCCGATGGCATCGCTCAAGCGCAATTACTCGTGCGGGAGTCTGGAGTCTTGTGTGGGATCGATTGGTTTGAGGGCTGCCTGAAAAAACTAGACCCACAGGCCCAGGTGATCTGGAATTACCTTGAAGGCGAGCAAATGAAAGCCAATACCCCAGTCTGTACCATCAAGGCCCAGGCTCGCGCCCTACTAACTGCTGAACGCCCTAGTCTCAATTTTTTGCAATCCCTGTCTTGGACTGCCACGATTACCCGCTCTTATGTCAAAGCCATTGAAGGGGTCAGCCCCAACCCGCGCGGGTGTCAGATTCTGGATACGCGCAAAACGATTCCAGGCTTACGGCAGGCCCAAAAATACGCTGTCCGGGTCGGTGGCGGTAGCAACCAACGTATGGCTCTGTGGGACGGCATCTTGATTAAAGAAAACCACATCGCTGCTGCTGGTGGTATTAGCGCTGCATTACGCGCTGCCACCGCCCTTAATGCAGGGGTTTCCATACAGATTGAAGTAGAAAACCTCTCTGAACTTCAAGCAGCCCTTGATGCAGGGGCGCTCAGCATCTTGCTCGATAACTTCTCTACCGAGCAAATGGTCCAGGCGGTGCAATTGAATGCGGGCAGGGCTTTGCTTGAGGCCTCTGGAGGAATTGCGCTAGAGCAGATTCGGGCTATTGCGCAAACAGGGGTGGATCGGATCTCCATTGGTAAGCTCACCAAGGATATTCAGGCGGTTGATTTTTCCTTGAGAATCAACGCTTAGTTGATAAAAATAGTCTTATATTTCAACCAATAAGCATCAAATACGCTAGAATCCTCGCTTGTATAGCTTCAGTTGATCCACTCGAAAAACTCTAGAGTCCAAGTTTAGAATTAATCGGAAGCACAAATGAATTACAAAGGAATTACAGAGCAATGCTGGCTTCTTTTTCTTTTTTTATACTCTTTTTTAATTCAGCTAAATAAGCGACCGTGATGAAGATGACCCCTGCCATCTCAGAAATTAATGGTAGAGCCTTTAATGAGGCCCGCGAACGCTTAGGTATTTCACTCAAAGAATTAGCGAAGAGGTCTTGCTTTTCAGTGCGTCAAATTGAGCAAATTGAAAATGGCAAAAGTGACGCATTCTATTCCTTAGCAATCAAAGTCAATGCTGCAAAAAAGATTGCGCAACTATTAGAGCTATCCGAGACAGAAGTATTCGAATTTAAAGTCGACCCCGCTGCTACTGAAGCAGAAATTACGCCCTTGGATGCCAACTCTAATACTGAAGCGACTGACACCGGCGCTACTACAGGATCTTCTAAAGATTTACTCAATTCCAATTCTTTGTTTGGCTCTCAATCAAGTGCACTCAAGCAAGAATTAGAGCCACGTTTAAGCTCTAAACTCAATCGCAATTCCTCTTTAGATTCCTCGAGTCAGGGTGCCCGCTTACATCGAATTTTGCTAGGCGGACTTTTGATAGTGGGCATTGTATTTATTGCTACGCTTATTCAGTCTGGTGTGGTCGAGCAGATACAAGCACTGTTTTATCCAAAACCAATCGTAGCAGCCACAATTCCTACCGAAGAAAAACCAGCTGAGCCAGAGAATATGCGGGACAGCACTGTCAATGAGAACCCGAGTGCAAGTGTGTCTGCTACTCCTATGCTTGCTACACCAAGTAATACTGCCCCTACTGTGGCCCCAGCAGCTATTGCCCCCATTGCAGCCAATAGCCTAGAGGGCTGCCCTAGCATTGGTATGGCAGCGAGTAGCTATACCCCAACCCAAAGTAGTCGCAGTGCCGAGATGGTGTACATCGTGAGTAAAGCCAATCAAACCGTGTGTGTCGTTGACGCCAATGGGAAAATTCAGAATCGTAGCTTAGAGTCAGGTACTAGCGCCTCTTTTTATGGCAAACCGCCCTTCAAGGTGATGACTGGGGGGCTGTCGCAAGTCGATCTGTTCTATCAGGGCTGGAAAGTAAGACCAACTAATCCCAATGAAAAGATTATTGAATTAACTCCCTTGATCAGCGCAACTCCTTCAAACGCTACCCCAAGCAGTGCTACTCCGGCAGGTAATTCCAACAATTAATCTCTAGGAATTGACTGAGTTTGATTTTTGCTGATTAAATAGTGCTTATTGAATACTGAATACTGAAATCTGATTTTTTATTCTTCTGGATTACCGCTTTGTGGGGTCAATATCGTTGGGTAAGATACGGCCCAAGTGCCAGGATAGTCTCGACTAAAGTGCAGCCCCCGACTCTCTCTGCGCATGAGTGCTGATCTGACAATCAACTCTGCGCATTCCAGTAAATTACGCAACTCAATCAGGTCACGTGTCACTTTAAAGTTGGCGTAATACTCTTGCACCTCATATCTCAAGAGCTTAATGCGGTGGAGTGCGCGCTCAAGACGTCGATTGGTTCTGACGATCCCCACATAGTTCCACATCAAAGACCGTAGCTCATCCCAGTTATGGGCAATCACCACCTGCTCATCGGCATCTTCTACCTGACTTTCATCCCATAGGGGCAGTTTTGGCAGGGCCGGTGTTTTAAGCTGTGCTATATCAGCAGCCGCCGCCTTACCAATCACAATGCATTCCAATAAGGAGTTGCTAGCCAAACGATTGGCGCCATGTAAGCCTGTATAGGTTGCCTCACCCACGGCATATAAGCCTGCTAGATCTGTGCGCCCCTTGAGATCTGTCACAACACCACCACAGGTGTAATGTGCCGCAGGCACTACGGGGATGGGCTCTTTAGTAATGTCTAGGCCGAGTGTCAAGCAACGCGCATAGATCATCGGGAAATGCTCTTTAATAAAAGCCTCCCCCAAATGGGTGGCATCTAGATGAACAAAATCGAGACCATGTTTTTTCATTTCAAAATCGATTGCTCTAGCGACGATATCGCGTGGTGCTAATTCATTGCGCTCATCGTGCTCCGGCATAAAGCGAGTGCCATCAGGCAATTTCAATATACCGCCCTCACCGCGCATTGCTTCGGTAATCAGGAAGGTACGATCGCTGGGGTGATACAAACAGGTCGGATGAAACTGAATAAATTCCATATTGCCCACACGGCAACCAGCACGCCATGCCATAGCAATACCATCGCCCGTAGCGGTATCAGGATTACTGGTGTAGCGATACACTTTGCCAACGCCACCAGTTGCCAAGACTACCGATTTCGCTTCAATCGTCTCTACCCGATTATTTTTAATATCCAAGGCATAAACACCATAGCAACGATTTGGCTTAGTGCGCTGAGTCTTCTCATCCAGATGGCGATTGGTGATGAGATCTAAAGCAATCCAATGCTCTAGTAATTGAATATTTTTATGGGCTCGTGCTTTATCAAGCAAGACCTCATGAATCGCCTTACCAGTAGCATCGGCTGCGTGAGCAATGCGACGATGGCTATGACCACCTTCACGCGTTAAATGCAAACCCATTGGTCCAGTTTCATCTGGTGTAAATGGCACACCTTGGTCAACCAACCAACGTATCGCATCAGCGCTTTCTTCAGCAATGTATCGTGCAGTAGCCTCGACCACCAAACCAGCGCCAGCATCCAAGGTATCAGCAACATGCGAATCAATACTGTCATGCTCTTTATCAACCACTCCCACGATACCGCCTTGAGCCCAAGCAGTAGCACCCTCTCCCAAAGCTCTTTTGGCCATCACAATGACTGGCTGAGTCTCCGCCATATGTAAGGCTACCGTTAATCCAGCAAGACCTGCTCCAATAATCAGAACGGGTAACTCGGCTTTTGCGTTAGAGGTGGATGATGAATGTTTTGAACTGGTCATGCTTCATTCTAAAGGGCAATGTGATTTTAGTCTTGGGGGTCACCCTGATGCAAAAGGCTCCACTGGGGAGCCTTTTGCTTTTTACCACTACGAATTGAGGTGCTTATGAAGTACTTGCAACCTTCTGTCTAGTTGGATCGTTAGTGCCGTAGCCTACTACTGTAGCGGCTTGCCCACCTTTTACAAGGTTCACAGCACAGTACTTGAATTCTGGAATCTTGCCAAATGGATCTAAGGCAGCATTAGTAATCAAGTTTGCGGCAGCTTCGTAATAAGCAAACGGAATAAAGATCACGCCACGCGGGGTGCCGTCATCTCTACGCACATGAATACCTACTTCACCACGCCTAGACTGAACGGTAATGACATCACCAGCAGTAACGCCTAACTGGGTCATATCTTGGCCATTCATCGAAACGGTAGCAAGCGGCTCAATGGCATCGAGCACAGTGGCACGGCGAGTCATACTGCCAGTATGCCAATGCTCTAACTGACGACCCGTAATCAATACAAATGGGTAATCTGCATCAGGGCGCTCGTTGGCAGGAATGATGTCTGCAGGTACGAGCTTCACTTTTCCATCTGCCGTAGCAAAATGATCATCAAATACGATTGGGCGACCTGGGTCTTCAGCAGATAAACACGGATAAGTCACGCTAGATTCTTTTTCAAGACGCTCCCAGGTAATGCCGTTAATCGCTGCATGCATCGCTTGACGCATTTCGTCATAGACCTCTGCCACACCCGCATCAGGACCTTGATAATTCCAATTGAGCCCCATCCGTTTAGCAATTTCTTGAATGATCCACAGATCAGGCTTTGCATCACCAGGAGGATCAATGGCTTTTTTACCCATCTGCACCATACGGTCGGTATTGCTTGCCGTGCCAACCTTCTCAGGCCAGGCGCTTGCTGGTAAAACGACGTCCGCTAGGAGTGCAGTTTCTGTCATGAAAATATCTTGTACAACGAGGTGCTCTAAGGACGCTAAGGCATGACGTGCATGATTTAAATCAGGGTCACTCATCGCAGGATTTTCGCCTTCAATGTACATACCGCGAATCTTGTCTGGATCACTGTCAGGTGCAGTGATCTTATGCATGATTTCCACTACGGTATATCCAGGCTTCTTGTCGAGTGGTGTACCCCAGAATTTTTCAAACCAAGCGTGTGCCTCTGGATTATCAACCCGCTGATAGTTTGGGAACATCATCGGAATCAAGCCAGCATCACTGGCACCTTGTACGTTATTTTGACCACGCAATGGATGCAAGCCAGAACCCGGTTTACCAATTTGGCCGGTAATACTAACCAAGGCAATTAAGCAACGGGCATTATCAGTACCGTGGACGTGCTGGCTAATACCCATGCCCCATAAAATCATCGCTGACTTGGTCGTAGCAAACTCACGCGCTACTTCACGCAAAGTCTCTGCTGGAATGCCGCAGATTGGCGCCATGACTTCAGGACTGTAGCCTTTGATATTTTCTTTAAGAGCTTCAAAGTTATTGGCACGATTTTTGATAAAGTCTTGATCAACCAAACCTTCTTCAATGATCGTATAGATCATGGCATTGAGCATCGCCACGTCGGTATCGGGCTTGAACTGCATCGTGCGCCAAGCATGTTTGCTAATTTCCGTCATACGGGGATCACACAACACAATTTTTGCGCCACGCTTAGCGGCATTCTTAAACCAAGTAGCAGCAACTGGATGGTTGGCTGTTGGGTTAGAACCAATCAACATAATCAAACTGGAATGCTCAACATCATTCACCTGGTTACTCACTGCGCCAGAGCCAACACCTTCAAGCAATGCTGCCACAGAAGAGGCGTGGCAAAGACGCGTGCAGTGGTCAACGTTATTACTACCGAATCCTGTACGAACGAGCTTTTGGAATAAGTAAGCTTCTTCGTTGCTACCCTTGGCAGAACCAAAGCCGGCCAATACTTTTAAACCATGCTGGTCTTTGAGTTTCTGAAGGCCACCGCCAGCAACTTCCAAGGCCTCTTCCCAAGTGGCTTCGCGGAAGATGCTTGACCAGTCTTGCGGGTTCTGAATCGCTGTTTCGTCTTTAGGAACGCCAGACTTACGAATCAAGGGTTTTGTTAAGCGCTGTGGGTTGTGAATGTAGTCCATCCCAAAGCGACCTTTAACGCACAGACGATTATGGTTAGCAGGGCCATCACGGCCTTCTACGCTCACAATCTTTTCATCTTTAACGTTGTAAGTAATCTGACAACCTACGCCACAGAATGGACAAACTGAATCGACCTTACGATCGACAATTTGCGAACCAATCAAACCTTTTGGCATCAATGCGCCAGTTGGGCAAGCCTGAACACATTCACCACAGGCAACGCAGGTGCTATCACCCATCGGATCATTCAGATCGAATACGATCTCGCTATGACCACCACGCATGGCATAACCAATCACATCATTGACTTGCTCTTCACGACAGGCGCGCACACAGCGATTGCATTGAATACAAGCATCCATGTTCACTGCCATCGCTGGATGGGAGATATCACTAGCAACCTTCTCACGGCGTAATGCTTTGAGCTCTGGACGAACCGTCACATCCATTCGCGCTGCCCAAGTACTCAGTTCGCCGTGTTGATGTTTTTGTTCTTCTTCTTTGCTATCGCCTACCCACTTAAAACCTTCATCGGGCATATCGGAGAGCAACATCTCTAAAATTAACTTCTGACTCTTAACAGCCCGTTCACTATTGGCTTTAACTTCCATGCCTGGGGTAGCGCTGCGACAGCAGCTAGGCGCCAAGGTACGCTCGCCATTAATTTCAACTACGCAAGCACGGCAATTACCATCGGGACGATAGCCGTCCTTAAAACACAGGTGCGGAATATCCACGCCGTGACGTTTGGCCGCCTTGAGAATGGTTTCGCCTTCGTATGAAACGATGGTCTTGCCGTCTAGTTTGAACTCGACTGTTTGTAGTTCAAGTTCTTTTGGATTGGTTGGTGCGTTCATATTGTGTAGTCTTTCCCTGATCTTTTATTTGCTTATTGCTTTAAGCAACTTCTTGTGGGAAATATTTTGCAATGCAACGAATCGGATTTGGTGCAGCTTGACCTAATCCACAAATCGAAGCATCGACCATGACTGTTGCTAAATCTTCCAAAGTTTCTTGATCCCAAGACTTGGCTTGCATGAGTTTTGCAGCTTTACCCGTACCAACACGGCACGGTGTGCACTGACCACAACTTTCATGTTCAAAGAAATGCATGACATTTAATGCCATATCTCTCGCTTTATCTTGATCGCTAAATACCATGACAGCGGCAGAACCAATGAAGCAACCATAAGGCTGCAATGTATCGAAGTCTAATGGAATGTCATTCATTGTGGCTGGCAAGATGCCACCCGATGCGCCACCCGGTAAATAGCCGTAGAACTGATGCCCATCTTGCATGCCACCGCAGTACTCATCAATCAGTTCTTGAATAGTGATACCGGCTGGTGCCAACTTCACGCCAGGGTTCTTGATGCGCCCACTGACGCTAAAGCTACGCAAGCCTTTACGATCATGTCGGCCATAAGAACTGAACCACTCTGGACCACGCTGCACAATATCGCGCACCCAGTACAAGGTTTCAAAGTTATGTTCAAGTGTTGGCCTGCCAAATAAACCTACTTGGGCAATATAAGGAGGCCGCATGCGGGGCTCACCCCGTTTGCCTTCGATACTCTCAATCATGGCAGATTCTTCACCGCAGATATAAGCACCTGCGCCACGACGCAACTCAATCGAAGGCAATTTGAACGGTGGATTGGCTTTGAGCTTAGCTAATTCTGTTTCGAGCAATTGACGACAACCATGATATTCATCACGCAAGTAAACGTAGCAAGCATCAATACCCACCACATTTGCTGCAATTAATAAGCCCTCTAGAAAGCGATGCGGATCACGTTCTAAATAAGTGCGATCTTTAAACGTTCCTGGCTCACCTTCATCGATGTTCACTGCCATCAACTTAGGCGCCACTTGATCTTTCACAATGCGCCACTTGCGTCCCGCTGGGAAACCTGCACCACCTAAGCCGCGTAAGCCAGAATTTTCCATGGCCTTGATGATGCTTTCACTATCCTGCTTGCCTTCAGCAATTGCTTTGGCTAAGGCATAACCACCTTTAGAACGATAGGTTTCGTAACCAACATAATCTGGTGAGACTGCTTGATGCTCGCCCTGAGGCGAAACACCATGCTCTGCCAATAGCGCTGGTTCAAACTCAGCCCTATCGGTTGCCATCGGCTGAGTGGTCATCTTGTTATTGACTGCTGCAGCGACTTTATCTGTTGTAGCAAATAGGACGGGATACTGATGCACTACCGCTACTGGTGCCTGTTCGCAACGACCTACGCAAGGGGCTGCAATTACCTTGACATTGGGATTACCCAAGATCGCAGGTAATTTTTCCAAGAGATTTTTTGCGCCAGCCAATTCGCAGGACAAGCCATCGCATACGCGCACAGTGATATCAGCTACTGGATCATTACCGCGCACTA
>Ga0194038_1000563_pt1 | contig 16268 bp, 16 predicted proteins | sample JunL226m_MetaG_FD_148630 | JGI IMG/M metagenome (GOLD analysis project Ga0194038, IMG submission 148630) | Anoxic zone freshwater microbial communities from boreal shield lake in IISD Experimental Lakes Area, Ontario, Canada - Jun2016-L227-6m | ecosystem: Environmental > Aquatic > Freshwater >... | reverse complement strand
GCCGGCGCTGGGTTATAGAGTTCAAGTATTATTCCAATGCCGATCTGACCAAAATGAAGACTACTGTCGATAAATTTACGCTTCAGGAAGCGGATACAGAACAAATCAGGGGATATGCAACTGGGCTGATGGCCCAGTATGCCGAAGCCAGAATCAGCTTGCATGTCATCTACTGCTTCGGCAACCAGGGATTTCGGGTGTTTGATGTAAGTTGACAAAAACATCCATGAGCAATAAAAATATTTCCGGCAAACAAAATGAATTTGATCTGTACTATGTCAAACTGTCAAACCGTCAGTGTGTCAATTTCAAAAAAAACTGCAAACGTATAGAATACGCGCACAAAAACCTAACCTTACAATGCTGGCGCACACGGGAAAAATCTGGTTGCAGTAGTTATTATCTGATGATAACATTGGATCAATGGCAAAATTAGAACATGATCCTGGGCTTGACGATCTCATCGCGCTTGACGGTGTTGTGCTTGTTGTTGGTCCACTCGGTTTTTTATCCAGATGTCCCCTTCACTTTATCCAGTGGAGAAACCTGAATTTTGACCCGTTACGATATCTGAAGGAAATGAACGCGGCGGCGGCCCACAGCAGTCCGATCGGAATGAAGGCTGTTCTTGAGTTGATTCAGGAACGATTTCCAGACATTTCTCATGGGTATTTCAATCCTCCCAAAGAACGATTTTATCATCAAAGGATGCCTCAATGAAATGGATGGCTGCAGTGGTCATCGTGGATGCAGATCCTGCCGAGCCGGCGGTGGAACTGGTTTCAGCCCTGTTTTATGATCTTGGTCTTTCAGGTGTGGTGGTAGAGGATCCGGACATGGAGCCGCCTGAAGGCTGGGGAGACAATGCTCTGCCAAAGCCAGATCATCATAGCGTAACCGGATATTTCCCTCAGAATGACACGCTGGCATCGAACTGCTCGAAGCTCGAACACGGACTGGCGGATCTGAAGCAAACCCAGGGTACTTTCTTTCAGATTCATTATAGCGAGGTGGATGAGGAAGACTGGGCGGAATCCTGGAAAGCCTATTTCTGGCCGGAAAAGCTTACAGATATCCTGGTTGTCAAACCAACCTGGCGTGAATACACGCCGGCGGAAGGCGAGATGATCATTGAGATTGATCCCGGAATGGCTTTTGGTACAGGAACCCACCCCACGACCGCACTGTGTATTCAAATGATCCAGGATTATCTGAAACCTGGAGATACGTTTCTGGATGTAGGAACCGGCTCCGGCATCTTAATGGTTGCGGCGGCTATACTGGGCGCATCCAGGATGTTTGGAACCGATGCGGACAGCATTGCCTGCGATATTGCCGAGCAAAACCTTCTCTTAAATCATATTGATACGGAGAGATTTTGTGTAAAATCCGGAAATTTGTTGGATATGGTAACAGAAACCTTTCAGTTGATTTCAGCGAATATTTTATCGGAAGTCATTCTGGTTTTGCTGGATGATGTTCAGCAGACACTTGCGCCGGGCGGCATACTGATATGCTCGGGAATCATTGAAGCCAATCAGAAGCAGGTTGTGGAAAAAATGAAAGCCACCGGATTTCAAATTCTTGAGGTTCGATCAAAAGACGGATGGGTGGCGATCGCCGGCAAGTTGAAGCCGGAAGATGGCTATTTTATGTCCAATTGAAAAAATTGCAATAGTAAGTCGGAAAACGGAAGTCAGAAGTCGGAAAAAACATCTGACCTATGAATGGTTTCCCATAGCTGTGGAACAGTTATCCCAGATCAGCGGCTTGTCAGTTGAAAAAATCCGATCGTTTACACTGACAAAATCGTAGCGGTTGTTACCGTACCACATACAGGGAACGTGACAACATGCATCCGTTTTAAAAAATCAACCCTATAATAGGAAAACCATGAACTGCATAGATGCCATTGAAGGGAGTTTCAAGTGTCTAATCAACCGGTTTCATCAGGCTTATATGGATGAAAGCCGGGATGATACCATTTACGTCCGTAATATTCGATCCCTGTTAGAAGGGCTTGATGACTTCATTCAACACAACAAGGAGCTTCAGTTGATTGATCCGAAAATTCTACGAAACGTCATCTATGGTTATGCCAGAGATAAATGGCTGAAAAGCATTCGGGATATGATTAGCAAAGAACACCAGCCGGCCGTAAAAAACATCTCTGTGGATTCGGATGAATATCATCTGTATTATTTTGATTATATCTACCATAACGGCATGTATCCACGCTGAGCGTCCTTACTCGTCTATCAAAAACGATCTTGCAAGCGTTTCATCTGGCGCAGGTAGCACGACTTCCGATCCTCCGTCCAATTCCTTTTCGGATGCAATCAGTGCATTATCGACTTCCTGCAGTACAGACAGAACTTTGTGCTGATACTGCAATGCCCGACTATCCCCCGTTATGAAGGAATATCCTCATTTTCTATACTTGAATCAAGCAGTGCGCGCGATGCTGATCATCGATGAAGATACAAGCATTTCGCGGATATGTTCATTAAAAAAATAACGACTAAGAACGTCTGTGGAAAGGTATTTAGCACCGGCTACTAAACGTATACACTGCTGTTCCCCGCACTGGCAAATGAAGGGTCGATCCATTTTCCATTCAGTAGAGGGATAGAAAAAATTGAGATCTTCGCCCGGTGCAATGTCACGGGCGGCGGTTACAGTCAACGCATCGGTATCCACGATAGTGTTGGGTTCGCAGGAATGGTTCAAATAGGCGAGTATGCCCAGCTCTTCAATATGGGTGTGCAGTCCAGTTTGAATGGTTTGATAGGTAGGCCGGTGAGTGACGTGATACTGAGTAATATGATGGATTAGCTGGCCGCATATATAAGATTCATCAGTCACGAGCCGTGCCCCATAAGCACTGCCGCCATTTTCAATCTTAAGCATAGGTATTCCTTTCTATTTTTAGCCTATTTGAACAATTGGATTATAAATTTTGCTTGATCGACATTCGGTCGTGGCGTGAAACCCAGATGCGAAGCTGCTATCAATCGGTGGCGGTGCGCTACTCGAAGAGTACGGCTGGGTAGGCAAATCCATTGTAATTCCTTGCAGAGGAAATATATGCGCCGGCAGGAAATACAAGGAGGAGGTCGCCCTCACGCAAGTCCGCTGGCAATTCGATCGCTTCGCCGAAGATGTCGTGGGAATCGCAGGTCGGCCCAGTCACGACGTAGCTCTTTGTCTGGCGTGAACGAGGTTGGGCCGCGACGACCTGATACTGGACACCTGCGTAGATCCAATAGAACCCCTGATTGATGCCGGAGTCAACATAAACCCAAGCCTGGTCGCGCCGCTGCACCACATCGAGCACGCGGCAAACCATCACGCTGGCATTGGCCGCTATGAACGAGCCTGGCTCGGCATAAAGCAGCAGTCCCAACTCTTCCTTGATAATTCGTAACGTCGGACGCAAGACATCGGCGATGTCCTGAAGCCGCGCGTACTGGTCCCCGCCATGTGCGGGGAAGCCTCCCCCGATATTGATCGAGCGAAGGGGAATCCCTTGTCGGATGCACGATTCGGCAATCTGCACAGAGTGTTGCAGCGCGCCAGACCACGACTCCAATCGCCCATTATTCCAGCCCACATGGAAGGCGAGGCCTACGGGGACAAGCCCAGCGTCTTGTGCTGCGACGCATAGTCCGACTACCTCGTTGCCGGGCGCTCCGAACTTGTGATGAAGTTTCCATTCCGCGCCTTCGTTGGAAACCTCAATTCGCACATACACCTCGCTTTGAGGGGCATGGCGCTGAATCTTGCGCACTTCGCTGGCGGCATCGAAGGCGAAGGTGCGCACGCCAGCCAGATGAGCCCGTGCGATGTGCTCAGGGGATTTGATGGGATTGCTGAAGATGACATCGCTGCTTGCAATGCCGGTGTGGAGCAACAGATACAGTTCGTCGGAGGAGGCCGCTTCGAACCGCGCGCCCTGGTCCCGTAAACACGCCAATACTTCTGGTACATTATTGGCTTTGACGGGAAAAAAGACAGCGTCCACAGGGAGCAGGCTGCAGAAGCAGCGATAGTTGTACTCCAGCAACGCCTTGGAGGTCAGGATGAGCGGAGTCTCGCAACGGCCTTCCGACTGGACACGATCCAGCAGCAGAAGAAGGGTCTCCGGGATGACAGACAGCGCTTTCATGCCTTCGATGCCGCCATCATGACGAAACTCGCATAGGGCCGCTGCAATCCAGCCTCAGCCTCGACAATCTCGTATTCGATGGTTGGGGAAGGGAACCCACACTTCGGCAAGATGCGGAGAAAATCGTCTTCATCGACCTGCCGACACGAAAACCGGTAGTCGCCTACCGGGTAGTCAGGGGTGCGGCGAAGGAACTGGAGGATGAGTCGTCCCCCGGGACGCAACAGCGAGAAAATACGCGCCATTCCTGCTTCAAAATCAATATGCTCTGGCAGAAACTCCAAGCAGTAGTTGGTCATGAGAACGTCGTAGGAAGCCTCAGTGACTCCGGCAATGAGCGGAGTCGCACCCAGGTCGCAGTGGAGAAAACGCGATATTTTCTGCTTGATGAGCTGCTCCCGCTGGAGAATATCTGCGTACTCAATGGCGGCGGAATCTTCAAGGGCGAGGGTTTCCCGTATGTATTCGCGCCATGTGAAAACCTCGGGCCTGCCCGCCATCCAGTCCTGGATCGCCTCGAAATTCGTGACCAGAGAGTCCGCGACATGAATGGTCCGCACCCTGGGGGCAGCCGCGATGAACTGATAGACGGTGGGCCCGCAGCCGAAATCGAGCATGTCCGCGTCTTCCGGACAGCGTTGGAACTGTCGCCACAAGAACCGCAGAATCGCCCGGTTCTCGTCGCCAAGGTATTCGTAATACTGCTTGACATAGACCGCAGGCCGGAAGTTCCCGGTCGTGTGAAACTCCTGGATGCTACTTTCTGAAGGCATTTCGTTCCGTTCTCGCTGCACCTAATAGTTGGGGACGACTACGATCACGCAGGCAGTGAAAAAGACTGTAAGGGCAACTCCGAAGCATATCCGATCAAAGCGCTGTGCTGCTTCCAACCGATCTTGGCCGGCCAGCACAAAAGACCTAATGCCTGCCAGGGCCAGCATCGCTAGGATTATGAATCCAGTAACAGTGAGTTTGCGCAGCAACGTCCCGGCGCCGTCCGGCACCTTCGCAGCGATGTCCATGTTGACAAAGACGTAGGTCATCACGATCGTTGCGTACATCGCCATACGAGTCCCAAACTCGTCGGAGCGCAGGAACAGAGCGCAAAGACCGATGATCATGGAAATCACGATTGGGGCGAGCCCTTCGAGAATCGCAGAGGGCCGCGGGCGCTCGATATCCAGGCCGAACGACACATGTGCATATCGAACGGAGCCTTGTTCCCTCGGGTCACCGAAGGTGCTGGCGTAGTCCACCGTCCACGCGCGCCCTGCGAATCCATGCAGATCCCACCCTGACGCTCTCACGTCAGGGTGAAGCGTGGTACTCTGATCATCGACCTTGTACAGGATATCACGAACCGTACTCTTGGTGTCCTCCAACTCAATGGCAAGCCTATGACTATCCAGTGGGTATGTCGAGAAATCCATGGAGCAGCCGAACGTGCCCTGGACGTGAAACTGCTGGTAGAATCGTCCGTCCGGCAACTCCTCGGGCTTGCTGAGGCCTGCATCATCCGCGAATACCGGTTTTATCGTGGGAGCACCCACTGCATTCATGATCTCGAAGCTCTTGGTGGGGTCACGATCTCCGCGCCACAAGAACCAAAGGTAGAAGTCACCGATGAAGGTGTTGGCTCGTGTGTCGATGTTGCGCACGAAATAGAGATAGGCGCCCACCAACACTTCGGATGGCTCGGCAGGAACCTGCTGCAGCTCCTGACCGACCAGAACCGGCGCTGGGGGAATCGCATTTGCGGATGCCGCACCCTCCTGGTTCGGCCCGGCGTGGACCACGAAGCATCCACCATAAAGCACAACGATAACCAGGATGCAACATAGGAACGACGCAAAGCGGGATGGCTCAGGTTGGCGGCCCAGAGTTGTTTGCCGACGGTGCAGAGTGCCTGAAACGCGCTCTTCGGCCTTTGATGTTCTTGTGATATTAATCCAGGGCATCCTTTTCCCTCCCGATGAAATGATAAGAACTTTACTTTTCCGCAGCCACAGGAATCGATGAAAAGACACCCCGAAGGTGCCTAAATGCCATATCCATTGGGCAGCGAGCACATTTTCGCGCTTTCAGGGCATGCCACACTTTCTCATCGTTCCCAAATTTGCCATGCTCTATAGAAAATCAGCATCTGATTGTCAATCAAAATTATGGAATTAGGCTACTGCGCTGCTGTGATAATTCGGGCAGTAGCTAAGGGCATGTACAAAATTAACTTGAACAAGTTGTATTTTGGGGAATGATCACATTCCTATTCGTGAAAATGTGGGCGCCGTTTCATTGTTGACTCACAAGACAGTCTCTGTCATCTTTCAAGAAATCTGCGATATTCCACCATTCTGGAAAATGCCTTTACCGCCCGCTCCGGGCTTTCGTAAAACACACCCTTATACCGGCTGTCGTTGACGCTGCAAACGGTTTTGTCCTGGCATTCCTTCAGAAGGCTGACCCCGAATACAGGTTTTTCACAGGTTTCCATCAAACCAACTATATGCCGGACATATTCGGCTTCAAACTCCAGCAGTTCCTCGCCCATCATGGTCAGAAACTCCGATGAATAGGTCGGGTCGGCTTTGGATATGGATTCGGCCAGTTTATTGGCAAGAATCCTTCGGCCCATGATGCCAAGGTTGATCACCGCATCGCAGCCGTCCCATTTCATCAGGGCCTCCATGATCCGGATGGGAATGGTCATGTCATTTTCACCAACGATATCCACTGGATTTGAATGGCTCCAGTAGGGCGGCAATATGGTATTGAGATGGTCGGTCAGCTCCTGTGAAAGTTCAGGAACCTCAATATGGTATTCCGAACACAGATCTGCCGTTATAACCCCCCACCCGCCTCCAAGAGTCATGATGGCGGCCCGGTTTCCTTTGGGAAGAGGCAGGGACGAAAACGCAGCCGACAGATCCAGAAGATCCATCGAGCGTTCCACCTTGACAATTCCAGCCTGCCTGCAAACAGCATCAAAAATACGGGAGTCCGAACTCAAGGCTCCGGTATGACTGGCTGCAGCCTTGTTTCCGGCCAGACTCTGCCCGCCTTTCAAAAGGACAATGGGCTTTTGTTTGCTGACACGACGGCAGCTTTCCAGAAAACGTCCGCCATTTTTAACGCTTTCCACATACAGCATAACGGTCTGTGTTAATGAATCCTTTTCAAAGGCATCCACATAATCCTCAATGGTTACCATGGCTTCATTGCCGGAGCCGCAAAAGGCGCGAATCCCGATGCCCTGCTGCTCGGCAAAGGCCAGAAGTTGGGTGCCCATATTTCCGGACTGTGCGACCACGGCCGTTGATCCGGGTTCCGGCAGCACATGGCTTCCGGTACAATACAGGTGAATATGCGGGTTGCAGATTCCCATGGTATTGGGGCCAATAACCAAGATACCATTTTGCGCGGCTTTTTGGATGAGTTCTTCTTCCAGGGCCTTTCCGGAAGGCCCAACTTCAGCAAAACCCGATGAGATCAGCAGCATGTTAATAATGCCCTTGGCCTTAAACTGAGGCAGCAGATCCATGATGCCGGCGGCAGGTACAGTCACCACGGCCAGATCAATTTTCCCCGGAACATCGGCGACCGAACGAAAAACAGGGCGATCTGCAATTGTTCCACCTTTGGGATTGACCAGATAAATCTTTCCTTTATAGCCCCTGCCTGCGGTAATGGTGAAGAGCGTGTGTCCCCATTTACCGAGCGTAGCGGAAGCCCCAACAAAGGCAATGGAGTGGGGGTAAAAAAGCGAGCCAATGGCATAAGGATCAATAGCCGGAAGAAATTTCTGAAATTCGATCTCAGGCTTCAGAACAACCAGGGCATCCACGGCGCATACACCGCCGTCTGCGGATATCAACAAAGGATTAATATCGATTTCGGAAATCTCGGGATGGGCCAGGGCAAGCCTGGAAATACCCATCAAGGTTTGAACCAGTGCGTCCCTGTCGGCGGCGGCTTCTCCCCTGAAAGCCTCCAGAATCCGCCTGGACTTGATTTCACCGATCATCTCCAGAGCATCGGACTGGGTAAGGGGCGCTACCCGAAACGTGACATCGGCAAGCACTTCGGTAAAAATGCCTCCCAGCCCCAGCATGACGACAGGCCCGAACTGCTTATCCCGAAAAAGGCCGGCAACCAGCTCGCGTTTACCCTGAATAAAAGGCTGAATGAGAAAGCCTTCAAGTTCCAATCCAGCTTCAGTTGACATGGCCGTTGCAGCAGCGATCACAGCCTGCGAAGAAGTCAGGTTAGTTGCAACCAGCCCCCGCTCGGTTTTGTGCAGCAGGGTTGATCCCAGGGCCTTTAAAACGACAGGAAACCCCATTGCTTCGGCGACCGAGACTGCATCATTAACATTTTGTGCGGTTTTTTCCGGAACAATCGGAACCCCAAAAGCTGATATCAGGATTTTTGATTCATATTCGTTGAGAGCATGTTTGCCCAGAGACAGGGCTTTTTCAAGGACTTGCACGGATAGCCTCCTTTATTAAATGTTTTTGAAGCTTATAACCGAGGCATCGGGGATTTGTCAATTTATCAAAGGCGAAAATGGCTATTCTTTGGCATGACAGCATTTCCCCCCTCCCAACCTCCCCCCGCTGGGGGGAGGGGGCTGAACGTTTACGTTTTTTGAGTCCTTGCTTTTTGAATCAGATGTGACTATATTCCGGCAACGTTGACCATGAGCAGTTTTTTTTAACACCCTATTGCAGCATAGATGATTACAATGAATATTCAAGATGAAACCATGCCCAATCCCAAAGAAATAGAAAAAGAAATCGGTGAATTCCTGGCGAAAAGATTTGGGGGTTCTGTGAAGATGGTGTCCCAGGAAGTGTTTCCTCAGGAAAATATCCTGGATGATTCCGATAAAACTCCGAAATCTGAGAATCTGTTTCATTTCGATATGAAACCGGAAGAGCTCATTACCCATCTGGATCAATATATCGTCAAGCAGGATCATGCCAAGGCAGTTCTGGCAACCAAAATCTGCACACATTTCAACCGCATAAAGCACGCAAATTCCGTATCAGATTCCGCGCACGACATGGTGGGCAGCATCAAAAACAATGTTTTGATGATTGGCCCGACCGGCGTGGGAAAAACATATCTGATCAAGTTGATAGCCAAAAAAATCGGAGTTCCCTTTGTCAAGGGAGACGCCACCAAATTCAGCGAAACCGGCTATGTCGGTGGAGATGTGGAAGATCTGGTCCGGGATCTGATCCGGGAAGCTGATGACGACATCGAACTGGCGCAAAATGGTATCATCTATATTGATGAAATCGATAAAATCGCCGGAAGCCGGAACATGATCGGCGCTGACGTATCCCGAACCGGTGTTCAGCGGGCGCTTTTAAAGCCCATGGAAGAAACTGAAGTGGATCTCAGGGTGCCCCATGATCCTATTTCCATGCTACAGGAAATCGAACGATTCCGAAAAACCGGCAGCCGCGACAAGCGATCGCTCAACACCAAAAACATCCTGTTTATCATGAGCGGGGCTTTCGGCGATCTGACTGAAATCATCCATCGCCGAATGACCAGCCAGAACATTGGCTTTGGAGCCGCCGTCAAAAACCATCAGGACCGCCAGGATATTTTGAGTGAAGTCAAATCCGAGGATCTGATCGAATTCGGGTTTGAATCCGAATTTGTCGGTCGCCTTCCGGTCCGGGCCATATTTGAACGGCTGACAGAAGATGATCTGTTCGAAATTCTCAAAAATCCCAACAACCCAGTCATTCTGGGTAAAAAGCTTGATTTCGCAGCATATAACATTGACATCAAATTTGATGATCCGGTTCTGAGGATTCTGGCGCAAAATGCTTTCGTGGAGAATACCGGGGCAAGAGGCCTAGTAAGCGCTGTGGAAAAAGCCCTGCTACTGTTTGAGCGCCACCTTCCATCTACTGATGTTAAAAAATTTCCGGTGACGGTATCTGTCCTTAAAACACCGGAGCAGGCCCTTTCAAAGCTGATGGATATTGAAAAAAACCATGATGTTATGGAAGAATTTGATAGACTGGCAAAAAATGAGCGCGCCTCCATCAAGGCATACCTTAACGCCAACCGGAAGAATCTTTCAGAAAAATACGGCCTTACCCTGACCCCATCCAGAATGGATATCGTAACATCTTTCTATTCCAAAAATGTGATGGATGTGGGGCATATTATTCATAAAGTCAAATCGCTGTACGATGAAATCAAAAAAATCGAACTCTCCTTCTATAAAAAATATGATATCAACATCGTGATGGAAGATGACGCCATTGACTTTATCATCGAACAACTGGCTAATCCCGCTATTCATGTTGTAGATTTTGAACGGCAGCTTTCCATTGATTTTGAGCTTGGTCTCAAACTGGTCCGGGAAAAGACCGGCAAAAACCGGTTTTTCATTACCCGCAAAGCCCTGCTGGAACCCGAAACCTTTATCAGCAATCTCATAAAGGATGAGCTTCGAAGCGTTGCATTGAATCTCCCCGATAAATAAACACGCTGAAACGGCTCCCGACTAACCTGAAAGATAATTCATGATCGGTATATCAAAGCTCTATTGCGGCACGGTTGAACCTTCGGATGCTCTTCGCTATAATCGAATGTCATCCAGTCTGCCGTCTCATCTGCTTCAGTTTTCAAGCGACAAGAAACCGGTGGTGGTCTGGAACATGACCCGTCAGTGCAATCTGCGCTGTGTTCACTGTTACGCTCATGCAAAAGATAATGCTACATCAGATGAGCTTACCACCGCCGAAGGCAAGACCCTGATTGATGATCTGGCCGCTTTCGGATCCCCGGTGATCCTGTTTTCCGGAGGGGAACCCCTGGCCCGCAAAGACCTTCCGGAGCTGGCGGACTACGCGGTTCAAAAAGGTATGCGCGCCGTCATTTCCACCAACGGCACCCTGATCACGGTGCAAATCGCACGAGCCCTCAAAGCCATCGGCCTGTCATATATCGGCATAAGCCTGGATGGCATGGAAGAAATCAACGACAGGTTCCGGGGCGTAAAGGGTGCTTTTCAGTCCGCCCTGAACGGTATTCGCAACTGTCAGGAAGCAGGCATCAAGGTCGGCCTGCGGTTTACGATAAACAAATTCAATTCTTCTGAAATTCCCGACATATTCAAACTCCTTGAAACCATGAACATTCCAAGAGCCTGTTTTTATCACCTGGTTTATGCCGGTCGGGGTTCCAAACTTGTCGAGGAAGATTCCACCCGCGAAGAGACCAGGACCATCGTGGATATGATCATGGATGAAACCAAAAGACTTCATGACATGGGGCAGTCCAAGGAAATTCTGACCGTGGACAACCATGCAGATGGCCCCTACGTGTATATGCGACTGCTCAGGGAAAATCCAGAAAGGGCCGCTGAAGTCCTTGAGCTCTTAAAAATGAATGAAGGCAACAGCTCCGGCAGAGGTATTGGCTGCGTCAGTTGGGATGGACAAGTTCATGCCGATCAGTTCTGGCGACATTATAGTTTCGGCAATATCCGCAAGCGACCGTTTTCTGAAATCTGGTCCGATCTTTCCAATCCCCTGATGATGCAGCTTAAAGACAAAAAGCCCCACGTCAAGGGAAGATGCGCGACCTGTCGCTGGCTGGATGTCTGCGGCGGTAATTTCAGAGTCCGGGCCGAAGCCGTTACCGGCGATGTCTGGGCGCCTGATCCGGCCTGTTACCTGACGGATGCCGAAATTAGGAATTAGGAAATTAGGAATTAGAGGTCAGGAAAAGCAATGACTCCTGATCCTTGCCCCCCATTATTTTTTACTTATGAGGACATTTTATGCTTTTTCCCGAATACCGCCCCAGAAGACTCCGACAGAATGAAGCTTTTCGCCGAATGATCCGCGAAACCGTTCTGACCACAAACGATTTCATTCTGCCCCTTTTCGCCATTGAAGGCAAAGATATTAAAAACCCGATATCTTCCATGCCCGGACAGTATCAACTGTCTGTTGACCAAATCGTGAAAACCTGCCAGGAAGTTCAGAAACTGGGGATTCCGGCTGTCATGCTTTTTGGCGTTCCTAATAAAAAAGATCCTCTGGCGACCAGCGCATACTCCAAAGACGGTATCGTTCAACGAGCCGTCAAGGCCGTTAAGAACAAGCTCCCGGATTTGGCAGTTATCACCGATGTCTGTTTGTGTGCTTATACTGATCACGGTCATTGCGGGGTGGTTGAAAAGAACATTGTGGATAACGATGCGTCTCTGGATCTTCTGGCGCGAACCGCCCTGTCCCATGCCAAGGCAGGAGCAGATATGGTGGCGCCTTCGGACATGATGGATGGCCGGGTGGGGGAAATCCGGGAAAGTCTGGATGAAAACGGATTTTCCAACGTGCCGATCATGTCTTACGCCGCCAAATACTGCTCCGGCTTTTATGGTCCTTTTCGCCAGGCGGCAGATTCCGCACCAAAATTCGGAGATCGTAGAACCTATCAGATGGATCCGGCCAACGCCCTGGAAGCCATTCGGGAAGTGACCATGGACATCGAAGAGGGCGCAGACATCATCATGGTCAAACCAGCCCTGGCCTATCTGGATGTCATCTGCCGGGTCCGTCAGGAATTTGATCTGCCGGTCGCCGCTTACAACGTCAGCGGAGAATACGCCATGATCAAGGCAGCCGAGCAGCTTGGATGGCTGGACGGGACACGGGTGATGATGGAATCCCTCACGTCCATCAAGCGGGCCGGAGCAGACATGATCCTGACGTATTTCGCCATGGACGCAGCCAGGGAGCTTCAATCCCGATGAAACACGGCAATACCGAAACAAAAGGATCATCGCTTCGTCTAATCGCCTGGGAAATCACCCGCAACTGCAACCTGTCCTGCGTTCATTGCAGGGCCGCCGCCACGAACGGCCCATATAAGGGCGAGCTGGATACCACCGCATGTTTTCGCCTTCTTGATCAAATCGCTGAAGTTGGCTCCGCCATTGTCATTCTTACCGGCGGAGAACCCATGCTTCGGCCGGATATTTTTGAAGTCGCAGGCTATGGAACATCAAAAGGCCTTAAAATGGTCATGGCTCCCAATGGCACCCTAATCAGCAAAGACAACGCCGAAAAAATGGCTACATCCGGAATCAAACGGATTAGCATCAGCCTGGATGGGGCGACCCGCGAAAAACATGATCTGTTCAGAGGGGTTGAAGGCGCTTTTGATGGCGCGCTCCGCGGTATCGCCAATGCTAAAAACGCGGGAATTGAATTTCAGATAAACACCACCATCACCCAGACCAATCTAAGTGAAATACATAGTATTCAAGAACTTGCTATAAATCTTGGAGCTGTGGCCCATCATATTTTCCTGCTGGTGCCGACCGGTCGCGGAAAATATATCGCTGATACAGCCATCAATGCCGAGGAATATGAAGAGACCCTCAACTGGTTTTATGATCAACGGGAGAATACGCCGCTTCAACTGAAAGCCACCTGTGCGCCGCATTATTACCGGATTCTTCGTCAGCGCGCCAAAAAGGACGGCAAAACCGTCACCTTTCAAACCCATGGCCTGGATGCAGTTACCCGAGGATGCTTAGGCGGAACCGGATTCTGTTTCATCTCTCATAACGGAATTGTTCAGCCCTGCGGTTTTCTCCAGCTCAATTGCGGCGATATCACGCAGACATCTTTTTCCACGATATGGAACTCCTCTGAAGTTTTTCTTTCTTTAAGAAATTATGATAATTTGAAAGGAAAATGCGGAAAGTGTGAATACCGAAAGGTTTGCGGGGGATGTCGCGCCAGAGCTTTTGAGGCGACTGGAGATTACCTGGCGGAAGAACCGCTCTGTCTTTATCAGCCCCAGCCCATCCCCTGATGGAATGAGATAAGGACAGCCAATGGAAATCAAATCCCTAATGATCGTGAATTTGGTTACCGTAACTGAAAATACCTCAATTCAAAATGCCATCCACAAACGACAGCAATTCCCAGAAAAGCCGATGCTAATTAACAGATGGTGCTGCTGAAAGGAAAAGTGCATAGCGATTCATGATGTATCCCAAGACAGTATATATTCACACTATCGGCTGTCAGATGAATGTTTACGACTCCGAGCGTATAGCAGGGGGCCTGACGCCTCTGGGATACCGGCAGGTGTCTGAACCCGAATCAGCCGATCTGGTCATCTTAAATACCTGCGCTATTCGGGAAAAGGCAGAGCAGAAAGTATTCAGTTTTCTGGGCCGTATGGCAGGACTTAAACGAAAGAATCCTGAACTGATCATTGGTATTGGGGGGTGTGTGGCACAGCAGGAAGGTCGCAAAATCCTGGACCGCGCGCCATATCTGGATCTGGTTTTCGGTACCCATGCCGTCAGCCGGCTTCCGGTTTTGATCCAGCAGGTGGAAACCACGGGGGGCCGCCTGGTAGATGTCGAGCTATCCGATACCATCCAGGAAACCCCAATTTACGCAGTTTCTCCTAACGCTAATCAAATCAGCCAGTTTGTGACAATTATGCAGGGTTGCGATAATTACTGCACATATTGTGTGGTTCCTTATGTACGCGGCAGAGAAATGAGCCGTTCTCCGGAGCGGATTCTTTCCGAGATTCAAGCACTTGCAGACATCGGCATTCGTGAGGTCACACTGCTCGGTCAGAACGTCAACAGCTATGGCAAAAAAGAAGGGCTTTGCGATTTTTCAGAGCTGTTAACTCGGGTGAACGGGATCGAAGGTATTGTTCGCATCCGGTTTACCACATCCCATCCCAAGGACCTTTCCGATGATCTGATAGCTACCTTTAACCAGTTGGATAAATTATGCAAACATATTCATCTACCGGTCCAATCCGGCTCGACCCGAATTCTGTCCCGCATGAACCGCAAATATACCCGTGATATGTATCTGGAAAAAATTGCCCGACTGCGGGATGCCTGTCCGGATATCGCCATTACATCAGATATCATTGTGGGCTTTCCCGGAGAAACATCTGAAGATTTTGAGGATACTCTTTCTCTGATTCGTCAGGTGGCATACAGTGGTCTTTTCGCCTTTACGTATTCGGATCGCCCCAATGCTCCGGCTGCGCATTTTGCGGAAAAAATATCAGAAGCTGAAAAGGCGGAGCGGCTTCAGCAGGTTCTTGGGCTTCAGGAAACCATTACACTTGAAAAAAATCAGTCCCTGGTAAATTCCGTTCAGGTGGTTCTGGTGGAGGGTGTCAGTAGGCGAATGAATGCCCATGAATCGTCCAACGGAGATAGCCCCCAGTGGTACGGTAGAACCCCCGGACATAAAATCGTGCATTTCCCGGAGCCGGAGCGGCTTTCAACATCCGGCAATATCGGCAGGCTGAAGACGATTCGAATTGAAAAAGCATTTTCGCATTCGCTTTGGGGAATGCCTGTTTCTCAGGAGGAATGATTGGTGCAACATAAAGTGATAGTTTCAGGGCTGATCCTGGATCCAGATTCCAATACTCCTATTATGATCCTGAAGTCTGAAGAAAACAACCAGGTGATTCCGATATGGATTGGCCTTCTGGAAGCTACGGCCATCGCCGCTTTGCTACAGGGCATCCGTTTTGACCGTCCCATGACCCATGATCTGTTCCTGAATTTTGTCGAACTGACCGGGGTAACCATCACCAGTGTCGAGGTTTGTGACATCCTGGACAGCACTTATTACGCCAGGATAAATTTTTATTCTTCTGGAGCATTGTTCAGCCTGGATGCCAGACCCAGTGATGCCATCGCCATTGCCCTTCGGGCGAATGCGCCGATTTTTGTGGATGAAAAGGTATTTCTTAAATCCAGCCATAAAGATGAACCTGTTCATGCTTCGGACAACAGCGAAGAAGGACGGAAATGGTCGGAATATCTTAACAATCTTTCTTCAAATGATTTTGGAAAGTATAAGGTGTAGGGGTTAAAGGGATGATCGTTAAATTTCATGCAAAAGGATACATTTAGAATGAAACAAACCATAATTTCCGGAACCGGCCGGCACCTTCCCACCCGCCTGGTTACCAATGACGATCTGGCGCTCTGGATGGATACTTCCGATGAATGGATTCGCCAGCGCACAGGAATAGAACAGCGTTACTGGGTGCC
>Ga0194038_1000560_pt1 | contig 16300 bp, 11 predicted proteins | sample JunL226m_MetaG_FD_148630 | JGI IMG/M metagenome (GOLD analysis project Ga0194038, IMG submission 148630) | Anoxic zone freshwater microbial communities from boreal shield lake in IISD Experimental Lakes Area, Ontario, Canada - Jun2016-L227-6m | ecosystem: Environmental > Aquatic > Freshwater >... | reverse complement strand
CAACAGGCAAGCGAACTTCGCGCCGCACTCCTGCGCGGGCGGTGGTCGGTGGATTGACTACTTGCGCGCTGGCGGCACGTCGGTGCAGCTGCCGTGTGCCACTTCCGCTGCCATGCCGATGCTCTCACCCAGGGTCGGGTGCGGATGGATGGTCTTGCCGATGTCCACAGCATCGGCGCCCATCTCGATGGCCAGCGCAATCTCGCCAATCATGTCACCGGCGTGGGTGCCGACGATGCCGCCGCCCAGAATCTTGCCGTGGCCATGGGCCTCCTCGCTGTCGTCAAACAGCAGCTTGGTAAAGCCTTCGTCGCGTCCGTTGGCAATGGCACGACCAGAAGCGACCCAAGGGAACAGGCCCTTCCTGACCTTGATGCCTTTGGCCTTGGCCTGGTCTTCGGTGAGACCGACCCATGCCACCTCGGGATCAGTGTAGGCCACGCTCGGAATCACGCGTGCATTAAAGGCAGCGCTTGCCCATTCCTTGTTGCCCTGCAGTTCGCCCGCAATCACCTCGGCCGCCACATGCGCCTCGTGCACCGCCTTGTGTGCCAGCATGGGCTGGCCAACGATGTCGCCGATGGCAAAGATGTGGGCCACGTTGGTACGCATCTGGATGTCGACATTGATGAAGCCGCGTTCGGTCACTGCGACCCCGGCTCTTTCTGCGGCAATCTTCTTGCCATTGGGTGTCCGTCCCACCGCCTGCAGTACCAGGTCGTAGGTCTGCGGTGCCGGAGCCGTGCCACCTTCTTCAGCTGGCGCAAACGTGACCTCGATGCCTTCAGGTGTGGCTTTGGCACCGACGGTCTTGGTTTTGAGCATGATGTTGTCAAAGCGCGGCGCATTCATCTTCTGCCAGACCTTGACCAGGTCACGATCCGCGCCCTGCATCAGGCCGTCGAGCATTTCAACCACATCGAGTCGCGCGCCCAGCGTGCTGTAAACGGTTCCCATCTCCAGCCCGATGATGCCGCCACCCAGAATCAGCATGCGTTTGGGCACTTCTTTCAGGGCCAGTGCGCCAGTGGAATCGACAACGCGCGGATCGTCCGGCATAAAGGGCAAACGTACCGCTTGTGAACCGGCGGCAATGATGCAGTTTTTGAAAGCGATCGTCTGCGTCTTGCCGGTCTTCTCTTGCGCGCTGCCTGTGGTTTCCTCCACCTGCACATGGTGCGTGCCGACAAAAGCGCCGTAGCCGCGCATCACCGTGACCTTGCGCATCTTGGCCATGGCCGCCAGACCACCGGTGAGTTTGGTGACCACCTTCTCTTTGTGGCCGCGCAGCTTGTCGATATTGACTGTCGGCTTGCCGAAGTCAACGCCGAGTGCCGCCATGTGAGACACCTCGTCCATCACCGCCGCCACATGCAGCAAGGCCTTGCTCGGGATGCAACCCACATTCAGGCAGACGCCACCGAGTTGCGCATAGCGCTCCACGACAACGACCTTGAGCCCCAGGTCGGCTGCGCGAAAAGCTGCCGAGTAGCCACCAGGACCGGCGCCCAGCACCAGCAGATCGCAGTCCAGATCGGCGACGCCGGCAAAAGTGGTTGCTGCAGGGGCCGAGAGGGCCGACGCCGCCGTAGCGACCACCATACCTTTCGATTCCTCCCCCGGCAAGAGAGAGGCTTGAGGTGAGGGCGAGCCAGCTGGTCCCGCAGGGGAACTCGCCTCGCTGCTTTCAAGCAGCAAGACCAAAGAACCCTCTTTCACCTTGTCGCCGAGTTTGACCTTGAGCTCTTTCACGACCCCGCCATGCGATGAAGGAATCTCCATCGAGGCCTTGTCGCTCTCTACGGTGATCAGGCTTTGTTCGGGCTTGACGCTGTCGCCCACCTTGACCATGAGTTCAATCACGGTCACTTCGGCAAAGTCACCGATGTCGGGAATCTTGATGTCAATGATGCTCACAGCAAAATCCTCCTGAAATCACCCAGTATCTGGCTTAGATAGACGTTGAAACGCGCGGCACTGGCGCCGTCGATCACGCGGTGATCCCAGCTCAGCGAGAGAGGCAGCATCAGCCTCGGCTGGAACGCCTTGCCGTCCCAGACCGGCTCCATGGTGGACTTGCAGACGCCCAGAATCGCCACCTCCGGCGCATTGATGATGGGTGTGAAATAGCGCCCGCCAATGCCGCCCAGACTGGAAATGGTGAAGCCCGCGCCTGACATTTCTGCGGGACTCAACTTGCCATCGCGCGCCTTCTTGGCCAGTTCGCTCATCTCCTGCGAAATCTGGAAGATGCCCTTCTTGTCAACGTCCCTGATCACCGGCACCATCAGCCCGTTCGGTGTATCGGCAGCAAAGCCGATATGGAAGTACTGCTTGAGGACGAGCTGCTCGCCATCGATGCTGGCGTTGAAATCCGGGAACTTCTTGAGCGCTGCAACGCAGGCCTTGATCAGGAAAGCCAGCATGGTCACCTTGATGCCCGATTTCTCGTTCTCCTTGTTCGTGGCAACGCGGAAAGCTTCCAGATCGGTAATGTCCGCATCGTCATGGTTGGTGACATGCGGGATCATGACCCAGTTGCGGTGCAGGTTGGCGGCACTGATCTTCTTGATGCGCGAGCGGTCCTTGCGCTCAATCGGACCAAACTTGGCAAAGTCCACCACCGGCCAGGGCAGCAGACCCAAAGCCGCACCGTCACTACCGCCAGCGCTCTTGCTCTGCGCCGCAGCCGCCACCGTCAGAACGGCTCCGCTCATGACCGAGCGTGTGAAGGCTTGCACATCGGCTTCGGTGATGCGGCCTTTCGGACCGCTGCCTTTGACTTCGTTCAGGGGCACACCCAACTCGCGCGCGAACTTGCGCACCGAGGGCGAAGCGTGGGGCAGCTGCAGCTGCAATGCAGTCGGGTTGTGCGCCGGCAATGGCGGGGCTGCGCTTTCCGGTGCGACAAGTGCTGGCGCCACTGGAGCCGGAGCCGCAACCGGGGCTGTCGGCACGACCGGGGTTGGGGAAGCTGACACCGGCGCAGTTGCAGGGGCAATAGCCGCCACCGCTGCCGCGCCTTCCAGGATCGCCAGCAGATCTCCGATGTTGACCTTGTCGCCCACCTTGACCTTGAGCTCCTTGAGTACACCGGCATGGCTGGACGGAATCTCCATCGCCGCCTTATCGGACTCGACCGTGACGAGCGACTGTTCGAGCCGGATGTTGTCACCCGGCTTGACCATGATCTCGATCACAGCCACATCCTTGAAGTCGCCGATGTCCGGGACCTTGATTTCAATTAAAGACATGCGTGACTCCTCAGGCGTACAGCGGGTTGATCTTGTCGGTCTGGATGCCGTAACGGCGAATCGCTTCTGTGACCTTGGCGACAGGCAGCTTGCCGTCTTCGCTCAAGGCCTTGAGGGCGGCCAGCACGATGTAGTGACGGTTGATCTCGAAGTGCTCACGCAATTTGGATCGGAAATCACTGCGGCCAAAACCGTCGGTGCCAAGTACCTTGTAGCCGCGACCCTTGGGAATGAAGGAGCGGATCTGCTCGGCGTAGGCCTTCATGTAGTCGGTCGAAGCCACCACGGGGCCGGCGTGTTTTTCCAACTGCTGGCTGACAAAGGCCACGCGCGGCGCTGCTTGCGGATGCAGCAGATTGTGGCGCTCGCAGTCCTGTCCATCGCGCGCCAGTTCGTTGAAGCTCGGGCAACTCCAGACATCGGCGACAACACCCCAATCGGCCGCCAGCAATTCCTGCGCAGCGATCGACTCACGCAGGATGGTGCCGGACCCCAGCAACTGCACACGCAGTGCCGGTGCGCCCTTGGACTGCACATTGCTTCCCGGCTTGCAAAGGTACATGCCTTTGATGATCTGCTCTTCGGTACCTGCAGCCAGGCCCGGCATGGCGTAGTTTTCGTTGAGCAGGGTGATGTAGTAGAAAACGTTGTCCTGCTTCTCTACCATGCGTTTCAGGCCATGGTGCAGGATGACGCCGACTTCGTGCGCAAACGTCGGGTCATAACTGATGCAGTTCGGAATCGTGCCGGCCATGATGTGGCTGTGGCCATCCTCGTGTTGCAAGCCTTCGCCGTTGAGCGTGGTGCGCCCCGACGTGCCGCCGAGCAGAAAGCCGCGCGCCTGCATGTCGCCGGCTGCCCAGGCCAGGTCGCCAATGCGCTGAAAGCCGAACATCGAGTAATACACATAGAACGGCAGCATGATGCGGTTGTTCGTGCTGTAGCTGGTAGCCGCCGCAATCCAGCTCGCCATGCCGCCGGCCTCGTTGATGCCTTCCTGCAGGATCTGACCGGCCTTGTCTTCGCGGTAGTACATGACCTGGTCCTTGTCCACCGGCGTGTACTGCTGGCCCTGCGGGTTGTAAATACCGATCTGGCGGAACAAACCCTCCATGCCAAAGGTGCGCGCCTCGTCCACCAGAATCGGTACCACGCGCGGGCCCAGCGCCTTGTCACGCAACAGGGTGGTCAAAAAACGTACGTAGGCCTGCGTCGTCGAGATCTCGCGACCCTCGGCGGTGGGCTCGATCACCGACTTGAAAATGTCGAGTGCCGGCACGGTGAACTGCTCGTCGGCCTTGGTACGACGGTGCGGCAGGTAGCCGCCGAGCGCCTGTCGACGCTCGTGCAGGTAGCGCATCTCTGGCGTGTCGTCAGCCGGCTTGTAAAACGGAATGTCGGCGATCTGACTGTCGGGCACCGGAATGTTGAACCGGTCGCGGAAGATCTTGATGTCCTCATCAGTCAGCTTCTTGGTCTGGTGCACATTGTTCTTGCCCTCGCCGCTCTTGCCCATGCCAAAGCCCTTGACGGTCTTGATCAGCAGCACGGTGGGCTGCCCCACATGCTTCACGGCAGCGTGGTAAGCAGCGTAAACCTTTTGCGGGTCATGACCACCCCGGCGCAGAGCCCAGATGTCGTCATCGCTCATCTTGGCCACCATCTCCGCTGTCTTGGGATCGCGACCAAAGAAATGCTCGCGAACATAGGCGCCGTCGTTGGCTTTGAAGGACTGGTAGTCGCCATCCAGCGTGTCCATCATCAGCTTGCGCAGGGCACCTTCCTTGTCACGCGCCAGCAGGGGATCCCATTCGCTGCCCCATAACAACTTGATGACATTCCAGCCGGCGCCACGGAACTCGCCTTCGAGCTCCTGGACGATCTTGCCGTTTCCACGCACCGGCCCATCAAGCCGCTGCAGATTGCAGTTAATAACAAAAATCAGGTTATCCAGATTCTCACGCGCGGCAAGGCCAATGGCACCGCGACTCTCGACCTCGTCCATCTCGCCGTCGCCGCAGAACACCCAGACCTTGCGGTTCGCGGTATCGGCAATGCCGCGTGCCTGCAGGTACTTCAGGAAGCGTGCCTGGTAGATTGCCATCAGAGGCCCAAGCCCCATCGAAACCGTCGGAAACTGCCAGAACTCCGGCATCAGTTTGGGGTGCGGATAGCTCGACAGCCCCTGGCCACCGACTTCCTGGCGGAAATGGAGCAGTTGCTCTTCAGTCAAGCGCCCTTCCATGTAGGCGCGCGCATAGACGCCCGGCGCCACATGGCCCTGAATGTAGAGGCAGTCGCCGCCGTGGTTTTCACTCTCGGCGTGCCAGAAATGGTTGAAGCCGGCGCCAAACATGTGCGCCAACGAGGCGAAGGAACCGATGTGGCCACCCAGGTCGCCGCCATCCACCGGGTGATGGCGATTGGCTTTGACCACCATCGCCATCGCATTCCAGCGCATGTAGGCACGCAGACGCTCCTCGATTTCGATATTGCCAGGGCAGCGCTCTTCCTGGTCGGTGGCGATGGTGTTGACATAAGCCGTGTTGGCAGAAAACGGCCGGTCAATGCTGCTCTGGCGAGCGTGATCAAGCAACTGTTCAAGCAAAAAGTGAGCGCGCTCTGGCCCCTCGCTTTGGATGACGGCTGACAACGCATCCAACCACTCGCGTGTTTCCTGCTGATCCGCGTCACGCGCGGCTGAACCGACCGAATTCTCGGGAACTGCTGACATGCTTGTCTCCTGTGTAATGGTGTAATTTAGTGCAGTTCGGCAATTCTCTCACAGTTTTTCAAATATTTCAAATAGTGCTATTTGATTTTGTTATATGAAATTCATTGAATTGCCTTGTTTGCGAGCTGGCCGGACTGATGGCCCACTCACCTACACTTGATGCCATGCCACTGCCCGGTCCTGCTGCCTTGCCAAGTTCGATGAAGCTGCCACTGCTGGCGCGCTGGCGCCGCTGGTGGCGGCGCCAGACACCGCAGCGCCAGGACCGCTTTGCCATGCTGGCGCCGCTGGCAGCCGTGCTGCTGTTTCTGGCCGCCATCGTGACTGCCTTTGGCTATTTGCGGCTGGAAGAAATCGACCGCGAACAAGAGGCTGTCAAACGCGATGTCGAATACACGCAGCAGCGCCTGCGCCTGCGCCTGCTGGAGCGACAGGAGCAACTGATGCGCGTCGGCCGCGAACTCGCCAACCATGAGATCGATGCCGATGACTTCCAGGGTCGCGCCGAAACCTTGATCAGCCGTTACCCCGAGCTACAAAGTCTGAGCTGGATTGATGAGCGACGCCGCATCAAAGCCATCGTCGATACCGGCAATCTGACGAGCAGCCAGTTGCGCATTGTCGGCAGTGTCTTCAATATGGGTGACACAGAAAGCGCATTCAGTCTGGCGCGCGATCTGCAACAGCCCATTTACGCCCAGCGCGCGGCCACGCCCGACGGTTCTGCCACACTGCAACTGCACATTCCCTTGAGCGAAGGCGCGCGGTTTTCCGGCGTGGTGCTGGCCGAGTACTCGGTCGACGGCTTGTTTCGCTATGGCGTACCGGCTGAGGTGACAGCGCGCTACGCCGTCTCGCTGCACGACGCCAGGGGCGGCTTGCTGGCGGGCACTACGATTCCGACGCGCAACCCGGCCACCCGCTTGCTGCCGTGGGACAGCCCGGTCAATGCCTACGAAGTTCCGGTTTCTCCGGTTGGCAACGGCTTGATGATTCGCGGCGAAGCCTATCGAACTTCGCTCGGTGTCATCGGCAGCGGTCTGTTCTGGCTGGTGACGGCCCTGAGCGCGATGACGGCCTGGATGCTGATCGCCAATTGGCGCCACACGCGCCGACGCATGCAGGCACAACAGGCGCTGGTGTCGGAAACCGTGTTCCGCCGGGCTATGGAAAATTCCATGCTCACAGGAATGCGCGCGCTCGATCTGCAAGGGCGAATCACCTACGTCAATGCGGCGTTTTGCAAGATGACGGGCTGGAGCGAATCGGATCTGGTAGGTCGCACCGCACCGTTTCCGTACTGGCCAGAGGCCGATCGGGACTCTCTGAACTCGCGGCTGGAAGAAGAACTGGCAGGCAAGATTCTGCCCAGCGGCGTGCAGTTCCGGGTCAAGCGAAAGGACGGCACCCTGTTTGACGCCCGGCTCTACGTCTCGCCCCTGGTCGACGCCCACGGCGTGCAGAGCGGATGGATGACCTCCATGACCGACATCACCGAGCCGAACCGGATTCGGGATCAATTGTCGGCCTCACACGAACGCTTCACCACCGTGCTTGAAGCGCTGGACGCTTCGATTTCCGTGGCGCCGCTGGGCAGCGACGAACTGCTGTTTGCCAACAAGCTGTACCGTCTTTGGTTCGGCACCCAGGCCGGCGGGCACTTACAGCTGGTGGCCGAAGCCGGTGTGCCGGCAACGTCACCCACCGACGAAACGCTGGACGATGTCGACGTTTTTGCCGGTCTGCCAACCAACTCCCTGCCCGACAGCGAAGCCGAGAGTTCTGAAATCTACCTCGACGCCCTTGGCAAATGGCTGGAAGTTCGCACGCGCTACCTGAGCTGGGTCGATGGCCGGCTGGCACAGATGGTGATTGCCACTGACATCACGGCGCGCCGCATCGCCGAAGCGCAGTCGGCAGCCCAGACGGAGCGCGCCCAGAACGCCAGCCGCCTGATCACCATGGGTGAGATGGCTTCGAGCGTGGCGCACGAACTCAATCAGCCGCTGACCGCCATCAACAACTACTGCAACGGCATGGTCTCGCGCATCAAGAGCGGGCATATCAGCGACGAGGACCTGCTCGGCGCACTGGAAAAGACGGCGCGCCAGGCACAGCGCGCGGGCCAGATCATTCAGCGCATCCGTTCCTTCGTCAAGCGCAGCGAGCCCAATCGTTCGCTGTCGGAAGTCTCGAGCATGGTCGAGGAAGCGCTTGAACTTGCCGAGATCGAGATGCGCCGGCGCAATGTCCGCTTGACGCATTACCTGGCACCGCGTCTGCCGCCCTTGCTGGTGGACCCGATCCTGATCGAGCAGGTGCTGGTGAACCTGTTGAAGAACGCAGCCGATTCCATTGACTCTGCACAGCGTCCCACGGCCGAGCGCAGCGTCAGGTTGCGCGTGACGCCGAGTCAGGTCGATGACAAGCCGGTGATCGAATTCACCGTCGTTGACTCCGGCCATGGCCTCTCGCCCGAAGTCATGCAGCGGCTCTACGAGTCCTTCTATTCAACCAAGGCGGACGGCATGGGCATCGGCCTGAGCCTGTGCCGCTCAATCGTAGAATCGCATTTGGGCCGAATGAAAGCAGAGAACATCTACAATGGAGCCGAAGTCACAGGGTGCTGTTTTTCATTCTGGATTCCGGCGACGGAACCAGGCTCATCGGCTGCACCGCTAACGCTCAGATAACCAAGGACTCCAGGGTCAATCCGGGATAAAGCATGAGTTTGATACCGAAAAAAGGCACGATTTACGTCGTTGACGACGACGAGGCAGTGCGCGATTCGCTTCAGTGGCTGCTGGAAGGCAAGGAATACCGCGTGCGCTGCTTTGACTCCGCCGAGTCTTTTCTCAGCCGCTACGATGCGCGCGAAGTGGCCTGTCTGATCGTCGATATCCGCATGGGTGGCATGACCGGCCTGGAATTGCAAAATCGCCTGATCGAAGCCCGCTCGCCTCTTCCCATTGTCTTCATCACCGGTCACGGCGACGTTCCGATGGCGGTCGACACCATGAAGAAGGGCGCCATGGATTTCATCCAGAAGCCCTTCAAGGAAGACCAGTTGGTGACCCTGGTGGAGCGCATGCTGGACCAGGCCAAAGAAACCTTTGCCGAACACCAGAGCGCGGCCAACCGTGGCGCACTGATGGCCCGCTTGACCTTGCGCGAAGCTCAGGTGCTCGAACGCATCGTTGCGGGACGTCTGAACAAGCAGATTGCAGACGATCTCGGCATCAGCATCAAGACGGTGGAAGCGCACCGCGCCAACATCATGGAAAAGCTCAACGCCAACACCGTCGCCGATCTCCTGAAGATTGCCTTGGGGCAAGCTGCTGGCAAAGCCTGAAGCGGCCTACGCTGGTCATGAACCCGGCAGCGTCACTGCGAGCGAAGCGCGGCAGTCCATGCATGGATTGCCACAGGCCTTCGCAATGACCCAGTCGATGATTCTTTTGTCGAACCGAACCAAGCAAAACTATGACGAACCAAGAAAACCAGCGTGGCCAGATCATTGATGGCGTCGCCCTCTCGGCCCGCTTGCGCAGCGAAGTCGCAGCGCGCGTACAGGCGCTCAAAGCGCGCGGCCGCAGCGCCGGACTGGCGGTGATACTGGTCGGCGACGATCCGGCCAGCGCCGTCTATGTGCGCAACAAGGTCAAGGCGTGCGCCGACACCGGCGTCCACTCCATTTTCGAAAAATACGAGGCCACGCTGCCCGAGGCCGATCTGCTAGCGCGCATCGCCGCACTCAATGCAGATCCTTCGGTGCACGGCATTCTGGTGCAGATGCCACTGCCCAAACATATCAACCCGCACAAGGTGATTGAAGCCATTGCCACCAGCAAAGACGTGGACGGCTACGCCACCCTGTCGGCGGGTGAGCTCATGACCGGTGCGCCCGGCTTTCGGCCCTGCACGCCCTACGGCTGCATGAAATTGATAGAGAGCACGGGCGTTGATCTGCGTGGCAAGCACGCGGTCGTGATCGGTCGCAGCAACACGGTGGGCAAGCCGATGGCGCTGCTGCTGCTGCAAGCCAACGCCACCGTCACGGTTTGTCACAGTGCCACGGCCGACATCGGTCAGCACACCAGGCAAGCCGACATCGTTGTCGCCGCCGTGGGAAAGCGCAATGTGCTGACAGCCGACATGGTCAAGCCCGGTGCGATCGTGATTGACGTTGGCATGAACCGCAACCCCGAAGGCAAGCTCTGCGGTGACGTGGACTTTGCTGGCGTCAAGGAACTCGCCAGTTTCATCACGCCGGTGCCCGGCGGCGTAGGCCCGATGACCATCACCATGCTGCTGGTCAACACGCTGGAAGCCGCTGAGAGAGCTGGATGAAAAGCAATCCCCTGCTCTCCTTTGACGATCTGCCGCTGTTTGATCAGATCCGGCCCGAGCATGTCGCGCCGGCCATCGAACACTTGCTGGCACAGGCTGATGCCTCACTGGAAACGGTGACGGCAAGCGCCTTTGCCGCAGAGTGGAACGCCATCACCCGTGTGCTGGACGTAGCGGTTGAAAAACTGAGCCGCGCCTGGGGCACGGTGAACCACCTCAAGAGCGTTGCCGATGCGCCCGAACTGCGCGCCGCCTACAACCTGGTCTTGCCCAAAGTCACCGAGTTCTTCACGCGCCTGGGTTCGGACCAGCGCCTCTATGCCAAGTACAAACAGATTGAGCCGGGCACGCTGACGACCGAGCAGCGCCAGGCCCACAAGAACGCCCTGCGCAACTTTGTGCTCGGTGGTGCAGAACTGGTTGGTGCCCAGCGGGAACGCTTTGCGGCCATCCAGGAGCGCCTGGCCGAGTTGAGCCAGAAGTTCAGCGAAAACGCGCTCGACGCCACCGATGCCTTTGCCTATTACGCCGATGCAGCCGAACTCGCTGGCGTGCCGGCCGATGTCCAACAGGTTGCGCTGGCGCTGGCGAAGGCCGAGGGCAAGGAAGGCTTCAAGCTGACACTCAAGATGCCCTGCTATCTGCCGGTGATGCAGTTTGCCAGCAGCAGCGCGCTGCGCCAGAAGTTGTACCGCGCTTATGTCACCCGCGCTTCCGACCAGGCCGAGATCGCGCCGGAGAAGTTCGACAACTCTGCCCTGATTGCAGAGATCCTGAGCTTGCGCCGCGAAGAAGCGGCTTTGCTGGGGTACAACAATTACGGCGAACTGTCACTGGTCCCCAAGATGGCCGAGTCGCCGCAGCAGGTCATTGCTTTCCTGCGCGATCTGTCGGGCCGCGCACGAGCCTTTGCCGAACGGGACGTGGCTGATATGCGGGACTATGGCGCAAAGCATCTGCAGCTGAACGACCCGCAGCCCTGGGACTGGCCTTTTATCGGCGAAAAACTGAAAGAAGCGCGTTACGCCTTCAGCGAGCAGGAAGTCAAGCAGTACTTTGCGGCACCGAAGGTACTGGCCGGATTATTCAAAATCGTGGAGACCCTGTTTGATGTCAGCATCCGCCAGGACCAGGCACCGGTCTGGAATGCAGGGGTCGGGTTTTACCGGATGGAGCGTGCCGGCGCACTGCTTGGCCAGTTCTATCTGGACCCGGCAGCACGCACTGGCAAACGCGGTGGCGCCTGGATGGATGACGTGCGCACACGCTGGCTGCGCCCCGACAGCCGCCAATTGCAGACGCCGGTGGCGCACCTGGTCTGCAACTTCGCCGACGCCGTCGGTGACAAGCCCGCGTTGCTGACGCACGACGACGTTACCACCCTGTTTCACGAATTCGGGCACGGCCTGCACCACCTCTTGACCCAGGTCGAGGAACTCGATGTGTCGGGCATCAGCGGCGTCGAATGGGACGCCGTCGAACTGCCGAGCCAGTTCATGGAGAACTTCTGCTGGGAGTGGGATGTGCTGCGCCACATGACAGCCCACGTCGATAGCGGTCAATCCTTGCCGCGCGACTTGTTCGACAAGATGCTGGCTGCGAAGAACTTCCAGAGCGGCCTGCAAACCCTCAGGCAGATCGAATTCGCCCTGTTTGACATGTTGCTGCACACCTCGCATGATCCGGCCACCGACCTCATGACCCTGCTGCGCCAGGTTCGCTCTGAAGTGGCTGTGTTGCCGTCGCCAGAGTGGAGCCGCACAGCCCATACGTTTGGTCACATTTTTGGTGGCGGCTATGCTGCGGGTTACTACAGTTACAAGTGGGCCGAGGTGCTGAGCGCCGATGCCTACGCAGCCTTTGAAGAAAGTATGGGCTCAGACGGTTTACCGAATGTCGAAACTGGTAGAAAATTCCGCCAGTGCATTCTGGAAGTCGGAGGTAGCCGGGAGGCCATGGACTCGTTCAAGGCTTTTCGCGGACGCGAGCCCCAACTCGACGCACTGCTGCGACATCAGGGCATGAGCACGAAGAACTGAAGAGGTCGATTTTGAAAATCAAGAATCCATCCCGCAAGCCAGGCGCGCGAATCCTCAGCGCATCACTTTGTGGCAGCGTCTGCCTTGCGGCGCTGCTGCTGGCGGGCGCCACGCAGGCGCAGACAATTTACCGGGTGGTCGGCGCTGATGGCCGCGTCACCTTCTCTGACAAGCTTCCCGTCGCCACCGACAACGCGACGGTGCTGGGGGCCGGCGGCCGAGCACTGGCCGTCACGGCAGTAGCGCTGCCTGTGGAGCTGAGGCAGGTTGCCGGCAAGTACCCGGTCACGCTCTACACATCGAGCAACTGCGCTCCCTGCAATTCGGGTCGCGAGTTGCTGACCGGTCGTGGCATTCCTTTCGCCGAGAAAACAGTGAGCAGCGCTGACGACAGCGACGCATTGCAGCGCATCAGCGGCGGCACTTCGCTGCCTTTTCTGACCATAGGCAGCCAGCAGATCAAGGGCTACTCTGACGCTGAATGGACGCAGTTTCTGGATGCTGCCGGTTACCCGAAAACCTCGGTACTGCCGGCCAGCTACCGCGCGCCGCCGGCGACGCCGCTGGTAGTGGCACAGAAAGCGGCAGCGCCCGCCAGTGAAGCGCAAGCGCCACGCGATCCGGTTGTAGAACCGAGCGCCGCACCGCCCAATCCGGCAGGTATCCGCTTCTGATCAGACAGCCCCATTCGTGTTGGGGCCAGAGCTGAAGGTCATCGTCTTGACACCCTCCGGTGTGGCCAGCAGGCAGACTTGCGCTTTCTGGAAGGCAAATACACCTACCGTCACGACGCCGGGCCACTGACTGACCTCAGACTCAAACGCCAGCGGATCGCTGATCTGCAAACCGGCCACATCCAGAATGAACTGGCCGTTGTCGGTGACCAGAGGCTGACCGTCTTTCAGGCGCAGGTTGGCGCTGCCACCCAGCGCTGCAAACTGACGCGTGATGCGCTGCACCGCCATCGGGATCACTTCCACCGGAACTGGAAAGCTTCCCAGAGTCTGGACCAGTTTGGACTGGTCGACAATGCAGACAAACATGGTCGACTGAGCTGCCACAATCTTCTCGCGCGTCAGCGCAGCGCCGCCACCCTTGATCATGTTGCCCTGACGGTCGATCTCATCGGCGCCGTCGATATAGACCGACAGCCGCTCGACTTGATTGGAGTCGAACACCGCAATCCCCAGCGCCTGCAGGCGCTGCGTGCTGGCCACTGAACTCGAGACAGCGCCCTTGATCTGGTCCTTCATGGACCCCAGCGCGTCAATGAATTTGTTGACGGTGGAGCCCGAGCCAACCCCGACAATCTCACCCGGCACCACAAATTGCAGCGCGGCCTGGCCGACCATGGCCTTGAGTTCATCTTGTGTCAAAGTGGTGATGCCGGAAGTTGCTTGCTGTGTCATCTGGGAAAATCAGTCAGGTTAGTTGAATACGTTGCAGGAATTATCCAATGTCTCTCGTCCCCTATGCGCTGGCGCGCCGATTTTTATTTAGCCTGGATCCCGAGACGGCGCACGAGTTGACGCTGCACGCCCTGGCCGGCACGCAAGGCACGCCCTTCCAACTGGCTTACAAGTCGAGCCGGGTGGAGGACCCGATCAAGCTGGCTGGGTTGACTTTCCCGAACCGCGTCGGCCTGGCCGCTGGCCTGGACAAGAATGCCCGCTGCATCGACGCGCTGGCGGCCATCGGCTTCGGCTTTGTTGAAGTGGGCACGGTGACGCCGCTACCGCAAAGCGGTAACCCGAAACCACGCATGTTCCGCCTACCGCAGCAGCAGGCCCTGATCAACCGCCTGGGCTTCAACAACGAGGGGCTGGATGCTTTTATTGCCAACGTCAAACGCTCTGCCCTGTACCAGGAGCGGCAGAGCCGCGCGAAACCGATGCTGCTGGGACTCAACATCGGCAAGAATGCCGCCACACCGATCGAACGTGCCACCGACGACTACCTGATCGCGCTGAACGGGGTCTATCCGTACGCCGACTACGTGGCGATCAACATCTCCAGCCCGAACACCAAGAACCTGCGCTCGCTGCAGAGTGACGAGGCGCTCGATGGCCTGCTCGGTGCCCTGGCCAAGCGACGTGAAGCGCTGGCCAGGCAGCACGGCAAGCGCACCCCACTGTTTGTCAAGATAGCGCCCGACCTGGATCAGGCTCAAATCAATGGTATCGCCACTGCGCTGCGCCGCCACGGCATGGACGGCGTGATTGCCACCAACACCACGCTGGCGCGCGATGCTGTGCAAGGTCTGGCACACGCCGATGAGGCGGGCGGCCTGTCCGGTGCGCCGCTGCTGGTGCAGAGCAACCGCGTCATCACGCAACTGCGCGCAGCTCTGGGGGCGGGCTTTCCCATCATCGGCGTAGGTGGCATCATGAGCGCGCAGGACGCGGTGAGCAAGATCAGGGCGGGTGCCGATCTGGTGCAGATCTACACCGGCCTGATCTACCAGGGGCCGGCGCTGGTCACCGACTCAGCCAGGTTGATCAAGAAGACATTCTGATCCCTTGCGGGACAGATCTTTGAAGCGAATGAAGGACGTCATCGCGAGGCCGTCAGGCCGTGGCGATCCATGCGGCTGAACTTCCCGGATTGCCGCGCCCTACGGGCTCGCAATGACGAGTCCCGGATTCATGGCTCCAAAATATTCAGCACAAACTCCCCTATCGCCAACGCACTGGTCAGCCCTGGCGACTCGATGCCGAACAGGTTGATCAGGCCAGGCACACCGTGCACGGCCGGGCCCTGAATCAGGAAGTCGCAATCAGCCTGGCCGGGACCGTGAATCTTCGGGCGTATCCCGGCATAGCCTGGAATCAGTGCGTCGTCTTCGAGTGCTGGCCAGTATTTGCGCACTTCAGCATAGAAGGCATCGCCACGCGCCGGATCGACCGTCAAATCCTCAGCCGAGTCAACCCACTGCAGGTCCGGACCGAACTTGGCCTGCCCACCCAGATCAAGCGTCAGGTGCACGCCCAAACCGCCGGTCTGCGGCACGGGATAGATCAGGTGCGAAAAAGGAGCGCGCCGGACCAGGGTAAAGTAATTTCCCTTGGCAAACCAGGCGCGCGGCACATGCTGCGGCGCCAGCCCAGCGAAGCGCGCAGCCAGCGTTGGCGCCTGCAAACCGGCGGCATTGACCACCCTCTTGGCCAGCAGTTGTGTGCCGTCGGCAGCGGTGAGGAAAATTCCTGCTGGCGTGCAGTCGGCGCTCGCCAGCGGTGAATTGAGTACCACCATACCCCCAGCATTTTCCAGATCGCCCTGCAGTGCCAGCATCAGCGCGTGGCTGTCCACAATACCGGTGCTGGGTGAAAAGATGGCTGCGTCACAAACCAGCGCAGGCTCCATGGCGCAGGCCTGTTCGCCACTGAGCAATTGCAGGTCATTGACGCCATTGCGTTCGGCGCGTGCCTTGATTCCGTGCAATTGCGACACCTGGTCCGGTTTGGTGGCCACCAGCAGTTTGCCGCAGCGTCTGTGGCCAATGCCGCGCTCCGCGCAATAGTCGTACAGCAGTTGCTTGCCGTGCACACACAGCTTTGCTTTCAGGGAGTCTTTCGGGTAGTAGATGCCGGCATGGATGACTTCGCTGTTGCGCGAACTTGTTCCCGTGCCGATGGCTGAAGCCGCTTCAAGCACCATCGTTTCGTGCCCGCTCAGCGCGAGCGCACGCGCCACCGCCAGGCCGACTACCCCGGCGCCAATGACCACGCATTCGACCTGATCCATGCTTGAACCTTATCAAAAAAGCCCGCAGTCACATGGAACTACGGGCTTTTCGATTTATCACCAGTTGATGGTGGGCAGTGCAAGTTTCGAACTTGCGACCCCTGCAGTGTGAATGCAGTGCTCTACCCCTGAGCTAACCGCCCTGAATTCGTTTCAGGAGAGGGTCGAATTATGCCTCA
>Ga0194038_1000559_pt1 | contig 16306 bp, 12 predicted proteins | sample JunL226m_MetaG_FD_148630 | JGI IMG/M metagenome (GOLD analysis project Ga0194038, IMG submission 148630) | Anoxic zone freshwater microbial communities from boreal shield lake in IISD Experimental Lakes Area, Ontario, Canada - Jun2016-L227-6m | ecosystem: Environmental > Aquatic > Freshwater >... | reverse complement strand
ATCAGCTTGAGATTTTGCACAGCGGCACCGCTGGCTCCCTTGCCCAGGTTGTCGAGACGGGCCACCAGCACAGCGTGGCTGAACCCATCGCCCGCGCCCTGGTTGGCAAAAACCCGCAGTTCCATTCTGTTGCTGCCCACCAAGGCCAGCGCGTCAAGCTTGCCATCGGGGGTTGCTGACTCGACACTCACCCATTCGCTCGCAGCGTAGTGCCGGCTCAGGGCATCACGCAGATCCTGTGCACTGGGTTGCCCAGGCAGCAAGTCCAGATGCAGCGGCACCTGCACCAGCATGCCTTGTCTGAAATTGCCGACACTTGGCACAAAGACAGGCCGACGTGACAAGCCGCTGTACTTCACTATTTCCGGCACATGCTTGTGTTTCAAGCCCAGTCCGTACAACTCGAAAGCCGGCGCCTCATTCCGCTCGTAGGCCTCGATCATGCTGCGCCCACCCCCCGAATAGCCACTCACAGCGGGCAAGGTCAAAGGGAAGTTCTTGGGAATCAGGCCAGCGTCCACCAGAGGGCGAAGCAAGGCGATGGCGCCGGTCGCATAGCAGCCCGGGTTGGAAACACGGTGCGCCTGCGCCACCTCCTGCTGATGCCCCGCTGTCAGTTCGGCGAAACCATAAACCCAGCCAGGAGCCGTGCGGTGCGCCGTCGACGCATCAATGATTTTCGGACCCGTCTGGCCACTGGCGCGAGCCATTTCATCGATCATCGCGACCGATTCCACCGCAGCCTCGTCATGCAGGCAAAGTATCACCAAGTCCATTTGAGCCATCAAGTCGCGCTTGGCTCCCGGGTCTTTGCGCAGTTCGGGCGCGATGCTGATCAGCTCAATCCCCGCCATGTCCCGCAGACGTTCCCGGATCTGCAGCCCGGTGGTGCCGGCTTCGCCATCAATGAATATCTTTTGCATTGACTTGTTCCCGATCAATAGGTCTGGCCATGCCGTGTAAGACTGACTAAAGTTTGGTGCATTGCAGCATGATACAGTCTGGCACTGCGTTGTCCAGCGCCCGCCGCAGAGCATCCAAGTTTTGTCGTGGGGAAGACCTTTGGTTCTCTCCCCAACTGATTAGGAAATTTTATGAAAATTCACGAATACCAAGGCAAGGAAATCTTGCGTCAATTTGGTGTGCCGGTGCCGCGAGGCATTGCCGCATTCACGGTCCAGGAAGCGGTCGAGGCCGCACAAAAGCTGGGTGGCCCGGTGTGGGTCGTCAAGGCGCAGATTCACGCGGGCGGTCGCGGCAAGGGCGGCGGCGTCAAGCTGGCGCGCTCTATCGATGAAGTGAAGAAACTGGCCGGTGAAATTCTCGGGATGCAACTGATTACGCACCAGACCGGAGCGCAGGGTCAGAAAGTACGGCGCCTCCTGATTGAAGACGGCGCTGATATCAAGAAGGAATATTACGTTTCGGCAGTCACCGACCGCGCCAGCCAACGTGTTGCCTTGATGGCATCTTCTGAAGGCGGCATGAACATTGAAGAAGTGGCGCACGCGACGCCCGAGAAGATCATCAAGGCCTTCGTCGATCCGGCCACCGGTCTGACCACCGCCCAGGCCACAGAATTGGCCAACGGCATCGGTGTTCCTGCGGCTTCCACCGCACAGTGTGTGGACGTGCTGCAAAAGCTCTACAAGGTGTACATGGACACCGACGCTTCTCTGGTTGAAATCAACCCCCTGATTCTTGAAGGCAACGGCAACATCAAGGCGCTGGACGCCAAGTTCAACTTTGATTCCAACGCGCTGTACCGGCATCCTGAAATCGTCGCCTACCGGGACCTCGACGAAGAGGATCCGGCCGAAGTCGAAGCCAGCAAGTTTGATCTGGCCTACATCAGTCTGGACGGCAACATCGGCTGCCTGGTCAACGGCGCAGGCCTGGCGATGGCGGCCATGGACACCATCAAGTTGTTTGGCGGGGAGCCAGCCAACTTCCTTGATGTCGGTGGCGGCGCCACACCCGAGAAAGTCACCGAAGCTTTCAAGATCATGCTCAAGAACGACAAGGTCAAGGCGATTTTGGTCAACATTTTCGGCGGCATCATGAAATGCGACACCATCGCCACCGGTGTGGTTGCCGCATGCAAGGCAACCAATCTGAATGTGCCCCTGGTGGTGCGCATGAAGGGCACCAACGAGGAACTGGGCAAGAAAATCCTGGCCGATTCCGGTCTGCCCATCATCAGCGCCGATACCATGGCCGATGCGGCGCAAAAAGTGATTGCCGCTCTTCAGTCATAAACCTTGGAAGTGAATCATGTCCATCCTCATCAATAAAGACACCAAAGTCATCACCCAGGGTATCACTGGCAAGACCGGCCAGTTCCACACCGAGAAGTGCCAGGAATACGCCAACGGAAAGAATTGTTTTGTTGCGGGCGTCAACCCAAAAAAGGCGGGCGAATCGATCTTCAACATACCGATCTACGCATCGGTAAAGGAAGCAGCGCAAGCAACTGGCGCCACCGTATCGGTGATCTATGTGCCACCCGCCGGCGCTGCGGCAGCGATCTGGGAAGCGGTCGAAGCCAATCTCGATCTGGCAATCTGCATCACCGAAGGTATTCCGGTGCGCGACATGCTTGAAGTCTGCAACAAGATGCGGGCCAGAGAAGCTGCTGGCGGCAAAAAAACGCTGTTGCTGGGACCCAACTGCCCAGGAATTATCACGCCAGATGAAATCAAGATCGGCATCATGCCGGGCCACATTCACCGTAAAGGCCGCATTGGTGTGGTCAGCCGTTCAGGCACTTTGACCTATGAGGCCGTAGCGCAATTGACCGAAATTGGTCTGGGTCAGTCCACGGCCGTCGGCATTGGCGGCGACCCCATCAATGGCCTCAAACACATTGACATCATGCGCGCCTTCAATGACGATCCTGATACCGATGCCGTCATCATGATTGGCGAAATTGGTGGTCCGGACGAAGCCGACGCTGCGCGCTGGTGCAAAGCCAACATGAAGAAACCCATCGTCGGCTTTATCGCTGGCGTCACGGCACCTGCAGGCAAGCGCATGGGTCACGCCGGCGCCCTGATCTCCGGCGGCGCGGATACGGCCGAAGCCAAGCTGGCGGTGATGGAAGAATGTGGCTTCAAGGTCACGCGAGATCCTTCCGAAATGGCAAAATTGCTGAAAGCTCTGCTGTAGGTACTGCGAGAAACCCTCGGGCGGCCAAGAGGCCGTTACACTTCAAACGAACAAGAAGCGCTCCAGACACCGTGTTTGGGCGCTTCTTGCATTAGCAACACAGGAGAATGCAGATGGAATTGCTGCAAAGCGTTGACTTCTGGATCGGTCTGCTCAAGATCGTCTGGATCAATATCATTCTGTCGGGCGACAACGCGGTGGTGATTGCCCTGGCGGCACGGTCCTTGCCGCCCGCACAACAGAGAAAAGCTGTCTTCTGGGGCTCGGGTGCTGCGGTGGTACTGCGCATTGCGCTGACGGTGGTCGCTGCCAAACTGCTTGAAATGTCATTCCTGCAGATCGTCGGTGGGCTGCTGTTGCTATGGATCGGTGTGCAATTGCTGGGTGAAGAAGAAGAGGACGACGGCCAGGCCAAGGAGCACGGCAGTCTGATGGCAGCGGTGCGTACCATCCTGATTGCCGATCTGGTGATGAGTCTGGACAATGTCATTGCCGTTGCGGCCGCTGCCAAAGGCAGCATGTTGCTACTGATATTGGGTCTGGCCATCAGCATCCCGCTGGTAATTTTTGGCAGCACGCTGATGATCAAGCTGATGGAGCGCTTCCCCATCATCGTGACACTCGGCGCGGCACTGATTGGTTGGGTCGGTGGTGAAACCATCGTCAGCGATGTCGCACTGAAGGGCCTTCTGGTGGATTACCCTTGGGCGCACTATCTTGCGGCTACTGCCGGTGCCGGATTGGTATTGGGCCTGGGGCGCCTGCTCCAGCAGCGCCATGGCAGAGAATCGACAGCAAACAACTGATGCGCGCCTCCGCCAAAACCTTGCAAGCCACCCGAAAATAGAGTGGGGCACCCCATGAATTACACGTTCTGCTCGCTCACCCATCCGGGTCGATCCCGCCACAACAATGAAGATTCCGTGACTTTTGATGACGCCACAGGCCTGGGTGTATTGGCTGACGGCATGGGGGGCTATAACGCGGGTGAGATTGCCAGCAGCATGGCAACAACACTGATCAAGGCCGAATTGACGCACTGGCTGTCCAAGGCGGGTGAGCAAGCCAGCGGCCGGGAAGTCAGACGCGCCCTGGAGACTGCTGTCGACAATGCGAATCGCTCCATCCATGCAGCAGCGCGCGCGAATCCGGAGTATTCTGGAATGGGTACCACACTCGTGGTAGGTGTTTTTCACGGGGAGAAGCTGGTCCTGGGACACGTCGGCGACTCCCGTTGCTATCGTTTGCGTCGCGGCCAATTTCTGCGGGTCACCAAAGATCACTCCCTGCTGCAAGAGCAAATGGATGCGGGCATGCTGACGCCAGCCCAAGCAGCACTGTCCCCGTTGAAGAATCTGGTAACCCGAGCCATGGGAGTGGAAAATGAAGTGCAGGTGGAAATCACTGAGTTGCATGTGGAGGTTGGCGATATCTACCTGATGTGTACGGACGGTTTGTCCGACATGATGGACGACACTGCCATTGCGGACATCTTGCAAAAATCCTCACCATTGACGCAATTGGCAGATGAATTGGTCGCCCTGGCCAACAAGAATGGCGGACGCGATAACATCACTGTGCTGCTGATGCAAGCAGTCAGTGGACGTGAAAAGAGCGGCCTGATATCAAGATGGCTGGGGAAACATTGAATTCATGAGAGCATCCATAGTCAGGTTCAGTAACAGGAGTCAGTCATGCCGAAAATGATTGTTTCGATCGACGGCGTTGTGATCAAGGAAGTGCAGTTGACCAAGGACAGGACAACCCTGGGTCGGCGGCCCTATAACGATATCGTGATTGACAATCTCGCCATCAGTGGCGAGCACGCCGTGCTGCAACTCTCGGGAAGCGAGGTCTATCTGGAAGACCTGAATAGCACCAACGGCACCTATGTCAACGGCAAAGCCGCGAAGAAGCAATTGCTGCGAAACGGCGACACGGTCGAGGTTGGAAAGTACAAGATCAAATTTGTTGGTGATGCTGCCGAGGACGCGCCCAAGTCTGTTCCCGCAGACTTGAACGACGACGCAGCCCATGTTCCGCAGGCCGCCATCAAGGTTCTCTCTGGAGCAGCGGCCGGCCGGCAGGTACCGCTGACCAAAGCGGTCACCACCATCGGCAAGCCTGGTATTGCGGTCGCGGCCATCACCCGTCAACAACGTGGCTTCGTGATCCACGTCGAGGGCGGCGGCAACCCCGCGCTCAATGGAAGGCCGTTCGGTGCCGAGCCTGTCCCACTGAAGAACGGTGACCTGATTGAACTGGCGGGCACACAAATGCAGTTTGTTCAAACCTGACTGACGTCCCACAAGACATTGACCCATTGCACCTGCGTCAGGAGTTCGCCTTATGGATGAAGTGACACAACCAGCAGCCCTTGCAAGCCTGTCCGAACGCAGTGGCATCCAGTTCGAGGCGCTGTTCTACAAGCAGCTTCAACAGGTGACAGCGCGGATTCACGAAACGGAAAATCTTGAACAGATCATGCTGGAGGCGAGCCAGGATATCTGCCGGCTGTTCAATGCAGATCGACTCACCCTCTACGCCGTCAACGAAGACCGCAGCGCCATTGTCTCGAAGGTCAAGACCGGTCTGAAGAGCAGCCGGGAACTCAAGTTGCCGATCTCACCGCAAAGCATCGCCGGTTACGCGGCCGTCAGCAAGCAACTGATCAATCTTGCCGATGTTTATGACGATCTGGCCCTCAAGAGGATCCACCCGGCGCTGACTTTTCTGAAGGAGGTCGACAAGCGCTCAGGCTACAGAACACGCCAGATGCTGGCAGCCCCGATTCTGGAAGGCGACACACTGCATGGCGTGTTGCAGATCATCAACAACAAGAGCAACCAGGCGTTCAGCGAACTCGAAGTAGAGGGGGTTTCCCAGCTTTGCAAGACACTTGCCATCGCCATCCGGCAACGCGTAGAGAAGGCCGCCGAGAGTTTGCGGCGAAAGGCCACCAAGTTCGATGGTCTGGTTTCCGACGGCATCATGACGGCAGAGGAGTTGGCGCAGTGCCTGCAGGCCGCGCGCAACGAAGGCGTGCCGGTTGAACAGATGTTGATTGAGCAGTACAAGGTTCAACCAGCACAGATTGGTCCTTCACTGGCGAAGTTTTTCGGTGTTCCGTACGAGGCGCTGAGCGCCACGCGCATTCGGTCAGAGGCGCTGCATGGATCCCTGAAACGGGAGTTTCTTGAAGAGCAGGGTTGGATTCCTCTGGAAGAATCGCCCGAGGGCCTGGTCATCATGTGCACCGACCCGGAGGCCGTGCGCAACGCCCGCGTCGTGCCGCAGGTTTTTTCCCGCATGACCCGCTTTGCCTACCGGGTTACCACCCAGACCGAGTTTGCCCAGACACTGGGGCAGATCTTTAGTGGAAGTGTTGAGGGAAGCACCATCAACGAATTGCTGGCCGACATGGACGTTGGCGCACTCGATGACGGCAGCAATGATGATTCGCTGGAATCCGCGGCCGCGGACAACGAACTGGTCAAGTTTGTCAACAAAGTCATCATTGACGCCTACCAGCAAAAGGTCTCTGACATCCACATTGAACCCATGCCCGGCAAGGCGAAGACCGGCATTCGTTTTCGGATCGACGGCACACTGCAACCCTATATCGAGGTGCCTGCGCATTTCCGCCAGGCCATGGTGACCCGCCTGAAGATCATGTGCGACCTCGACATATCCGAGCGCCGCAAACCGCAGGACGGCAAGATCAAGTTCAAGAAATACGGCCCACTGGACATCGAGTTGCGCGTTGCCACCATTCCGTCGGCTGGCGGAGTCGAAGATGTGGTGATGCGTATCCTGGCCGCCGGCGAGCCCATTCCACTGGACAAACTGGGCCTCACCCCGCACAACAAGGACCGGGTGATCCGGACCATAGAAAAGCCTTATGGCCTTTTCTATGTGTGCGGTCCGACCGGCTCCGGCAAAACGACGACTTTGCACTCGATCCTGAAGCACCTGAATACGCCCGATACCAAGATCTGGACGGCCGAAGACCCGGTCGAAATCACGCAAAAGGGCTTGCGCCAGGTGCAGATCAACCGCAAGGCCGGCATTGACTTCGCGCTCGTCATGCGCGCCTTCCTGCGCGCCGATCCCGACATCATCATGGTGGGCGAGTCACGCGACAAGGAAACCGTGGCCATGGGTGTCGAGGCCTCGCTTACAGGGCACTTGGTGTTCTCGACACTGCATACCAATTCGGCGCCGGAATCCATCACCCGGCTGCTCGACATGGGCATGGACCCCTTCAACTTCGCCGATGCGCTGCTGGGTATCCTGGCGCAGCGCCTGGCTAAGAAACTCTGTGACTGCAAAGAATCCTATATTCCCAGCGAACAGGAATTGCAGCAGTTTGCCGCCGAATATGCTGAAGAGCTCAGTCACTCCGCCGCCTGGACCAGCGACTACGCTGGCGAAACAAAAAAATTGATCGAAAGCTGGCAAAAAACCTATGCCCAGGACGGTCACATCCGGTTTTACCGCCACGTCGGTTGCGACAAGTGCAATCTGACAGGCTACAAAGGCCGGATCGGCCTGCACGAGTTATTGATCGCCTCCGACGACATCAAGCGCTTGATTCAGGAGCGCGCCCGCGTGGCTGCCATTTTTGCTGCAGCAGTGGAAGGCGGCATGCGCACCTTGAAGATGGACGGCATGGAAAAAATCATGATGGGACTGACCGACATCAAGATGGTCAGGTCTGTCTGCATCAAGTAAATGACAAAAATGACCTGACAAAAATGTCACTGTTTCGACAATTTTTCGCTAGACAGCCTCGTTTTTCTCCATTTTTGCCTGGATTGCCCAGAAAAGGCACTGATTCTGAAGCAAGTGGACTTGGCACAGAACCTGCTGCAACCAATTACCAATCGCTGGTTTTGTTGTCACTATAAGGAGTTTTACATGAAGCGTTCTCTGCAAAAGGGTTTCACCCTGATCGAATTGATGATCGTCGTTGCGATCATCGGTATTTTGGCCGCGGTGGCTTTGCCGGCTTATCAGGATTACACGGTGCGGGCCAAGGTGACAGAAGTGATTCTTGCGGCATCTTCCGGCAAGACGGCGGTTAGCGAAGCTGCAGCCACCCTAAGTGGAATGCCCACTGCCGCACAAGTGACCATAAACTCGCAAGTGTCCAAATATGTAAGCGCCGTCGCTTATACCTCGGCAGCCACGACTTCTGGGGTTATCACGGCTACCGCTGCAGGCGATTCAGCCATCACTGGCAGCACCATAACCATGACTGGAACATACCTTACTGGTCAAGTCACATGGGTCTGCAGCGGCACCATTGCCGCCAAATACCGTCCTGCTAGCTGCCAATAGTATTGACATGTAGCGTTGTTGAACTGCTCAGCAAAAGGGCCCCAGTTGGGGCCCTTCTTTAATTGCGCGAAAATCTGATGCAATCGTTGTCCTCGCGATGACCCTGAGACGCCGTCAGGAAGGTCTCGGTTGCTCAATCGATGAAGCACTTGGAACTCGCGGCAGTTCCCTAGCCAATTCCATCTTCTGCCGCCACATCTCACTGAACGCCTGCTCCAGGTTGCGGGCGAATCGGGGGGCATCAAAGAGGGCAGATGCCAGCGAACGTTCGCGCAGGGTTGTTCTCAAGTTCGAGAGGCCTCTGGTATCTGCGGCATGCGCGACGGCTTTGACAACATAATCCGCCTCGTCCACTGCAATCCACGCATCCAGCCCGACGCAGGTAAGCATCGCAGCGCCTTGTCTGGCGATCATCGAACTACCGTTGAGCGTCAGGGTTGGCACGCCCATCCACAAGGCTTCACAGGTGGTTGTCCCACCCGCATAGGGAAAAGTGTCGAGGATCAGATCAACCTCGCTATAGCTGGCCAGATATTGCCCACGCGGCACGGGGCCGACCAGGGTTACCCTGGCTGGATCGATGCCGGCGCCAGCCAGTCGTTGCGAAAACTGCTGCTGGAACGCATCATCTTTGCGCTGGTTGACCGCCAGTCGCAATCTGGAATTGGGTACCGCCTGCAGGACTTGCCCCCATAGCTTCAGCGTCCTGTCGTTGATCTTGGTTAGGGTTTGAAAGCACCCAAAGGTCACAAACCCCTGACGCAACGCTGGCAAGGGCCCCGCGGGTACATCAGGCGTAGGCGCCGTAAAGCAAAAGCGCGTCTCCGGCAAATAGTGGATGGTTTCAGTGAAATACACTTGCTCCGATACGGGCAGACTTGTTTCCTCCGCCAGGATGTAGTCAATCTGCGGCACTCCGGCACTGGCCCAGTAACCCAGCCAGCTGACCTGGACCGGCGCCGGCTTGAGGGCGAACACTGGCAGCAGATTGCCCTCGGTGTGACCATTGAGATCCACCAAAATGTGAATCCGATCAGCACGAATTTTCTCGGCAACACTTGTTCTATCCATGCCAAGAATATTCTCCCATTCGACAAAATGTCGTCGGATGCGAAGGGTCAGTTCGTCTTCTCTCGCGCTGGTCGCGTAGGCCACGAATTCCACGCTGGTTGGATCGATCTCTGCCAGCACGCTTTCCAAAAAATATCCAACTGGATTGTTACAAAACCGACCCGAAACTAGGCCGATTCGCAGTGGCCGCACGACCGGGTCGTCCAGACGCACCAGCCAGTCTGTAAAGGGTGCGCCAACGAAAGTCGTCAAACGTTCTCCAAACCTACGTGCTTCACCCAAGTACTGCACATTGGGCACTGCTGGGTCAATACTCAGTGCGTAGAGCAAGTTGCTATGGGCTGTCGTGAGCCAAGGATTGATTTCGGCGGCGCGGCGAAAGCTTGCAACAGCCTCCGACAAGCGCCCCTGTGCCAACTGCGTGCCACCAAGATTGCTGAGGTAGACGCCGGAATCAGGGACGATTGCCAGAGCGGCCAGATAGCATTGCTCCGCCTCCAGCAATTTCCCCTGAGCCATCAGTGCTATGCCAAGATTGCCTTGCGCACTGGCATACCGCGGTCGGAGGGTCAAGGCTTTGCGACCGCTCTTTTCAGCCTCCAGGTATTTGCCAAGTTCGATGAAAACCAGACCCAAATCCCTGTAGGTTTCGGCGGAATCAGGCTCGATGGTCAAGGCCATGTTGAAGCTTGCAATCGCAGCATCTGGTTTTCCCAACTTGAGCAGGACATTACCTTTTCCGCGGCATGCGCCAGGGTGGGCTGGATCGCCCTCAAGCGCTTTCTCATAGCTTGCAAGGGCCTCTTCCAGCTTGCCCGCTGCATCCTGATTTGCCGCGATACAGGCGAGCACATCAGGCGACGCAGGTGCGATTCTCAGCGCATATTCAACTTGATGCGTCGCAGCGTCAAGGTCTCCCTGTGACCGAAACACAGAAGCCAGGTTGGTATGGGCTTGCACCAAATTCGGATTCAGTTTCATGGCGGTGGCATAAGAAGCGCTGGCTGCTTGCCAGTCCTCCGCTACCGAGTAGAGATTTCCCAGAAAGAAATGGAACGACGCATTTTCGGGGTAACGCTGAATTCCGCTTGTGATAAGGTCATGGGCCTTGTCCAGGGCTTTGATTTGAAACAAGGCGTGGCACAACTCCCCGTAGAGTGGTTCAAAGGTAGGTTGTAAGGCAAGGGCCTTTTCAAAATGCGCTACCGCCTTTTCATACTGACGCAACTCATTGCACGTCTGTCCCAGCAAATACGCCGGATCAAAACCATTGGGTTGCAACTGCAATGCATTCTGAAATGCGCTATGGGCCGCCTCAAGATTTCCGGTTTCTTTGAGCGCATAACCCAGGCTGGTCAGTGCATCGACTGAATTCGGGTCCGCAACCACAGCTTTCTCGTAAGACTCGATTGCGTTGCGCAAGTCACCCTGATTCAGAAATTCATTGCCGCGACGCCTGTGCGCCACGCTGTCAGCAATTGGATCAGGGCTCGCAATCGTTGATGCCGTGACCACATCGGTCACCGACTTCTTGCCCGAGACAAGGCGGCTGAGCCAGTTGTTCATATGGGTCAAATTGAAGTGGTCTGACTACAGTTGCTTGACCAACCACTCGGTCAAATCATCGACATACTTTGATTCGTACCCGGCATCCTTGAGTGTCCACTTGAAGCTATTGGCGAGTTTCGCCTTGGTATAAAAATTCAGCTTGTTGGTAGACTTGAACTGATTCAGCCGAAGAGTCAGTTTGTCCAGCAATTCGCTGGTTCTTGTTGCAAATTTCTTCTCGCTTTTTTGCGTGTCGACAGGCATCCTCTGGATAAAAAATTGACCCAGTTCCGTGCCGAATTCATTGGCAGCTTTTGCGTCAAACCAAGCAAACAGCATAATAACCCTCCATTTCCTGTTATCGAATCAAACATTTGTGATGCATACGCCTTCCGCTCGCACCGAGATATTGAATGATCCTGACCCGCATACTAAGACAAATCTTCTTGCGAAAGCCGAACGGCGCTGCTATTACACGCAGCAGCTCTGCCGACGACACCGAGCGCAAGAATATAACCGCAATTCTCCCAAGATTGACTCGACCGGTGGCGGACCGAATATTCAACTTCTTCTCGCTCGTCTTCTGGAACACTTCGAATCCTGAATCCGTGCTGGCTGCTGCCAAAGAAATTATCCGGCACGCGGAAGGCGGGCATCACTTTGCCGACAACTTTTTGACCTGGAGCAGAAACATGTCCATGCTCGACGATCAGCCCTTCGTCAGTGCATGGCAATCAAACGCAGAAAGCGCATCGGATCAAACGATCGTCTGGCGAAGATACGTTCTTGCTTGTGCAGCCTACCATTGCATCCAGCTTGAAGGTGATTTTGTCGAGTGCGGCGCCTACACCGGTGTTGGCATAAAGACAGTGGTGGACTATTTGGGCGGCACAGCATTTCCAACAACCTTCTGGGGCTACGACATCTTTGAACATGACCTGTCAATGGTCAATCACTCAATGCCGGAGCATAGTGATGGCTTGTATCAGCGGATCAAAGAAAAATTCTCTGCCTATCCTCAAGTAAAGCTTGTCAAAGGCCTAATTCCGCAAGTTTTCGAAGGCAACTGCCCCGATCAGATCGCGTACATGCACATCGACCTCAATCAGGCGCCTGCCGAGATTGCAGCGCTGGATTGCCTGTTTGACCGGATGGTGCCGGGTGCGATCTTGATTCTTGATGACTATGAATGGTCCGGGATCTACCGGCCACAGAAGCTGGCCGAGGATGAATGGTTTGAATCGCGAAAGTACCGCGTCATGCCCTTGCCAACCGGGCAAGGATTAATCATCAAACGCTGAAGTGCTGCAAGATGGGTCTGTTTGATCGATTCAGGGCTATCAAACCTGGCGCCGAGCACAGCGCCAAAGCAGCCGAAAAGGACGCTCTTGATCTGATCATCCAAGGCAATGCTCTGCAGGCCGGAGGACGGTTTGGACGAGCCCTCGAGTGCTACGAAGCTGCCATTAGCCTGGTGCCGAATATGGCGCGAGCGCACCTGAATCGCGGAAATGTTTTGCTTGAGTCCGGCGACGCGCGGGCAGCCTTGACTGCCTACGAGACCGCACTTTCCCACGATGCGGTTTATGCCGCAGCGCACTACAACAGCGGCAATGCCCTCGTTGCCTTGGGGAGGGGCGCGGATGCGCTGGCCGCTTACAAGCATGCGATCTCCTTGAAACCGAATTTTGTCGATGCCGAGGTGGCCTTGGGTGCCGTGCTGGACGACCTGGGGCAATTTGATGCTGCAGCGGCCAGTTATCGACGGGCATTGGCGATGCAACCCGAATACGCTCAAGTGCACAGCAACCTTGGAAACGTCCTGAAAGAACTCGGGCAATTTCGCGATGCAGCGGCGAGTTATCACCGCTGCCTTGAAATTCAACCGAACTACGCGGAAGGACATAACAACCTGGGCAACGTCCTGAAAGATCTCGGGCATCTCGGCGAGGCAGAGGCTTGTTACCGCCGGGCAATCAAGCTGAACCCTGGTTACGTCGAGGCACAAAGCAACCTGCTGTTCCTGCTCAATTACAGCGACAACAAGGATACTTCGCTGTTGCTGTCTGAAGCACTGCAGTATGGCGCTACGGTTACACGTCCAGCCCCTGCGGCTGTGAACAGCCGCAGCAACCGAGAACCTGACCGGCGCTTGCGTGTCGGGTTTGTTTCTGGCGATTTTCGGTCGCATCCGGTGGCCTATTTTTTCGAAGCTGTGCTGGCTGCGCTAGCGTCCCGGACTTCAGGGCGACTGGAACTTTTTTGCTACCACAACCATTCTGCCAACGATGAAGTGACTGAGCGAATCAAGTCTCTTTGTCACGGCTGGCGTTCTGTCGTATCACTGTCGGATGAGAATCTGGCACGGGGTATCAATGAAGACCGAATCGACATCCTGATTGATCTTGCCGGACACACTGCGCACAACCGCCTGCCTCTGTTTGCCCGGAAGCCCGCCCCGGTGCAGTTGAGTTGGTTGGGCTATTTCGCTACTACCGGTGTGGCTGCCATCGACTATCTGATCGCCGATCCTTTGACCTTACCCGAAAGCGAGGAGAGCAATTTCACCGAGAAGATCTGGCGCCTGCCGCAGACCCGACTTTGTTTCTCGGCCCCTGATGTAGATGTCAAGGTCAACGGGCTTCCGGCGCTCAGCAACGGCTATCTGACCTTCGGATGCTTCAACAACTTGACCAAGATGAACGACAGTGTTGTAGCACTGTGGGCACAGGTGCTCGCCAGCGTCCCTGGCAGTCGCTTGTTCCTCAAGTCGCCCCAGTTCAGTGAAGCCTCGGTTCAGCAACAAGTTGTTGAACGCTTTGCTGCCTGTGGTGTTGACCGCAGCCGAATGATCATGGAAGGACTTTCATCTCGCGCTGACTACCTGAAAACTTATCAGCGCGTGGATATTGCACTCGACCCATTTCCTTACACGGGTGGCACCACGACCTGCGACGCCCTGTGGATGGGCGTGCCCGTGTTGACCTTGGCGGGGGAGCGTTTTCTGTCGCGCCAGGGAGTCGGGTTGATGATGAACGCGGGACTGCCCGAATGGATTGCACACAATGCCGAAGACTATGTGGCTCGCGCTGTATCGCATGCCAGCGATCTCAAACGATTGGCACTGCTGCGCGCCAGTTTGCGGCAGCAAGTGCTGGCGTCACCCCTGTTCAATGCCGAACGTTTTGCCCATCACTTTGAACAGGCTCTGCGCAATATCTGGCAACACTGGTGTCGGCAATGAAACGTATTCATTAGAGAGGCAGGTTCAGCAGTGCGCGTTGCGCCGCCGTCGGAGTCTGCTTGAACGCCAGCGCCCCAATGGCAAAGCCACCTGTTGACGCATTGATCCAAACCTCGGAAAAACCCGTCGCGAGCAGCACTTCGCGCAAAGAATTCGGCGTAAATCCGGTCTTGTGGGCGTAAAAATCGACGCCGCTGGCAGCTATCTGTTTGCCCCATCCATACATGACGTCGTGGACAGATATCGGTCCTCCGGCAGACTCATACAAGATGCCGTGGATGTCTCCCCCATTCTCAACGCAATGCCGCATCACCAGTAGCATATCGGGCACATGGATTTCGGCAAACCCGTCGGGTTTCAAGACATGCAGGAAGCCTGCGAGAACCTTGCCAACATCGTGCTGATAATAGTGTTCGAGGTTGTGAGAGCAGTAGATCGCGTCAAACAAACTGTCCGGCAGCGTCGTGAGTTGGCGCGCGTCCAATACGACATCCGCGCCGGTCAAAGGGTCTATATCCAACAGCAGATGGGACCAGTTTTGGTACCACGGCGAAATGGGGATTTCCTTACTGCCGCCCCCCACATTGAGAACCCGCGGGGTCGCGTTATCACCAGGTGCAGCAGGTGATTGCTGCGATTCTTTGCGCCCCAGAATATTCTTGACAACGTTCAAGAGAATCATAAATCTGTTCCATCAATAATCTGCGCAAGTCTCACCCCCGCATCAGCGCCTCAATTTCCTGGACGGTCACAGGCACATCCCGACTGATCAGTTCACAACCGCCGGCGGTCACGATGGCATCGTCCTCAATCCGAATGCCAATGTTGTGAAACTGTTCCGGCACGCCTTCGGCGGCGCGTACATAGATGCCGGGCTCAATCGTCAGCACCATGCCGCTTTGCAAGATGCGCGCTGGTCGGTCCTTGATGATTTCACCGCTGAGCGGATCCTTGCGCTCACTCACCGTACCCACTTCTGAAGGTTCAATATAGCTGCCGCAATCATGCACATCCATACCGATCCAGTGGCCGGTGCGGTGCATGTAAAACTGGAAGTAGGCGCGCTTTTCGATCACATCCTCCAGACTGCCGACCTTGTTCCGGTCGAGCAGACCCAGGTCCAGCATGCCTTGCGCCAGCACCTTGACGGTGGCTTCATGCGGATCGGTAAAGCGCGCACCGGCGCGGGTTGCCGCGATGGCGGCCTCCTGCGATGCCAGCACCAGTTCGTACAGGGCGCGCTGGGGTGCGCTGAACCTGCCATTGGCCGGGAAGGTGCGCGTGATGTCGCTGGCGTAGCCGTCAAGCTCGCAGCCGGCGTCGATCAGCACCAGTTCGCCGTCGCGCACCTCACCCGCATCAGCCCGGTAGTGCAGAACACAGGCATTGGCACCGGCCGCGACGATCGAGCCATAGGCCGGGTATTGCGAACCATGGCGACGGAACTCGTGCAACAACTCTGCATCCAGATGGTATTCACGCACTGACTCACCAGCGCGCAACATGCGGGCACTTAAGCGCATGGCACGGATGTGCGCGCCAGCGCTGATTTGCGCTGCACGCCGCATGATGTCCTGTTCATGGCCGTCCTTGAACAAACGCATTTCGTCGAGCAAAGCGCACAGATCGCGTTGCTGCTGCGGGCACAGAGCGCCATAGCGCACCCGTGCACGCAAACTGCCGAGCCATGCTTCGATGCGGGTCTCCAGCGCCTTGTGGGTGGCAAACGGGTACCAGACGGCGTCGCGACCGTCAAGAAGGGCTGGCAATTGCTGGTCGAGTTCAGCAACCGAGAGCGCCGCATCAACGCCAAGTTGCGCCGGTGCAGCATCGGGCCCGAGCCGAAAACCATCCCAGATTTCGCGCTCCAGGTCTTTGGGCTGGCAAAACAGCGTGCTCTTGCCGTCGCCCGTGATAACCAGCCAGGCTTTC
>Ga0194038_1000558_pt1 | contig 16306 bp, 22 predicted proteins | sample JunL226m_MetaG_FD_148630 | JGI IMG/M metagenome (GOLD analysis project Ga0194038, IMG submission 148630) | Anoxic zone freshwater microbial communities from boreal shield lake in IISD Experimental Lakes Area, Ontario, Canada - Jun2016-L227-6m | ecosystem: Environmental > Aquatic > Freshwater >... | reverse complement strand
AAGTTGAGGGTAAAGACGATGTCACTGGTGACCCATTGATTCAGCGCGATGACGACAAAGAAGAGACTGTGCGCAAACGCTTGCAAGTCTACGATGATCAAACCCGTCCACTGGTTGAGTACTATTCATCTTGGGCAGTTCAAGCAAGTCCAACAGATAAAGTGAAAGCACCTGCCTATCGCAAAGTGAATGGCACTGGCAGTGTTGATGACATCACTACTTCTATCTTTGCTGTATTGAAGTAAGCCTTTATATCCACCTTTAAAGGGGCTGCAATTGCAGCCCCTTTTTCATTGTCAAGATATAAGGTAATATCTATCTATACCACTGGGTGGTATAGTTTTGCATGATCAAAAAGCGTATATTTAAAACCGACTCTTATGCTGAAAAGAAGTGGCAAAAAAGATTGTTGCATTTGTCAGATAACGACATTGATATTGCAATCAGCGCCAACGAAATGAAGGAGGTGAGAAATGACGAACAATAACAAGAAAAGTCGCATCATTCAGGAGATGCGAGAAACGATGGCTGGTTTGCATCGGTCAGGAATAATCACAAAAAAAAGTATGGATGAGTTCCAGGCTCTACAAAACCTGGATGTAGCCCCAATGACCCCAACGCGCATTAAGCGCTTGCGGACTAAGAGTCGCTTAAGTCAGGCAGTATTCGCGCTGACCATCAATACAAGCTTATCTACCATCCAAAAATGGGAAGCCGGTGATAAAAGCCCAAGCGGGCCATCTCTAAAATTACTATCCTTGATTGAGCGCAAAGGCTTGGAAGTCGTTTTGTAAGGCAATTGGAATTATTTCAACTCTTTAAGAGCGCTCTCAAAAGACTCAATATCCGCAAAGCTACGGTATACAGAGGCAAAGCGTATATAGGCAACCTTGTCTAAACGTTTCAGTTCACGCATGACCAACTCACCTACACGCTCGCTAGGGATCTCTTTTTCACCCAGGCTGAGAAGTTTTTCCTCAATGCGGGCAATGGATTCATCTACGGAATCCGAGGAAACGGGCCGTTTTCTCAGGGCTAACTTGATCGAGCTGGCTAACTTATCATGACTGTATTCGACGCGACTGCCATTTTTCTTCACAATCGCAGGCAGAACCAACTCCACTCGCTCATAAGTCGTAAAGCGCTTGTCACATTTAGCACAACGGCGGCGGCGGCGAATAGTATCGCCCTCGTCAGACACCCGAGTGTCTAACACCTGGGTGTCATCGTTATGGCAGAAAGGACAGCGCAAAGTAGGCTTTCTTTAAGTGACTAGCGATCAGCCGTAGACCGGGAAGCGCTTCGTCAACTCTGCAACCTGAGCGCGAACCTTAGCAATATTGTCAGCATCATTGGGATTATCTAAAACATCCGCAATGAAATTCCCCACTTCTCTTGCCTCAGCTTCTTTAAAACCCCGCGTAGTCATCGCAGGTGAACCCAAACGAATTCCACTAGTCACCATTGGTTTTTCCGGGTCGTTTGGAATGCCATTTTTGTTACACGTGATATGGGCTTCACCCAAGACTCGCTCGGCTTCTTTACCGGTCATTTTCTTAGCCCTCAAATCCACCAACATCACGTGTGAATCTGTACCGCCAGAAACAATTCGCAAACCACGCGAGATCAATGTCTCTGCCAGAGCTTGTGCATTCAATACCACTTGCTTTTGATAATCCTTGAAGCCAGGTTCTTGTGCCTCTTTAAATGCAACAGCTTTAGCAGCGATGACATGCATTAAGGGACCGCCCTGCAGGCCAGGGAATACCGCAGAATTAATTGCCTTCTCGTGCTCAGCCTTCATCAAAATAATGCCGCCACGGGGGCCACGCAAACTCTTATGCGTAGTGGAAGTAACAATGTCAGCATGAGGCACTGGGTTTGGATAAACACCTGCTGCAACAAGACCGGCATAGTGAGCCATATCGACCATAAAAATAGCGCCAACTTCTTTAGCCAATTTTCCAATGCGCTCAAAATCAATTTTTCTGGAGTAAGCAGAAGCTCCGGCAATTATGAGTTTGGGTTTGTGCTCACGCGCTAAGCGTTCCATTTGCTCGTAATCAATTTCTTCGTTTTTGTCGAGACCGTAGGCGATTGGATTGAACCACTTACCACTCATGTTCAAGGCCATGCCGTGAGTCAAGTGCCCGCCTTCAGCCAAACTCATTCCCATAAAGGTATCGCCTGGTTTTAAGAAAGCTAAAAAGACTGCTTGGTTTGCAGAAGCTCCGCAATGGGGTTGCACGTTTGCCGCTTCAGCTCCAAACAATGCTTTGACACGATCAATTGCCAACTGCTCAGCAACGTCCACAAACTCGCATCCACCGTAATAACGCTTGCCAGGATAGCCTTCGGCATACTTATTGGTGAGCTGTGACCCTTGGGCGGCCATGACTGCAGGTGAGGTGTAGTTCTCAGAGGCAATAAGCTCAATATGGTCTTCTTGACGCTTATTTTCGTTCTGAATGGCTGCCCACAACTCTGGGTCGGTTTTGGCTAAGGTGTTTTGACGGTCAAACATGGTAATAATCCTGAAGAAGTTGGATTGCTGAGTGAATTAACTTAGTAAAATCATCCTACATCATACAAAATCCACCATGAACCCTACACAAGACCTCTCCTTTCTCTCTCTAGTCCTCAATGCCAGCCTATTAGTCCAGTTAGTAATGTTGTTATTACTCGGGATGTCGGTAGCCTCTTGGACCATTATTTTTAAGAAAACCGCCGTTTTACGGGGGGTTAGACAAGATACCGAGCGGTTTGAGCGGGACTTCTGGTCAGGTGGCGATCTAAATACGCTTTTGGAGTCTGCTCAGCGCAACACCCGTAGCGATGCGGTCCTTGAACATATTTTCGAAGCGGGTATGCAGGAATTCATGAAAGTACGGGAAATAGATGCTGCCCGCCGTGCCATGAAAGCGACCTACCAGCGCGAAATGGACATTCTGGAAGCCAATCTACCTTTCCTAGCCTCCGTTGGCTCAGTATCACCCTATATCGGCCTCTTCGGCACCGTCTGGGGCATCATGCACGCCTTCCGTGGTCTAGCGAATGTGCAAAATGCCACCCTAGCTGCAGTTGCCCCTGGAATTGCAGAAGCATTAGTAGCAACGGCCATTGGTTTATTCGCAGCGATTCCTGCTGTGGTGGCCTACAACCGAGCAGCCACCGATGTTGATCGTCTCTCGATTCGCTTTGAAACCTTTATCGAAGAATTCACCAACATCTTGCAACGTCAAACTGCAGGTCGCTAAGCGAAACTAACAGTTATGGCCGGATCTTCTTTGCGCAAAAATAAACGTCGGGCGATGTCCGACATTAATGTCGTTCCCTATATCGATGTGATGTTGGTACTGCTAGTGATCTTTATGGTCACTGCACCGATGGTCAATCCTGGTGTTGTGAACTTACCGACTGTTGGTGGTGCCAAGGTCCAATCCTTGCCGCCTGTCTTTTTAACTATCGATGCAAATGAAAATGTCATCGTGCGTAAAGATGGCGAACCTGTTCAAACACTCAATAAATTGGAGTTAGGTGCATTTGCAAGAACCCAGGCAGAAAAATCAGCCGAACAACCAATCGTCATTGCTGCAGATAAGTCGATTAAATATGAAACCGTGATGGATGTGATGTCCAAGTTAAAAGAGAATGGCGTTAAGCGCGTTGGCCTTGCAGTCAAGAGTCAATAAGGGCTCAGCTTCCTTTTTATCCTGTTAATTTAGCCATGAATAACGCACAAACCTTTCGTTCACCACTCTCTCCATTTAAACGAGGAAGGCTTACCAAAGAAGAAAGTACAAAACGCGCCTTTAGCTTTTCACTGATAGCCCACTTGGGACTGCTCGCTTTTTTGATGATTGGTATTAGCTGGAATAACAGCACACCTGCTGGAGTAGAAGTCGAGCTTTGGGATTCTGCACCTCAAGTAGAAACTCCACCGGTACCCGAATTAAAGACAGAGGTGAAGGAAGAAGCTGCCGATATTGCAGTCAAGAAAAAGATGGTAGAAAAAGAACCTCCCAAAAAAGAAGTAGTGAAAGAAACGCCTAAGGCAGTAAAGCATCCCCCTCCAAAGGAGAAGGAAAAAGAGCCTCCTAAAAAAGCAGAGGCTCCAAAATCATCATCTCCTGCAGAAACTAAAGCGAATGCCGTAGCTGAAAAAGCACGCGCTGATCAACTAGCGCGTTTGCGTGCTGCAGCTGGTGCTGAAGGTGGAAGCGGAGGAACTGTTGGTAGTGGTGTTGGCGGTGGTGGTAATGCCCCTCCAGGGTGGACTGAGAAGGTCATCAAAAAAGTGAAGCCCCTCATCGTATTTAATGCTGAATCGGTGAGCGGCAACCCTGCCGCAGTGATTCAGGTGAACTTAGCACCGGACGGCGCCATCTTAAGCACTAGCGTTTTAAGTTCAAGCGGTAATCCGAGTTGGGACCGTGCCGTATTACTGGCTTTATCGCGCGCAGAAAGTCTGCCAAAAGACGACAATGGCAAAATTCCTCAACGCGAAGTCAAGCTGACCTTTAAACCCAAGGACTAAAGCATGATGCAATTGGTAAAGAAGTGCCGTTTTTTAGCTGTAATGCTATTTGCAATTAGCATCAGCTTAGCAACCCCCGCATTAGCGCAAATGAATATCGAGATCACTGGTGTAGGCCAATCGCTTTATCCAATCGCAGTCATGCGCTTCAAAGATGAAAATAAATTACCGACTAGCGTTACTGAAATTATTCGTCAAGATTTAGCTCGCAGTGGCTATTTCAAAAACACTGAGAACGGCAATGCCACTGAAAGCGATGAGGGCACGCCGAACTATAAATCTTGGGCAGCGCGTGGTGCTGATGCCTTAGTGGTTGGCTCTGTAGTACAAACTGGTCCTACTCAGTTTGAGATTCACTACAAATTATTTGATGTGCGTAAATCGCAAAGCTTGGGGGGTTTAAACCTGAACTCCAGCGCGGATAATTTGCGCGCGGTTGCCCATAAGATTGCCGATGACATCATCTATAAATTACTTGGTGAGCGTGGCGTATTCTCGACGCGCCTGTCTTACGTGATTAAGGATGGCAAACGTTACCGCCTGGTGATCTCTGATGCCGATGGTCAAAATATTCGCAATGCCATGAATAGCGGTGAGCCGATTATTTCTCCCTCATGGTCGCCTGATGGGAAAAAGGTTGCTTATGTATCCTTTGAAGATCGTAAGCCTGTAATTTATGTTCACGAACTAGCCACTGGTCGTCGCATTTCCCTCTCAAATCAAAAGGGGAATAACAGTGCACCAGCTTGGTCGTCCGATGGCAAAAAATTGGCTATCTCACTTTCGAAAGATGGCAATACCCAGATCTACGGCATTAATGCTGATGGCACTGGATTGCATCGTTTAACTCGTGGCAGCACTATTGATACAGAGCCACAGTATTCAGCTGATGGCCGTTCCATTTACTTCACCAGTGATCGTGGTGGCAATCCACAAATCTATCGCATGAGCGCAGATGGAGAACAAGTAGAAGGTGCAAAAAGGATTACCTACAAACAAGGTTTTGTCACTTCGCCGAGAATTTCTCCAGATGGAAAATACTTGGCTTATATTGCCAACATTGGCGGCGCTTATCGTCTCTATATTTTAAATCTAGCAACTGGAGATGCGCAAGCATTGACGGATGGGACAAGCGATGAGTCCCCATCTTTTGCTGCAAACGGTCGTTATGTTCTCTACTCCACAAAAGTAGGTGGAAAGCGCGTACTGGCAGCGGTTTCTGTAGATGGAAATTCAAAGCAGGTATTAAGTATTCCAGGATCTGATGTACGTCAGCCTTCCTGGGGTCCATTCATGGATTGAGTGCCCGCTTATTCCGACAATCTTTCTGATATGCCTTTTTTAGGGGAAATTACTCACTTTAATGGCGCTTGGGGGCATAATATTACCTATAAGCTCAGCTATTTACTGAGCTGCCTAGATAGTTTGTAAGAAAAGGAAAGACCATGAAGATATCCATCGCACGTCGCGCAGCGACACTTGCCCTTATCGGCGCAACTGCACTTTTAATGGCAGCATGCTCTAGCGTGAAGCTAGATGACGTTGATGGCGCAAATGGCAGTGGTGGTAGCGGTAATTTTGGTTCACAACCATGGAATGATCCTAAGAGCCCCCTCTTTGAGAAGAGTGTGTACTTCGGCTTTGATGAATATACCGTTCAGACTAAATATCAAAAAATGTTGTCTGCACACGCAAACTACTTAAAAGCCAATCCGAAACAAAAAATCATCATTCAAGGCAATACCGATGAACGTGGCACCGCTGAGTACAACTTGGCATTAGGCCAACGTCGTTCAGATGCCGTACGTAAATCTCTCAACTTGATGGGTGTTTCTGACGATCAGATGGAAGCCGTAAGCTTTGGTAAAGAAAAACCTAAAGCGGAAGGTGACACTGAAGCAGCTTGGGCAGAGAACCGCCGTGCTGATATTGTATATATCACGAACTAAATGCAGATGCCTTCAATTTCTGTAAAACAAACGCTCTCACGAGCGTTTTGTTTAAGTACTACGCTCTTTTGTTTAACTGCTCCCACTAGTGCTTGGGCGCTCTTCTCTGATGATGAGGCGCGCAAAGCCATTTTGGACTTGCGCAAGTCCTTAGCTACTACCCAGCTTGAGTTGCAGGGTCAGATCGATAAGCTCAAAACAGAAAATGCAGAACTTCGCGGGAAGATTGAAGACCTCGAGAAGCAAAGTGAAGACATCAACTCAAGTCAAAAGACTTACTACCAAGATCTGGATAGCCGCTTAGGGAATTTTGAGCCTCGCACCATCACGATTGAAGGTGTGAGCGGTACAGTACAGCCGGGCGAGAAAAAAGCCTATGACGATGCCTTAAAAGCGTTTCAGTCAGGTAATCTGAAAAAGGCTGATGAGGGCTTTTCTGCATTTGCAGTCAAGTACCCCAAAAGCCCTTATTTACCGTTAGCACTCTACTGGGGTGGTAATAGTAAGTACGCGAATAAGGATTACACCGGAGCCATCAATCAACTGCAAAATCTGATTAAGAAATATCCTAACCATCCACGCATTCCAGCGGCAATGGTGACATTGGGTAATTCGCAATTAGAGAGTGGTAATAAGGCATCTGCCAAGAAAACGTTTAGCGAAATCGTTTCAAAGTATCCCGATACCGAATCTGCTAAAGAAGCTCAGCAACTGTTAGCTTCTACCAAGTAATCCATTCCCATGTCTAAGTTGTCCGCAGCATTTCAGAATCTGGCACCTCGTCAAACCGGTGCGCCAGCAGTGATTCTATTTTCTGGTGGGTTAGACTCCACTACGGTCCTCGCATTAGCAAAAGACTTGGGCTATTCACCTTACGCACTCTCAGTAGCTTATGGCCAACGTCATTCTTCAGAACTGGCTGCAGCAAAACATATTGCCAAGCAAATCGGCGTGGTTCGTCATGAAGTGGTCAATTTAGATCTCACCCGCTTTGGTGGTTCTGCCTTAACGGATTCGTCGATTGCTGTTCCGACTACCCCAAGTAAAGATCAAGAAATCCCCATTACCTACGTACCTGCGCGCAACACGATATTGTTGTCATTAGCATTGGGCTGGGCCGAGTCCTTGGGCGGATTGGATATTTTTTATGGCGCCAATGCAGTCGATTACTCTGGTTACCCTGACTGTCGCCCTGAGTATGTTGCCTCTTTTGAGCACATGGCCAACCTAGCAACCAAAGCTGGCGTAGAAGCCATCAATAATGAAAATCGCTTTCGGGTCCATGCACCTATCATCAGCTTTGCTAAGGCAGAGATTATTCAACTGGGTAGCACTTTAGGGGTGGATTATTCGCAAACCGTATCTTGCTATCAAGCAAATGATTTAGGTGAAGCTTGTGGTGAATGCGAATCCTGTCGTCTACGGCAGGCAGGCTTTAAAGAAGCCAATGTGAGTGACCCTACTCGCTACCAAAACAGCAAATAAGAAACTTTATTTAGATGGTGAGTTAGCTTGAGTCTCAAGCATTCGCGCCACATAACGCGCAATTAAATCCACCTCAAGATTGACAGCATTGCCCTGCTGTAACTCACCCAAGGTAGTACTTTGCAAGGTATGGGGAATGAGATTGATATCCACTTTGCAAGCACTTGCGCTATCTTCAGTTTTATTGACCGTGAGTGAAACCCCATTCACCACGATTGATCCTTTATATGCCAAGAAGGGAGCCAATTCCTTTGGAGCCTCAATGCGCAGCAGCCAAGAACCATAGGCATCATCTGCCACTTGGGAAAAGTGTGTCACTTTGCCGAATCCATCGACATGCCCGCTAACCAAATGGCCACCTAGGCGATCCTGTAATCGCAGTGCCTTTTCTAAATTGACTGGTCCGGGTTTATCTAGTCCCACCGTTTTATTGAGGGACTCACGTGAGATATCGAGAGAAAAGGTATTACCTTCAAATTGAGTGGCGGTCATACATGCACCTTGGATGGCAATACTGTCACCCATGGCTACATCATCCAAATATCCTGCAGGCACTTCGACTACCAAATGCAAGCCGTCACCCTTTGCTTGGGCGCTCTGAATTTGGCCAATGGCAGTAATGATTCCAGTAAACATCGGGTAATTTTAGTTCTTAATCAATCTGAGTCTGACATCTGGGCCAAAAAGGCTCTGATCGATCACTTGCCAATCTTTTCTCATATCCAATGCAGGGAGTGCAGACACATTAGCCATACCAATACCTTCGCCGATAAAGAATGGTGCGTAATACAGCAGTAGCTCATCCACGCAATTTTCTCTCAACATCGATCCATTGAGCTTAAAGCCTGACTCTACGTGGATCTCATTCATTTCACGGTCTTTGGCAAGATACGAAAACAAGGCTGGTAAGTCGACTTTGCCAAAGGCATTTGGCATGGCGATTACCTCAGCCCCAAGAGCCTCAAAAGCCCGTGCCTTTTCTTGACTAGCAGGTGAATCCAGTGCTGCGCAAATCATCATGACGCCAGATTGCTCAACATTTCTTAAGATCTTTGAATTGAGTGGGGTCTCTAACTTCGAGTCAATGATGATTCGCCAGGGTTGACGCTCCGTGATTACCTCTCTGACAGTAAGAGAAGGATCATCCTCTTTTACGGTACCCGCACCAGTGATGATGGCGCATGCTTGAGCACGCCAATGGTGTCCATCAGTGCGGGCAAGCGGACCAGTAATCCACTGACTTTGCCCATCTGGTAAAGCAGTTTTGCCATCAAGACTCGCTGCAATTTTCATGCGGGCCCATGGCAAGCCACGCGTCATTCTAGAAATAAATCCCCGATTGAGTGCTTGCGCCTCTGATGCCAATAAGCCAGAGTGCACTTCAATACCGGCAGCACGCAATCTCTCCAACCCTTTACCTGCAACCAAGGGATTGGGATCACTCATGGCTACAATGATTTTTGCAGGTTTAATGGCAATCAGTGCATCCACGCAAGGAGAGGTGCGGCCAGTATGGTTGCAAGGCTCTAAAGTGACATACACGGTCGATCCTTCAAGAGAATGACTTTTAGATTTAGCGTCAGTGATCGCCTGAACTTCTGCGTGGGCCTGACCTACTTTTTGAGTAAAGCCACGTCCAATCACTTCTCCTGATTTAACAATGACGCACCCCACCCGCGGATTGGGGTTGGCTAAATAAAGTGCTTTTTGAGCTTCGGCTAATGCCTCACTCATAAACTGTTGGTCAACTGCGGTATACATGGGTCTATTAAACCATTCAATGACAGCGTTTTGCATCCCTTGCAGGATCACAAATACGCCAACGCCCGCCACTACCCAAAATAAGCTGGCGCTCGAGCTTAGGAGCCCCGCGGTGACCCAAGATCAAACGGTTAGCAACAAAGCCTCCTTGACCTGTTTTAGCAGCTCCAGCAGCATTAAATAAAATGCCCTTTTTGCCTGAATGCGGATCCTGAAACTGCTTGCCGCCGCCTTTAAAGTAAATGGGCCCTATTGCACTTTGGGAGAACCAATACTTAGGAATGCAGTTTGAATTAGATGATTTTGTTAAGCAACCACTCTGGATAAACCATCCTCGTTCCCAACTCTCTGAACTATTTTTAATTAATCCGTCTATAGACATAGGACTTATCAATACTGCCTCACCTAAATGCAATGCTTGTTGTCTTGCAAAATGGGCTTGGGTAATAAATCGTCTAGCAATAGAGTCGATTTCTTGGGCTGCGACCTGCTCTCGTAAAAGGGGGAGTGAGATTGCCGTCATGATAGCGACAATACACAATACCGCCATCAACTCCAGCAGGGTTGCCCCAGATTGTTCGTCTAAATGCTTATTCAAAAACTTGACGCCAATTTAAGCGAGTGGCAATACCCGTTTTTTCATCTAGAACAACATGAATCTGTATTGCGGGTTTTGTCTTGCTCGTAATTAACCAATGGCTTTTGGAAATCGATTGAATAAAACAAGAGTTCTCATTCAGGGCAGAAAGATTAGAGAGATTTTTCTCGCACGCAAGTACGGATTTTTCTGATGTCATAAATCCTTGTTGGGTCATCGCAATGGTTTTGACTTCCATTATGCGTAAAGCAGTGAGGCGCTCTAAGCAAACCAACACAGAAGAGCACAGTAGCAATAAGGAGGCAACCCATGCCAGAATCATGGCAAGTTCCGGGTGCTAAAAGTTCGTTCCAGCCTGAGATGCAGTGATGCGCCGTCAGTCATCTGAAGCGCCACCCGATATAACTTCTGCCCTGACTGGGTCGAATACGTTGAGCTCTTTAGCTCCTCAATTTGCAGACCATTTACCCCATTCATGAGGGTGGTATTTTGTAATCGACCTTCACGATCAAGCGATTGACAAACCAGTGATCCCCCATTCACCTTCGCGCCTTTAGGAGCGCCCGCTTGTCTATCCACTGAAAAACCTTGATGCGCTAATTGATTTTTGGTTCGCTCCTGATGAAGAATATTACCGATGCAATCAAAATCAATTCCACTTGATAGCTCATGACGAATGACTATGGCATCAGACCCTCGATAACCCGTTTTTTTCTGAACTTCTATAGAAGCATTATTTGAAGAAGCATTCCTAGTTTTCTGGCTGGATTTGATATTGCGATAACCCGCCATCCGAATAGCTCGTCCAATGAGTTCAAAAGCGCGCTCAGCCTCAGAAATCAGTGCTTGAGATTTTTCATGTTGGATTTGCTTAGCTAGTAAATCAGCGCTTGTTTTTAGTAGCGGGTTCAGCAATAGCATGCTGAGGGCGAGTGCGACTAGGCATTCTAGGAGATTCATTTAAGAGACCTTTGCTAGCGATACTGTTATTTGCTCGAAGGTGCTCGCCAATCTCAAAAGCATCTAATTCCTTTCTAAGTTGAGTTCTTTTGCTTTCTTCTTGCGCCATTCCTAGGGTCAGTTTTTGATAAGCACCTACCAAGGACATCCAAGATCCCAAAATGAGACTCATGGCTAGTAAAACCTCTAGCAAAACAAACCCGTTGAATTTAGTTGATGGCTTTTTGGGCAAAACTTGCTCTACGAAGTGCATGCCAGCATTTTCAGGGGGTCATGGGAGCCTTTAAAGACTTTACACAGGCTCTTATTGTCGGAAAGGTGAGATATTCTTGTAGTACTCAACCACATTCCCCTCCTCAGCTTAAAATAGAGGGCTATGCCAAATACCCTCGCCTCCACAGAAGAAATCATTGCCGAGCTACGTGCCGGCAAGATGGTCATTCTCGTCGACGAAGAACATCGTGAAAACGAAGGTGATCTCGTTTTGGCTGCCGATCACGTCACTGCCGAGGCTGTCAATTTCATGGCAAAGCATGGTCGTGGTCTGATTTGCCTCACCTTAACTCGGGAGCGTTGCCAACAACTCAACCTCCCCCTTATGGTGCGCGATAACGGCACATCCATGGGCACCAATTTCACAGTCTCAATAGAAGCTGCTGCTGGTGTTACTACCGGCATCTCTGCTGCAGACCGCGCCTTAACTATAAAAACTGCTGTAGCGCCAAATGCAAAGCCAAGTGACTTAGTCCAACCTGGTCATATCTTTCCTTTGATGGCGCAACCCGGTGGCGTCCTCATTCGCTCAGGCCACACTGAAGCAGGTTGTGATCTCGCTGCTATGGCAGGTTGCTCTCCAACAGCAGTGATTTGCGAGATCATGAAAGACGATGGCAGTATGGCGCGTTTGCCGGATTTAATTGAGTTTGCAAAAGAGCATCAATTAAAGATCGGTAGTATTGCCAGCCTCATTCAGTACCGCAGCCAAAATGAAAGCATTGTGGTTCGAGAAGGCGAGCGGGAATTTGTAACGCCTTGGGGCAAATTCGAGGGCATTATTTATCGAGATACTCCTAGCTCAAGCGTCCATATTGCCTTACTGCATGGGAAGCCAATAGAAACTCAAGAAACCTTAGTGCGAGTGCATGAGCCTGTTACTGTCTTGGACTTCTTAGATTCCAATGTCAGCAACCACTCTTGGCCGTTAGCACAAGCATTGCAGCAAATTGCTGCGGCTCCAGCAGGTGTGGCGGTGCTATTAAATGCCTCAGGTATTGCCGCCCCAAATGATGAAGATTGGTTAGCGCAGTTTCAGAAACTGAATCAATCTCAAGGCGAAGCTAAAAAACCTTTAGCGCGCAAAACTGACTTTAGAAGTTATGGTATTGGCGCCCAAATTCTGAAAGATATTGGGGTAGGAAAAATGCGCTTGTTAGCTAATCCAAGCCCTGTACCCAATTTGTCTGGTTACCAATTAGAAGTTACTGGCTATCAACCTTTTAGCCCTCAATCTTGAATTCGCATTCTTTAGAAAAATATCATCATGACTAACAATGACTTTGTAGGCGTATTAGAAGCAGACCTAAACGGTCAAGACCTGCGCATTGGCATTGTGCAAGCACGCTTTAATGAAGAGCACTGCCTTGCTTTGACAAGCTCCTGTATTAATGAATTAATTGCCTTAGGCGTTTCGCAAGCAGATATCAAATTAGTTACTGTACCTGGCGCGCTGGAAATTCCTTTTGCACTACAGAAGCTTGCTGAGACTGGTGAGTTTGATGGCCTTGTTGCCTTAGGCGCAGTGATTCGTGGGGAAACCTACCACTTCGAACTTGTCTCGAATGAGTCTGCTGCGGGCGTTACCCGGATCACACTTGAATCCGGCCTTCCAATTGCCAATGGCATTTTGACTTGCGATACGGATGAGCAGGCACAAGCCCGCGTGGCAGTAAAAGGTGCTGACTGTGCCAAGGCTGTAGTAGAAATGGCCAATCTGGCTTTAGCACTAACCCCCGATATTGATATCGAAATCAATCCAAGCCAAGAGTAATTATTTAAATGACTAAATCTACTCTTAACCCATCATATCCTCAAGCATTGAAGGATGCCAAGTCAGTAGCCCCTAAACGTTCGCTGACACCGCGCCGTCGTGCTCGTGAGTACGCTCTGCAAGGCGTATATCAAAGCTTGGTAATGCGTCGCGCTGGAAGCATTCCGAATGGTGCGGCTATTGCCAAACAATTAGCAGAAGATCCAGGCTTTCGTCGCTGCCAATTAGAGTTGTTTCAAGGCATTTTTGCAGGCGTCTTGGATCGCACCGATGAACTGGAATCCATCATTACCCCAGCCCTTGATCGACCTATTAATGAACTGTCTCCAGTCGAGCATGCTGCATTACTAATTGGTTCATATGAGCTTGCTATGGACCTCTCAGTACCTTACAAAGTGGCAATCAACGAAGCAGTTGAGCTTGCCAAAACCTTTGGCGGCACTGATGGCCATAAATACGTCAATGGGGTTTTAGATTTGCTGGCACAAACATTGCGCAGGACTGAAATCCAAGCAAACTAAACTCTCACTTATTTAGTTCTTACTTCGCTAGCTCTATTTTTTCAGATAGAGCAAGTCCCAAACACCGTGGCCCAACTTAAGGCCGCGGTTCTCAAATTTAGTGACTGGCCGATACGACGGCCTTTGCACATATCCTGCCTGTCCCGCGTTCAATTGCTCGCGTGTCGGCTTAAATTCATTTGAGTTTTCGCCAGGAGAAGCAATATCTGCTTCACTAAACGTCTCTATCTGAACTTGATCTACTGAAGTATTTTGCAATGCCGGCTCAGCGTTTAAGACGAGCAACATTTGTTCAGCATAGTTATGCCAATCTGTAGCCAGATGCAAATAAGCGCCCATCTTTAGCCTAGCTACCAGTAATCGCACAAACTCAGCCTGTATAAGACGGCGCTTATGGTGACGCTTCTTATGCCAAGGATCAGCAAAATAAATATGAATGCCATCCAAGGAACTCGGAGCAATCATTTTTTCTAAAACCTCTACAGCATCATGTCGAATTAAGCGTAAATTGGTGAGGCCATTTTCTCCAATGAGCTTTAACAAAGCACCAACCCCTGGAGGATGCACTTCAATTGCTAGAAAGTCATCATTACTTCGCAAGGCAGCTATTGTGGCACTGGTCTCCCCCATACCAAAACCAATTTCTAATATCTTAGGCTTGCTTGAGCCATCAAATGCCGCAACTAAGTCAAGTATTTTTTCCTGAAATGGTAGAAGGAATTGAGGGCCAAGCTCTTCAATCGCGCGCTGTTGTCCGGCAGTTGTTCTACCCGCCCTTAATACAAAGGAGCGGATACGGTCAAAGCGTTTTTCTGCTGCTTGAGACGTCAACTTAAGTTACTACTTTCCTAAAGTAGGCGATTGTCTCCTTCAGGCCGTCTTCTAGGTTGACCTTAGGCTCCCAGCCTAACTTGGCTTTAGCTAACTCAATATTCGGTTGACGTTGCTTTGGATCGTCTGATGGTAAAGCTTGGTGAATGATCTTCGATTTACTGCCCGAGAGCTTGAGAATTGTCTCAGCCAACTCCAACATGGTGAACTCACCAGGGTTACCAATATTAACTGGGCCTGTAAAACCCTCTTCTGAGTTCATCATCTTGATCATGGCATCAATTAAGTCATCAACATAGCAAAAGCTACGAGTTTGCTGACCATCGCCATAAATCGTAATGTCTTTACCCTGTAGGGCCTGAACAATAAAGTTGCTTACTACCCGTCCGTCGTTGGGATGCATACGTGGACCATAGGTATTGAAAATGCGCACCACTTTAATATCAAGCTTGTGTTGACGGTTGTAGTCAAAAAAGAGGGTCTCCGCGCACCGTTTGCCCTCGTCATAGCAAGAACGAATTCCAATCGGGTTGACTTTGCCCCAATAGCTCTCTGGCTGAGGATGGACTTCGGGATCACCGTATACTTCACTTGTTGACGCTTGCAAGATTCGTGCTCTGGTTCTTTTGGCCAGACCAAGCATATTAATTGCCCCATGCACACTGGTTTTGGTTGTTTGTACAGGATCATATTGATAGTGCACGGGAGAGGCTGGGCAAGCTAAGTTATATATTTGATCGGTCTCAACGTATAGTGGAAAGGTCACATCATGACGCATCAATTCCAGCTTTGGATTAGGCAATAAATGCGCCAAGTTTTCTTTAGTGCCTGTAAAGTAGTTATCGACTACCAGTACATCGTTACCCTCTTTGAGAAGCTTCTCTGTTAAGTGAGAACCTAAGAAACCAGCGCCGCCAGTGATGAGGATTTTGTTCATTTTATTTAAATAGCAATCTAAGCAGAATTAATAATGTTTAGGAGAATTCCAGCCAGCTGAACGGTATGCAAAAACAACTTCAGCCAAAACAATCGACAATGATGTCATAAAGAATATCAGACCCAATACAAACGTCCAAACAACATAGTCTGTTTGTAAAGAGCGAACTGCCCCTGCTTGAAAGAAAAAGAGCTCTAATACTGTTAAAGAAATAAAAACGCCACTTAAGACATCAAAGAAAATCGCGGCCGTACACAAACGCCCACGAGTCTTAGCTTCCTCTGCCTCTCTCGCCATGTAAGCGATAGTTTCTTCGTCCTTCACATCACCTCTATGGATGACCTGCTGTATTGCACGCATACGATCTACAGATCGGGCAAGACGGGAAGAGATGGCATTAAGGAGTGTCGCTACCGCAGTTAATAAAAATACTGGCGCCAATGCCAATTGAATATTATTTGTAATTGCGTCTATTGATGAATCCATATTAATTTTTGAACCTTTTCTTTTGTATGTCTCTAAGGAATCTTTTATTGCGACCAGGCAATAAGGCCGGTATAGGAGGTAATCAAAACCAGAAGTCCAAAGATAATTCGGTACCACGCAAAGGGAATAAAATTATGGTGAGCAACATAATGAATTAACCAGCGCACACAAATAAACGCAGAGATGAATGCAGC
>Ga0194038_1000556_pt1 | contig 16327 bp, 17 predicted proteins | sample JunL226m_MetaG_FD_148630 | JGI IMG/M metagenome (GOLD analysis project Ga0194038, IMG submission 148630) | Anoxic zone freshwater microbial communities from boreal shield lake in IISD Experimental Lakes Area, Ontario, Canada - Jun2016-L227-6m | ecosystem: Environmental > Aquatic > Freshwater >... | reverse complement strand
GTACACCCTCAAGCCATTGGATTTCGCTGTGTTTCCGACCGTCTTGCTGCTCACAACACTGCTGCGTCTGTCCCTCAATGTCGCGTCCACTCGCGTGGTGCTGCTGCACGGTCACTCAGGTCCGGACGCTGCCGGCAAGGTGATCGAAGCATTTGGACAGTTCCTGGTTGGTGGCAACTATGCCGTTGGCCTGGTGGTGTTCTTTATTTTGGTGGTCATCAATTTCGTCGTGATCACCAAGGGCGCCGGCCGCATTGCAGAGGTTAGCGCACGCTTCACACTCGATGCGATGCCAGGCAAGCAAATGGCAATTGACGCGGATCTCAATGCGGGCTTGATTGGTGAGGATGAGGCGCGCCGTCGTCGCCGTGAGACCGCGCAGGAGGCCGAGTTCTATGGCGCCATGGATGGAGCGAGCAAGTTCGTGCGCGGCGATGCGGTTGCGGGCATCATCATCTTGCTGGTCAACATTATTGGTGGTCTGGTAGTCGGCATGGCACAACACGATCTGGACTTTGCGACGGCGGCAAAAGTCTATACGCTGCTTACCATCGGTGATGGCCTTGTCGCGCAAATTCCGGCATTGGTGATCTCGACCGCTGCGGGCATCGTCGTCAGCCGCGTTGGCAGCGACCACGACATTGGCGAACAATTGGCCGCGCAGCTCTTCAGCAAGTCTCAAGCGTTGACGATCACTGCAGCCATTCTCGCCATCATGGGATTGATCCCCGGCATGCCCAACTTCTCGTTCCTGCTTCTTGCCACGTTGCTGGGAACAGGTGGCTACATGATAGCCAAGCGGCCGCTTGCGCCTGAAGTCCCGGCGCCGGAGATACCAGTTGCCAGTCCCGCAGTGGAAGCCTCCTGGAATGACGTCGTTGCAGTCGATACCCTCGGACTCGAAGTGGGGTACCGGCTGATCCCGCTGGTTGACAAAGAACAAGCGGGGGAACTGCTCAAGCGGATCAAGGGACTGCGCAAGAAATTTGCGGTCGACCTGGGTTTTCTCCCACCCGCAGTGCATATCCGCGACAACCTGGAACTGCGTCCAAACGGCTACCTGCTCACGCTCAAAGGTGTCGAGATCGGCCGTGGCGAGGCCTACTCCGGCATGTACCTGGCCATCAACCCAGGGCATGTCAACGGCGCCCTGCCGGGTGCGGTGACGCGCGATCCGGCATTTGGCTTGCCGGCCGTATGGGTCGAGGCGGGCCTGCGCGAGCAGGCTCAGACCTTCGGCTACACGGTGGCAGATGCCGGCACGGTCATAGCCACCCACCTCAATCACGTCATGCAGACGCATGCGTCGGAACTGCTGGGCAGGCAGGAGACACAGCAGTTGCTCGATCATGTAGGCCGTGATTCACCCAAGCTGATCGAAGACCTGGTGCCCAAATTGCTGCCACTTGGCACCGTGCAAAAGGTACTTCAGCGCCTGCTGGACGAAGATGTTCACATTCGCGATATGCGCACCATCATTGAAGTGCTCGCCGAACATGGTGCGAAGGTGCCCGACGCCGGCGATTTGACGGCGCTGGTTCGCGTTGCACTGGGCCGCGCGATTGTGAAGCAACTCTACCCTTCAAGCAATGAACTGCAAGTCATGGCGCTGGAGCCCGCGCTTGAACGCATCCTCCTGCAAGCAGTGCACTCCAAGACCGGCGACGCATCGGGTATCGAGCCGGGTTTGGTCGACACGCTGATGCGAGAAGCTGGTGCCGCAACGGTGCAACAGGAGCGACTCGGATTGCCATCTGTGCTGCTGGTGCCAGCCGAGCTGCGTGTATTGCTGGCTCGTTTTCTTCGGCGCGCCGTATCGCAGATCAAAGTCATTGCGCATAGCGAAGTGCCGGATACCTGCACCATCAAAGTGACGACCTTGTTAGGAAGTGGAGCATGAACATCAAAAAATTTCTGGCCAATAGCTCGCGTGAGGCTCTGCACCTTGTGCGACAGAGTCTGGGTGCGGATGCAATGATATTGTCTAATCGTGCGGTCGATGGCGGTATGGAGATCCTGGCCGTAGCTCAGGGCGACCTGTCCATGCAGATGGCGCCCGACCCGGCCGCGCAGAGTCAACGACAGCCCAGGCCGGTCGACATCGCACGCCCTGCGGTGGCGGCCTCGCCCACGGTTGCACCCGCTGCTACTCAGGACGATGACGTTTCACGCAGTCTGGCTCACGAAATCAAGTCCATGCGTGGCCTTATCGAACAGCAGTTTGTTTATCACGCATGGGACAACGCACAGCAGCGTGGTCCAGGCAAGGCGCGTTTGCTGCGCGACATGCTGCACTCCGGCTTTAGCGCGGCGCTGGTGCGACTGTTTCTTGAGAAGATGCCAATAGGTCTGGCAGAAGCACAGGCGCTCGATTGGGTGAAATCCGTACTTGGTCGCAACTTGCGCACTGTCGCTGAGGCCGACGAGATCGTCGAAAGTGGCGGCGTCTACGCCCTGGTTGGCCCGACCGGGGTGGGCAAGACGACCACCGTAGCAAAGATCGCTGCGCGCTGCGTCGTTCGCTATGGTGCCGATCGGCTCGTACTGCTATCCACTGATAGCTATCGAATTGGAGCCCATGAGCAACTCCGCATCTACGGAAAACTCCTTGGCGTGCGCGTGATCGCCGTGAAGGACGCGTCCGACCTGCAGTTTGTACTTGAAGATCTGCGTGGCAAGCATCTGGTGCTGATCGACACCGTGGGCATGGGCCAACGCGACGAAATGGTGGCCGAACAACATGCCCTGTTGTCTGCGCCGGGGACCCAGGTGAAGCGTGTGCTGCTACTCAATGCAACCTGCAATGGCGAAACGCTCGATGACGTGGTGCGCGTGTACGGTGACGGTGGCTTGCATGGTTGCATCATCACCAAACTTGACGAGGCCGTAGGCAACGCCACTGTTCTCGACGTCGCTATTCGTCATCACCTTTCGCTGAACTATGTCACGAACGGCCAGCGTGTCCCTGAGGATCTGCATCTGCCAGACAAGGATGAACTGCTGATGCGCGCGTTGCGTCCGATGGGGGAGCCTTCGGCTCATCATCTCGACGCGTCAGAATGTCAATTGATGGTGGCCACAGCGACATCAGGCGTGGCCATGACAGGGGCTCACCTTGTCTAGCGCAAGGACTGATCAGGCCGAAGGCCTGCGTCGTTTGATAGACCGCAGCGGACTGCAAGTCGTATCCGTCAGCACGGAGGGTGGCGGCCAACCCGGTGCCATCGTCAATCTGGCCGGTGCACTTGCAGAACTTGGCCGGGATGTGCTGATACTTGATGAGCAGCAGGGTGCACGCGGGATCACCGGCGCGCTGGGTTTGAAACCACGCTTTGATCTTGGCGAAGTCATTGGCGGAAGAAGGGAACTGGACGACATGATCGTCAGCGGTCCGGCTGGCATTCGTGTACTGCCCCTGGCACACTGCAAGGGCTTGATCTCCGAATTGTCCGAACGCGAACAGCGACGTCTGATAGAGCGCTTCGGCCGATTGAACGTTCCGGTGGACACGCTGCTGTTGCAATCGGCTTCGGGTCACGCAAGTTACCTGCTGTCGTGTGGCGCGGGAGTCCGGGAGGTGGTCGTTCTGGCCGGGGGCGGTGCAAAGGAAATCACTGCTGGCTACGCACTGATCAAGCGTCTGAACAATGAGTTCGCACGCCAAGAATTCCATGTACTGGTCAGCAACATCGCCAGCGAAGACGTGGCTCGAACGATCGTCAGCAACATGGCGACCGTGGCTCGCCGCTACCTGCGGGTTTCGCTCGATTTCATCGGGCACGTGCCGCCCGATGAAAAGTTGCAGCACGCCGCACGGTTGGGCCTGCCCGTCGTATCCGCCTTTCCCGCTGCGGCCGCGGCCAGCAGCTTTCGCGGCCTGGCACAGGCCATCGCGGCCTGGCCGCGCGGCGAAGACGGAATTCGCGGGCTCGGCGACATCATGGGCCGCGTCATGACTTCGAACAACCAGCGCGCCGCGGCGGCGTAAAACACTCACCAGGATCAGCATGTACACAGCAGCTGCAACCCGCGATACGACTCAATACCTGACGCAATACGCGCCGCTGGTCAAGCGTATCGCCTATCACATGATGTCCAAGCTGCCCGCGAGCGTTGAAATCGACGACATCATTCAAACCGGCATGCTGGGCCTGCTTGACGCAATCAACCTTTATGAGGAGTCGCATGGTGCCAAGTTTGAGACCTACGCAGCGCAACGCATCCGGGGAGCGATGCTTGATGGTCTGCGCCAGGTAGATTGGCTGCCCCGCAGTTTCCGGCGTGACTTGCGCCGCATCGAAAGCGCGATTGCCAAACTCGAGCAACGTCTCGGTCACCCGCCATCCGAGCGGGAGGTGGCCCGTGAACTGGATGTTCCGCTCGGCGACTATCAGAAGATGTTGCAGGATGCACGCGGTTACCAGCTGGTTTCTTTCGAGGACTTGAATCATGACGACGAAAGCGACTATCTGGATCGCCACTTTCAAGACCCGGGTGCAGACCCGCTGGACGTGCTACTCGATCGCAAGCTGCGCGAACTGCTGGTCCAGGGAATAGACGCGCTGCCGGAGCGGGAAAAAACAGTCATGGGGCTCTACTACGAGCAGGAACTCAATTTTCGCGAGATCGGCGAAACACTGGGTGTGAGCGAATCTCGCATCTGTCAATTGCACACCCAGGCTATTGCACGTCTGCGCAGCCAGATCCGGAACCTTTGAGACATGGATGTCAGCAGCCTGATTGGCATAGCCGTTGCACTGATCGGCATCATCGCCGGTCAGCTGCTGGAGGGCGGCTATGTCGGCTCCCTGATGCAGGGCGCAGCTCTGCTGATCGTGATATTCGGAACCGCTGGTGCGGTCATGGTGCAGAGTCCTGAGCGTTTGTTTGCGCGGGGAGTGAAGATGATCAAGTGGGTTGTGATTCCACCGGAATTTGTGCCTCAACGCATCATTGCAGAAATCCTTGGCTGGAGCCATTCCGCGCGCAGGGACGGCTATTTGTCACTCGAGCAGCACGCGGACCTGGCGGTCGACCCGATCGCGCGCAAGGGATTGCAGATGCTGGTCGACGGTGCCATGCCTGACGAACTGCGCCAAGCCATGGAAGTGGAAATATTCACCTTCGAAGATTACCACCGGCAGGCCGCGCGAATTTGGGAAGCCGCAGGTGGATATGCACCCACGGTGGGCATCATGGGCGCGGTGTTGGGGCTGATTCACGTCATGGAAAACCTGTCCAATCCTGCTGTCCTGGGCAGCGGAATTGCAGTTGCCTTCGTCTCCACCATCTACGGCGTCGGACTCGCCAATCTTGTGTTTCTGCCGGTGGCCAACAAGCTCAATGTTCTCATTACCCGGCAGGTGCTGCTGAGGGAAATCCTGGTTGACGGGCTGGTCTCCATTGCAGCTGGCGAGAGTCCGCGCGCACTGGAAAGCCGCCTGCTCGGCTATGTCACGATCCAGCGGCCGGACGCCGGTGGCCTTTGAAAATGCGTCCAAGACGAAAATCACTTGGCCAAAGGCAAGCGGGCAATCAGGAGCGATGGCTGATTTCCTATGCCGATTTCATCACCTTGCTATTTGCGCTTTTTGTTGTCATGTATGCGCTGTCGTCGGTCAGCGAGGGAAAACTTCGCGTTCTGGGCGACTCGCTCGGTAGCGCCTTTCGCATCAACAGGGTGAAGCCGCTTGAACCCATGGCGCAAGCACCCACCCTAGACCGGCAGCCGCGCAAACTCAGCACGTCGCCCGATTCGCAAGCCAAGCAGCGCGAAGAGATGCGTGGCATCGCCCAGAACATACTCAAGGCGATGGGGGCGTTTGTGCGGGACGGCAAAGTCACGGTGACACAGACCAATGGGGGCATTGCAGTAGAGATCAATGCGAGTGTGCTGTTCGACTCCGGTCAGGCACAACTGCGCGCCGAGTCCAGGCAGGCACTAACCCAGGTTGCCGGCGTTCTTGCACCGACAGTTCAGAGAATTCAGGTAGAAGGCTATACCGACAACACACCCATCAGCACCAGTTACTTTCCTTCCAACTGGGAGTTGTCGGCTGCACGCGCGAGCAGCGTGGTGCGCTTGTTCATCGACAACGGTGTTGCCGAGCCACGGCTCAGCGTGATAGGGTACGGCCCCAACCGCCCGGTAATGTCCAACGACACGCCTGAGAGTCGTGCGCGCAACCGCAGGGTGACGGTGATGATACTGACGGAAATTCCGGGCAAAGTCGTGGACATCCCGTTTGGTGCCGGCGCCAACGCCACGCGATAGTTTTTTGCAAGCCCGCTTCAGGCTTGGCTAAAGGATCTCGCGCTGCGCAAAGGGCTGAGTCGGCCGTCGGAATGGTAGACGCCATCCGCCGCCGCACTTGAGGACTGCAAAACAGCGAGCTTTTGCCGATTTTGTTGCAATTTGCTTTCGATCAGAATGCCGTTGTCCTGATTGAGCTGTCGCGCCGTCTCGGCCACTGCCATCAGTTCGCGCCAAGCCTTTTTAGCGGCTGAAGCAAGCTCCGGATGGCGACTCAGCCAAACCTTGATTCCTTCGGCGTTGCCGCTCAAACCCTGCGCAGTGAGGTGGCGGCTACGTTGATCGGCGAGACGGGAGAGTGCCTCTATCCGGGCGGCTTTGTCGGCGGCCAGGTCTGCGACACGGTCAGCCTGAGCCTGGACGAGGGCACTTTGCTCGACTTGCAGCAGGCTGCAGAAAGAACTGAGTGCGATTCGCTCGCTCACCAGCCCTGCAACAAAACCTTCTGCATTCGCAGGAAGTTCCGTATCCCGAGACGCAGTAGGCAACATCGGGCCTATTGCCTTGCCTGCCAGAGATCGCGCGCGGTCTGAAGCAGATGGTCGGCCACCACATTCGGATTCACCTTGAAGCGGCCCTCTGCAATGGCCTGTCGGATTTCAGCCACACGTGCAGCATCTACCACCGGCATATCGGCCATCTGACTTTCGATCGTTTGTAATTGCGAAGAAAGCGGACTCAATTGCACACGGGCACCGCTACTCGCACCCGTGCTTGGCGGGTTCGCAACCCCTTTGCCGGTCTTGGGTGCACCCCCTGCGATCCCAAGGGGGAGACCTGTTTTTGGAGAATTTTCAACTTTCATGATTGTTACCTCGGTCCACCACTGTATGTCTCCTATTACGGCAGTCCTGCCGGAAACTATAGGCCAGATTCGAACAAATTGAGAAATAAGTCTGAATACTGGACCGCGCGACTATTGTCTTCAGTTTTTATTGAACATCGACGATGAATCCGGGACGTGCGATGCCGTTGACGGTATTGCCTGTGAGGGTACGAACCTGCGCTACCTGACCCTCAATGGCGTTGGTCAGTGCCTTGCCCGCAGCACTCACTTTGAAGCCAGCGCCTTGTGCGCGCAGGGTGACCGACTGTCCTTGCTGAATGACCAGAGGCGCGCGAAGCAAATCCTGCCGCAGTGGCTGTCCTGCAGCAACACCGACCGTGACGATTCGCCCGATCGCCTGTCCGGTGTCGGTCATGACCGCACCGGGAAGAAGTCCGAGATCTGCCTCCTGCAGTGCCAGGTCAGCTGCTTCTATGGCTCTGCCCCGCGTCAGTGGATGCGCGGCAACCACCACTTCAGCCATCACCCTGACCGACACCGCAATGTAGATCGTCCACGGGCTATCCCCCATGCAGCGCACACCTACGCTGGTGTTGCCCCACACGCGCGCGCCCGCAGCCATGAACGCTTCGGGAGCAGCGCAAACGGGCAGATTCAAGTTCCTGTCGATCGAGCCGATGGTGAAACTCACTCTGCCCGGCAGCCCCACCGCCTGCTGCTGCAGCAGTTGTTCAATCGCACCGACGATTTGCCCAAGCTGCGCCTTCTCGACAGCGGCATGGCACAAGGCCGCGCAGCCACACAGCAAGTGCAGGGCCAGCACACAGTTTCGCAAGTTCATCGATATTCTCCAGCGTGGCAACGCAGCACTTGAAGCTGCACCACTGAACAAACTATATCCGGGCACGACTCCAAACAGCGCCGGATAAGCAATGCTTTTCATCGGCTAATCCAGTCTATGGCAATCGCAATCAAGCGACTCGCCCCCCTGATGCTCCCTTTATCACCGCCGTCCCAGGCGGCAACAATTGCCGCTACATGCCGGATAAAGCGATGAAGTGCATGGACTTTTCCGTGCTACTCCGGCCGCTCCAAAAATCCACGACGCCTACCATGTGGTCAAGGTAAACGCCAAGCGCAGATCAAAACATACTGACACATACGCCATGATTGAATCACTTGACAGACTGTTCCAGTTCCAGGCCAACGCACTCAATGTGCGCGCCTATCGTCAACAACTGCTGGCATCGAACATTGCCAATGCCGATACGCCCGGATACAAGGCGCGTGACATCGATTTCGCGGCGGCGCTGCGCAACGCCGAGGCTGGCAACACAGGCACATCATCCACTTTGCCGCTGCGTGTGAGCAGCGACAAGCATCTCGCCGGCACGACAACAAGCAGTGCGCCCGCCGAAGCGCTCTATCGCAGCGGACAGCAGCCCAGTATCGACGGCAACACCGTTGACATGGACATCGAGCGCAACCGTTTTGCCGAAAACGCTGTGCATTACGACGCCAACCTTACCTTTCTCAGCGGCCAGATCAAGAAGATGACGGCTGCGATTCAAGGATGACTAGACCATGTCTTTGCTAAACGTATTTGAAATCGCCGGCTCCGCCATGACGGCACAGTCGCAGCGGCTTAACGTCGTCGCCAGCAATCTGGCCAACGCCGACAGTGTCACCAGTTCCAATGGCCAGGTCTATCGGGCCAAGCACATCGTATTCAGCGAACAGCCGCTTCGCGGCGCAACCGGTAGTGGCGTCCAGGTGGTAGGTGTCACCGAGGACAGCTCACCTGGCAGACAGGTCTATGACCCGAAGCATCCGCTCGCCGACGCGCGTGGCTATGTTGCCATGCCCAACGTCAGTCCGGTGGAGGAAATGGTCAACATGATCGGCGCCGCACGGTCCTATCAAAACAACGTCGAAGTGCTCAACACAGCCAAGACGCTGATGCTCAAGACGCTCACCCTCGGACAGTAAGCCCTGCAACCAGCAACAAGGACCTCAGCATGAGCACGATAAGCGCAACCACCGCCGCATCCCAGAGCACCGTCGCCGCAAGCAGCGCTTCGGTAAACAGCGACGCACAGGACCGGTTCCTCAAACTTCTGGTCACACAGTTGAAGAATCAGGATCCGCTCAATCCCATGGACAACGCGCAAATTACATCGCAAATGGCGCAGATCAGTACCGTAAGCGGCATTGACCAGCTCAACGCGACCATGCAGAGCATGGCGACAAGTTTCAATTCTGCGCAGTCTCTGCAGGCCACCTCCATGATTGGGCACAACGTGCTCGCACCCGGAAATGTGATTCTCCTGCAGGGCAGTTCGGCCGTCGGTGGCGTGGAGTTGGACGCCGCAGCGGACGCGGTCACGGTATCCATCCTTGACGCCTCCGGGCAGTTACTGCACAAGGTCGATCTTGGAGCGCAGGACGCAGGTCTATTGAGCTTCCAGTGGGACGGCGCCACAGACAGTGGCACCAATGCAGCCTCCGGCAACTACCGCTTCGCGATCGAGGCCACTTCGGGCGGCAAGAAAATCGGCGCCACTGCACTCGCGGTGGGCCAGGTCGCCAGCGTGACGACGGGCAAGACCGGTGTCACGCTGAACGTCAACGAGATCGGCGCGATAGCGCTCTCGGACGTTAGGCAGGTCATGTAATGTCAGCAGAAATCAATTTTCAACAAGGAGAAACCAGATGAGTTTCCAGCAAGGATTGAGCGGCCTGAGCGCCGCAGCCAAGAACCTCGACGTCATCGGCAACAACGTCGCTAACTCGACCACGGCCGGGTTCAAGCTGGCGTACGCGGTCTTTAGTGATATGTCTGCCGCAGCATCCGCGGGCGCTTCAGGATCCCAGATCGGCATCGGTACCCAAGTCACGTCGGTGAACCAGCAGTTTTCCCAGGGTGCGATCACGGTTACCAACAACCCGCTGGATGTCGCCATCAGCGGACAGGGTTTCTTGCGAATGAACGACAACGGCGCCATCAGCTACACCCGCAACGGCAACTTCAACCTCGACAAGAATGGTTTTATCACGGGCCCCGGCGGGCACAATCTGACCGGCTATCAGGCGGTCAACGGTGCCATCGTGCCCAACGTCTTGATCAATCTGCAGTTGAGCACGGCTGACCAGGCACCCCGTCCAACATCGGCCACCAGCTTGGGGGCGAATCTTCCGGGCAACGAACCGATTCTGCCGATCGCCGGACTGAAAATCACGGACCCAAAGACTTACAACTGGTCGACTCCATCGACCGCCTACGACAGCTTGGGCGTAGCACATACCCTGACGTTTTACTTCAACAAGACCAAAGCAAACGAGTGGAATAGTACCGTCTACATCGATGGCGTCGCCCCCGACAAGGGCGGAAGCACGGTACTGAATTTCAGCACAGCCGGCGCTTACGTGGCTCCCGCCTCCGCTGCTCCGGCAGTGGAAATGACAATAGCAACAATGGCAACACTGCCCACTGGGGCTGGTGCCGACGCCCTCTCGGTGACGGTGGACTACAGCGGAATGACACAGTTTTCTTCGGCCTTTGGCGTGACGGCCTTGTCCCAGAATGGCGCGTCCTCGGGCACACTGAGCAGCTACAGCATCGACCCCAAAGGTATTATTTTCGGCAAATACACCAATGGCCAGAATCTGACGCTCGGCCAGATCGCGCTGTCGAATTTCACCAACACGCAGGGCCTGTTGGCGAGCGGCGATGGTATGTGGGTCGAGACCGCGCTTTCGGGTCCGCCGCTGGTCGGCATCCCTGGCACTGCCAGCCTGGGTGTTCTGCAATCATCAGCCAAAGAAGATTCCAATGTCGATCTGACGGCCGAACTGGTCAACATGATCACGGCCCAGCGCGTGTATCAGGCCAACGCGCAAGCGATCAAGACCCAGGATCAGCTGATGCAAACCATGGTCAATTTGAAGTAAGGTGACTCAGCATGGACCGCATGATTTATGTTGCCATGACGGGCGCGAAACATACGCTCGAACAACAGGCCGTGGTGGCGAACAACCTGGCCAACGTTTCAACCAATGGCTACCGGGCAGCAGCGAGCGCGTTTCGCGCGGTGCCAGTCCAGGGCGAAGGCATGCCAACGCGTGCTTTCGTGGTGAGTTCGACTGCGGGTGCAAATTTTGCATCGGGTCCCTTGCAGGGCACCGGACGCGAGCTCGATATTGCGTTGCAAGGGCCGGGGTGGATGGCCGTGCAAACGGCCAATGGCAAAGAGGCCTACACCCGCAACGGAAGCCTGCAGGTGGGCGCCAACGGTATGTTGCAGACTCGCAGCGGCCTCAATGTTCTTGGCGAGGGTGGGCCGATCTCGATTCCTCCAGACTCCAACATCAGCATTGCCAAGGAAGGCACGGTCTCGGTCGTATCGACCGTGCCACCACCCAAGTCGGTCGATGCAGTGGGGCGCATCAAGCTGGTCAATCCCGACGAGAAGCTGATGGTCCGAGGAGACGACGGCCTGTTCCGCATGGTCAATGGTGCCAGCGTGCAGGCTGATCCCAACGTTGCACTGGTTTCGGGCACGCTCGAAGGCAGCAACGTCAACGCAGTCGAAGAGATGATCAGCATGATCAGTCTGGCGCGGCAGTTCGACCTGCAAATGCAACTGCTCAGCAATGCACAAAAAAATGCAGCGCAGGCCAGTCAGATTCTGAACATCTCAGCTTGAACTGGAGTACAGCATGATTCGATCCCTATGGATAGGCAAAACCGGCCTCGAAGCGCAGCAAACGCAACTCGACGTCATCGCCAACAACCTGGCCAACGTCAGCACCAACGGCTTCAAACGATCACGCGCCGTGTTCGAGGATTTGCTTTATCAGACCCTACGCCAGCCCGGTGCGCAGTCCTCCCAGCAGACACAGCTGCCCTCGGGATTCCAGATTGGCACCGGCGTGACGCCCGTGGCAACCGTCAAGATTTTTTCGCAAGGCAATTTGCAGCAAACCGGCAATGCACTTGATGTCGCCATCCAGGGCAACGGTTACTTTCAGGTTCTGCAACCTGACGGCACGCTGGGCTATACGCGCGACGGATCTCTACAGGTCGATAACCAGGGAGCACTCGTTACCTCCAACGGTTATCTTATTCAGCCGCAGATCACCATTCCTGCGGGCGCGCTGAGCGTCACCATTGGCGTCGACGGTACGGTGTCCGCGCTGCTGCCAGGCAGCGTCACTCCCACCCAGGTTGGGGCCCTGCAATTGGCGAGTTTTGTCAACTCCACCGGTCTGCAGAGTGCTGGCGAAAATCTGTATCTCGAAACCGCCTCCTCAGGCACGCCGAGTGTGAACACCCCGGGCACCAACGGACTAGGCAAACTGATGGCCGGCAACGTCGAGACGTCCAATGTCAATGTGGTCGAAGAAATGGTCGCCATGATTCAGACCCAGCGCGCCTATGAGATGAACTCCAAAGTCATCTCGACGTCCGACCAGATGCTGTCCAAACTGGCACAACTCTAGACATCCCTGCAAGCATGACCGAGGTGAGCATGATTTCCGAATTCTTTCGCCGCTCTGTCGCAACGTCGATGAGCTTGCTGCTGACCGCCTGCGCCGTCACGATGCCGCCGACGCCTTCGATGGTGCATCAACCGACGACGGCGCGACCTGCAGCAGAGCCCATCGCTCCGCCTACCAACGGCACCATCTACCAGCCCGGTTATGCCGGCCAGCCGGGCTTCCCTCCCCGCGCCTTGTTCGAGGACCGGCGGGCCAACGCCGTTGGCGATATATTGACGATCAACATCAACGAGACCACCGCCGCCAGCAAGAAGTCAGGCAGTACCGCGGCGCGCACCAGCGGCAACAACACGTCCGTCAGCGCGCTCGTTGGCTTGCCTGGCAGGGGCCTTGAAGGCATGAACCTCGGCACCAAATCTGCCAGCAGCTTCAATGGCAAAGGTGACAGTGCCAGCAACAATGCTTTCACCGGGACCATCAGCGTCACCGTGATTGAAGTTCTGCCGAGCGGGAACCTGGTAGTGAGCGGGGAAAAGCAGATCGGCATCAACCAGGGCGCCGAGTTTGTGCGATTTTCAGGCGTCGTCAGTCCAAGCCGGATTGCGGTTGGCAACGTGGTCTCATCGACCCAGGTGGCCGACATGCGCGTCGAGTACCGTGGCAACGGTTACATGGACGAAGCGCAAACGATGGGCTGGTTCCAGCGTGCCCTGCTTTCACTCAACCCGTTCTAGCAGCACGTAGAAAGCGAAAGAATCCAAATGAAACCGATCAAGATCTGGCTGCTCTCGATGCTGATGGTCTGCTGCGGCGCGGTCCACGCCGAGCGCATCAAGGACCTGGTCTCGATCGAGGGGGTGCGCAGCAACCAGCTGATCGGTCACGGTCTGGTGGTGGGACTGGACGGCAGCGGCGACCAGACCACGCAGACACCGTTTACCGTGCAAAGCGTGATCAACATGCTGACCCAACTGGGCATCACCCTGCCTGCGGGCACCAACCTGCAACTCAAGAATGTAGCGGCTGTCATGGTAACGGCGTCGCTGCCGGCCTTTGCCAGACCCGGCCAGACCATCGACGTCACCGTGTCTTCGCTGGGCAACGCCAAAAGCCTGCGCGGCGGCACACTGCTGATGACACCTCTGAAAGGCGGCGACGGCCAGGTCTACGCCGTCGCTCAAGGCAATGTGCTGGTGAGCGGCGCGGGGGCGAGTTCGGCCGGAGGAGGCGCCAGCGTCCAGGTCAATCACCTCAGTGTGGGACGGCTCAGTGGCGGCGCCACCGTCGAGCGCGGCGTACCCACGGAGTTGGGTCAGGGCGAACACATCAGCATCGAACTCACCACCACGGACTTCAGCACCGCGCGGCGCGTTGTCGACGCCATCAACGAACGCATCGCACCCGACACGGCCGTTGCGGTCAATGGACGCGTCATCCGCTTGCGCGCACCCGCCTCGGCCGATGAGCGCGTGACATTTATCGCCCAGATCGAGAGTCTGGAAATCACGCCGGCACAGACCAGCGCCAAAGTCATCGTCAACGCACGCACCGGCTCCATTGTCATGAACCAGGCCGTGATGATCCAGGCCTGCGCCGTGGCCCACGGCAATCTGACCGTCGTTATCAACAGCGAGCCGGTGATCAGTCAACCGTCGCCACTCTCAAGCCAGGGGCAGACCGTGGTGGCAGAGCGGGCACAAGTCGAGATTCGCTCCGACAAGAGTGGCCTGACCATGGTGAAGGCAGGTGTTTCCCTGGGCGAGGTCGTCAAGTCGCTCAATGCCATTGGCGCCACACCGCAGGACCTTCTGGCCATTTTGCAAGCCATGAAGGCAGCCGGCGCATTGCGCGCCGAGCTGGAAATCATTTAACCCACCGAGTCCAGGCACCATGACACAAACCAGCAAGGTCAGCGGTGGGCTCGCACTCGATGCGCGCGGCCTCGATACGCTTCGACTGCAGGCCAAACAAGATCCCGAGCAGGCGAGCAAAGCGGTGGCGCAGCAGTTTGAGGCCGTTTTTCTGCAAATGATGCTCAAGAGCATGCGGGACGCCACGCCACAGGATGGAGCGACCGACAGCGACCAGACACGCACCTACACCTCGATGCTCGATCAGCAAATGGCACAAAGTCTGTCGGCCAAAGGCATCGGTCTGGCCGACGTGATGCTGCGCCAACTCAGGCGCAGTCAAACGGCTGCGCCCGCCGATTCATCGGCTGTGCCAGCGGCGCCATTGCCCGCGACATCGAAGCCGGCTGACGCCAGGACAAGCGGCCCCGTGGCCAGTCAGAGCTTTCTCGCGCGCATGAAGGAACACGCGCTGGCAGCCAGCAGCGCCACCGGCATTCCGGCGAAATTCCTGCTCGGCCATGCGGCGTTCGAGAGTGGTTGGGGCAAGAGCGAGATCCGCAACCCCGACGGCAGTTCGAGCCACAACCTGTTTGGCATCAAGGCCGGGCGCAACTGGAAAGGTGCCACCGTCGACATCACCACCACTGAATACGTGGACGGGGCGCCACGCAAGATGGTACAAAAGTTTCGCGCCTACGCTTCCTATGCACAGGCATTCCAGGACTACGCCAGCTTGCTGCAAAACAGTCCGCGCTACGCCGCCGTGCTCAGGCAAAGCGACAGCGCTGGCTTTGCCCAGGGGCTACAGCGTGCGGGCTACGCTACCGATCCCCGGTACGCCGAAAAGCTTACAAAAGTCCTCAACGGTGCGAGTCTGCGGCAGACCCTGACTACTTGAGGGGAAACAAATATGACTTGTTCAGCCATCCATCTTTTGACCGAACGGTCGCTAATACATGCAAGCGACGTGGTCGCAAGGAGCAGCTAAGTGGGCGTATTCGGTATCGGCATCAGCGGCATGAACGCGGCGCAGGCGGGGCTGATCACGACCGGTCATAACATCAGCAACGCGTCAACACCGGGGTACAGCCGCCAGGAGGTCGTTCAGGTTGCCAGCATCCCGCGATCCGGTGGTGCCGGTTTTCTCGGGCAGGGCGTCAGCCTCGTCACGGTGCGACGCCTTTACAACGACACGCTGTCGGGCCAACTCACGCTGGCGCAGACGCAGGGCAGCCAGCTGGACGCTTACAACGTCCAGATCAAACAGCTCAGCAATATGTTCAGCGACCCCAGCGCGGGGTTAGCGCCTGCACTCTCCAATTTCTTCAATGGCGTTAGCGATGTCGCCGCCCATGCGGAGTCGGTGCCTTCGCGCCAGGCGCTGCTGTCTGCTGCCAACACCCTGACCGCACGCTTCCAGGATTTCGACCAGCAGATGTCGCAGATGAACACCGGCATCAATGCAGACATCACCACCAGCGTCAACTCGATCAATGGCTACGCAAGGCAGGTCGGCGATCTCAACTTGCGTATCGCCTCGGCTGAGGGCGCGAACGGGCAACCTGCCAACGATCTGCGCGATCAGCGCGATGCGCTGGTCACAGCACTCAATCAGGAAGTGCACACCTCCGTCTTCAAAGACAGCGATGGCAACTACAACATCTTCATCGGCAATGGCCAGTCTCTGGTGGTCGGCGCGCGTGTGTTCGAGCTGGCTGCCACGCCCTCCGCCGAAAGCCCGGAACGCATCACGGTGGGGTACAAGAGCGCCAACTCGATCACGCCGCTCGCCGAGTCCAGCCTCCAGGGCGGGCTGTTGGGGGGCGTGCTCAGTTTTCGAAGTACGTCTCTGGATGCCGCTCAAAATGCGCT
>Ga0194038_1000555_pt1 | contig 16336 bp, 19 predicted proteins | sample JunL226m_MetaG_FD_148630 | JGI IMG/M metagenome (GOLD analysis project Ga0194038, IMG submission 148630) | Anoxic zone freshwater microbial communities from boreal shield lake in IISD Experimental Lakes Area, Ontario, Canada - Jun2016-L227-6m | ecosystem: Environmental > Aquatic > Freshwater >... | reverse complement strand
AGACATTGAACGCCTGCTTGGCATCTGTGAGCGCTTCCTGCCCGAGCAGGCCTGGTGGTACGCGCAGGACGAGTTGACCGACCGCAGCGAGAAATTTCTGGCCAGCGAAACCGTGCGTGAAAAGCTCTTTCGCCTCACCGGCGACGAGTTGCCCTACACATCCACGGTGGTGATCGACAAATTCGAAGAAGAAGCCGGTCGCGGCAAACAAAAGCGATTGCTCCGGATCGCCGCTACGATTGTGGTGGAGCGCGATACGCACAAGGCCATGGTGATTGGTGACAAGGGTGAGCGCATCAAGCGCATAGGCACTGAGACACGAGTCGAACTCGAACGGGCGCTGGACGCCAAGGTTTTTATCGAACTGTGGGTCAAAGTGCGTTCCGGCTGGGCCGACGATGAAGCGCGGGTGCGCAGCTTTGGCTACCAATAAACGCATCTCAGATGAACCAGCCTATGTGCTGCACCGCTACGACTGGAGCGAATCAAGTCTGATTCTGGAGGTGTTCACGCGCCATCATGGGCGCATTGCGCTGGTGGCCAAGGGCGCTAAACGGCCCAGTTCCAGTTTTCGTCCTATTTTGTTGCCGCTGCAACCCTTGCACCTGGCTTTTGGGGGCGATGGCGAAATACGATCCCTCAAGGGCGCTGAGTGGCAAGGCGGGCACATCATGCCCAGCGGCGAGGCTTTGATGTCGGGCTACTACCTCAATGAATTGCTGCTCCTGCTCTTGGCACGTGACGACCCGCACCCCGGACTGTTTGATGTCTACGCCAACGTCGTGCAAGTCATCGCTTCCGAACATGGTGAGGTCTTGCAGTCTGCATTGCGGGCCTTTGAGTTGCTGCTGCTGCGCGAGATTGGCTTGCTGCCGCTGCTCGATGCGCAAACCATGACACTGCGCTCGCTTGACGCTCAGGCGCGTTACAGCCTGGTACCGGAAGGCGGTCTGCGCCAGGCCGGTGCCGCCGACCGCAGCAGCCTCAGCGGTGTGCAGTGGCTGGCACTGCAGGAGTCGCTGAGCACGGCCGCACCTTTCACTGCGACTATACGTGCCTGTTCGCAAGTGATGGCTGAACTCAAGCCGCAACTGCGCGCGCTCCTGAATTACCATTGTGGGGTCGGTACTTTGCGGACCCGGCAGATGATGATCGATCTGCAATCGCTATGAATACAACCTCTCTTTCAGTCAACCTCAACAAGGTCGCCCTGGTGCGCAACACGCGCCATCTCGGCATTCCCAGTGTGACGCGCGCGGCTACGCTTTGCTTGCAGGCCGGTGCCAGCGGCATCACGGTTCATCCACGACCCGACGAACGGCATATTCGCGCCACCGATGTGCTTGATCTGGCCGAACTGTTGCGCGCCTGGCCGCAGCGCGAATTCAACGTGGAAGGCAATCCCCTGCACAACCTGATGGATTGCGTGCGCGACTTGCGTGAGCGCGGCCTGCCCGTACACCAGGTCACCTTTGTACCGGACAGCGAAGGGCAGTTCACCAGCGACCACGGCTGGAATTTTCCGGCCGACGCGGATCGACTGCGTCCCCTGATTGCCCAGGCCCATGCGTTGGGCGTTCGCGTCAGCCTGTTCATGGACGCCGAGCCGCAACTCATGGCTGCTGCCAGGGCAGTAGGGGCAGACCGCGTCGAACTCTACACCGAGCCCTACGCTGCCGCCTGGGGTACGGCGCAGCAAGAGGCCCAACTGAAGCGTTTTGCCAGTGCGGCGCGTGCAGCGCTGGATGCCGGACTGGCGGTCAACGCCGGCCATGACCTGAACCGCGACAATCTCGCCGCTTTCATTCGTGGGGTTCCTGGTGTCAGCGAGGTATCGATTGGGCACGCCCTGATCGCCGATGCGCTGGAACTGGGATACGCTGCCACCGTTATTGACTACCTGCGCTGTATCGACGAAGGCTTGTCGTGATATTTGGCATTGGCACTGACATCTGCGACGTGCGCCGGATCCGCCAGAGCCTTGCGCGCCATGGGGACCGCTTTGCCAAAAAGATTCTCAGCGAGGCTGAATTCAACACCTGGCAGGCGCGCAGTGCGCGCTGGCCCGAACGCGGTGTTCGCTATCTGGCGACTCGCTTCAGCGCCAAGGAGTCGTTCAGCAAGGCGATCGGTCTGGGCATGGTCTGGCCTATGCATTGGCGGCAGTGCGAGGTTGGTAAACTGGCCAGCGGCAAGCCGACCATCGTGCTGCATGGTGAACTGAAAGAATGGTTTGAGTCGCGTCAATTGACCGCGCACGTCAGCCTGACCGACGAGACCGACTATGCCGCCAGCTTCTGTGTGGTCGAGCAAATTTGATACCCATCAGTGAGATATTCCATGGCACAGCACGCGCCCCTCATCATCGACATCGCAGCCCTGAGCCTGAGCAAGATCGACCGCCAGCGGCTCCTGCACCCCCTGGTCGGTGGCGTCATCCTGTTTGGCCGCAACTGGCAGGATCGTCAGCAGTTGACCCGGCTGTGCCGCGACATCAAGGCGCTGCGCCGCGACCTGCTGATCTGTGTGGATCACGAGGGCGGTCGGGTGCAGCGTTTCAAGACCGATGGCTTCACGCACCTGCCACCCATGCGCGCCCTGGGCGAGATGTGGCTGCAGGACGGCAAAGCCGGTGCCGGCAGCGGCGCGCTCCAGGCCTGCAACGCAGCCACCGCTTGCGGGTTTGTGCTGGGCTCCGAGTTGCGTGCCTGCGGTGTTGACTTGAGCTTCACCCCGGTACTTGATCTTGACTATGGTGGCAGCAGCGTCATTGGCGACCGCGCCTTTGCGCGCGACCCGCGGGTCGTCAGTTTGCTGGCCAAGAGTCTGATGCACGGTTTGCTGCAAAGCGGCATGGCCAATTGTGGCAAGCACTTCCCCGGTCACGGTTTTGTCAAGGCCGACTCGCATACCGACATTCCGGTTGACCGACGCAGCCTGAAAGCCATTCTGGCGGACGATGCAGCACCCTACGGCTGGCTCAACACCACGCTGCGCAGCGTCATGCCGGCGCACGTGATCTACCCCAAAGTAGACAGTCGTGCGGCCGGCTTTTCATCGCGCTGGTTGAACGACATCCTGCGCAGCCAGCTGGGCTTTGGCGGCGCCATCTTCAGTGATGACCTCTCTATGGCGGGCGCCCGACGGCTCGACGGCAAGCCGCTGACGTACACGCAGGCAGCGATTGCGGCCTTGAATGCGGGTTGCGACATGGTGTTGCTGTGCAATCAGACACTGGTCGACAGCGTTGGTGGCGGTCTGGCGGTCGACGCCCTGATGGCGGGTCTGACCGAAGCTTTACTCAAGGGACACTGGCAGTCGCACGAAGTCAGCGATGATCGACGTCGAGCGCTCCTGCCACGTTCACCGGCACCGGCCTGGGACGATTTGATGCTGCAGCGCGACTACATGCATGCGCTCGATTGCGTACCGTGAGCGCTGCGCTTGCGGCTTGATCAACGGAGGTAACAAATGAAATATCTGAAACTGGTGGGCGCATTGACGGTGGCGCTGGCTGCCTTGCCGGGGGTCTCACAGGCTCAACTGGCCTATGCCGCCAAGCAGGTCAATCTGCGTGCAGGGCCCGGCATGGAATACCCCGTGGTTGCCATCCTGCTGGCGGGCGTGCCTGTCACCGTCCAGGGCTGCGTGGCCGACTACCGCTGGTGTGATGTGGAGGCTGGCCCGAGCCGCGGTTGGGTCTACGGCGCCAACATTGTTTACCCGTATCAGGGTGCCAACGTTCCGGTCATCAACTACGGTGCCATGATCGGCATCGGCATCCTTGCCTACAGTGTTGCCAGCTACTGGGATCAGCACTATGTTGGGCGGCCTTGGTACCCGCAGCGTCAGCGCTGGATCAACCGACCGCCACCACCGCCCCATGCGCGCCCAGTGCAACGGCCGGCGCCACCGGAACACCGTGCACCCTCTGGTCACCCGCCAGTGCCGCCAGAACATCGTGCGCCGCCTGGTCAGCGGCCGGCGCAGCGCGTCGAACCACCAGAGGCCAAGCCGCACGGAGCGCCACCGGTCGCGCCGCCACAGCGTGAGCAGCGTCCGGCGCAGCGCACGCAGGAGCCCAAGGAGGCTCACCGGGGGCCCAAGGACAGGGAGCAGCCCACCCGATGAAATCGAAGTCACCTCAGGGTGGCCTGGTCTACTCGACCGAAGTTGGGCGCATGTGTCCGCAGTGCCGTCAGGCGCTGGCCAGTTGCCGCTGCAGCGCCGCCAGTGCGCGACCGGCCACAGATGGCGTGCTGCGGGTGTCTTTGGAGACCAAGGGGCGTGCCGGCAAAGGCGTTACGGTGCTGCGCGGTTTGGCGCTTGACGATGCAGCCATCGCTGCCCTGGGTAAACAGCTCCGGACTTCCTGTGGTAGTGGGGGTACCGTGAAAGACGGTGTGGTCGAAGTGCAGGGCGATCACCGCGACCGCATCATCAAGATGCTGACAGAGCAGGGCTACGTCGTGAAGCGCGCGGGTGCTTGACTGCCGGCAGAACGGGATCGCTCAGTTCATGCCGCAACCACCTGGCCCGTCGGCATGGATGCACGACCCGCAGGGGCTGGTCATGGCCGGTGCGGTCTGTGTCGTCGTGGTCGCGAAGACCGACAACAACTTGTCAAGTTCGGATGAATGGCACTCAGGGCACTGTGGCTCAGTGCCGGATCGCACCAGGGCTTCAAATTTGTGACCGCACGCACTGCAGGCGTATTCATAAATCGGCATAGCTACTCCAGGGGCATGGGCAATTATCGACCCAATCCGAGGCTGCGACCGGTCACCAGCGCTGGTTGTTCCACGATGGGTGTATAACCCGGGAGCCTTGGCGCAACGGCGCGCCATCACAACAAGGAAGAACCGACATGGGCGCACAGTGGAAAGCAAAAGGTAAGGAACTGGCGGCAAACGCCAAAGGCCGACTGTTTGGAAGATTGGCCAAAGACATCATGATTGCAGCGCGCAACGGGGCCGACCCCGCGTCGAACGCGCGCCTGCGCCTGATCGTCGAGCAGGCGCGCAAGGTTTCCATGCCCAAGGAAACGCTGGACCGCGCCATCAAGAAGGGCGCTGGTCTGACCGGTGAGACCGTCAATTTTGAGCACGTCATTTACGAAGGCTTTGCGCCGCACCGCGTGCCCTTGATGGTCGAATGCCTGACCGACAACGTGAACCGTACCGCCCCCGAAATGCGCGTGCTGTTTCGCAAGGGGCAACTCGGCACTTCAGGTTCCGTCGCCTGGGATTTTGACCACGTTGGCATGATAGAAGCCGAGCCGGCAGTCGCTGGCGCCGATGCGGAACTCGCGGCCATCGAAGCCGGCGCGCAAGACCTGGAAGTCGGCGACGAAGAGGGTTCAACCACCTTCCTCACCGATCCGGCGGATCTCGACCTTGTGAGTCGCGCATTACCGACTCACGGTTTCAGAGTCCTCTCGGCCAAGCTCGGCTACAAGCCGAAAAATCCGGTCAATCCGGCTGCTTTAAGCGCCGAGCAGCTCGAAGAAGTGGAAGTCTTCCTGGCCGCCATCGACGCGCATGACGATGTACAAAACATCTTCGCGGGTCTGGCGAACTGAGGCTCGCTGCCTCTTGCCAGCCGGCCGGATTATTCACAACGCCATTCGGTGAACGCGTCTTCCGGGCTTTCCGCAGTGACGACCACCAGGTAGTCCTTGGGCCCCCGCTGTGCCACCAGCACACCATAGTCGGTCAGGCCCTTGGCTGACGCGCTTTGTGCTGCGCTTGCCCAAACCTGATCGAGATGGCTGACGTAACTGGGTGCGTGTTTGGCGAGTTGCTGGCGAGCGTCCTTGCTGAGTCGCAGGAGGTGAACGTGCAACTGGTTCTGGCTCCGGTGAAATTGCGGATTGACGACCAGAGCGAGCGATTCGGTCTCGATGCGGCTGGCCGCAACGTCCCAGGCAAATTGCCAGATGCCATCGGGCCGATTCGGGTCTTCAACGCCTCGCACCGTGCGGATCGGCAACGCCAGGCCATGCACAAAGCTGGCTGGGCAGCCACACATCTTGATGTCACGGATCGCCGTGTAGCTGGCATTGAGCGCCCAGACTTCGGTGCTCTTCTTGCACTCCAGTGGCGCGCCGCAGGCAGCATCGCTTCGCGGCGCACGGCATTGCATGCAATAGTTGGCCTGTGCCGGATCAACGCAGTGGTTGACGATGTCGAGCAGGATGTCGCTTCGCTCGATCGCCAGCGCGGGTCCGTGAAACAGTCCGCCCAGCGCTGCGGCTATCCCAAGAGCGAGGAATGTTGAGCGAGTAGCGGTCATCGCAGTTCTTCCAAGACTGAAGCAGTTAATTGTTCCATTATCCGACTTACATCGAATCCGCCTCGGACCAAGCACGCAATAGTGGGGCATTTCGCCTCTGCTTTGACAAGCCGCACGACCTTATTGGATTCCCGCCCCTGATCCGGTCGTACCACGATGCGATTTCTTGTTGCCATCGGGTTTGCCGTCCTTGCGACGCGCTTCAGACGAAGTGTTAATCGATCCATCGCCTGAGTTGGTAAATGTCGGAATCGCCAAAATCAGCAATTGGTTCGCAGTATTTTGCTGCTCCGATGTCAGACTGGCGTAGAGGTTTTTTGCCGCATCCTCCACTTCCTCTAGTGCTGCCAGACGGTTTTGCAGGTTGTCAACCATTCTGCCAATCTGATGCGGTGCAGCGTCGTCTGGTGATGGTCCGATCGGTTTTTGCCGGTAGTACGCACTGGTGTATGAGTCCACCCGGCTCTCAAAGAGACTCCACAGACCTTGCTGCGGATCAGACAATCCGAGGCGATCACGAACCTGTTGCAAGGTGACTTCGCGTGTTCCGGCCGCACCTGCTGGCGCGACTGCTCTATTGGCTTCAAAGGGTCTGATCGTGTCCGCAGAAATGCCTTTGCCATCCGGCTGCGTCCATCCGAACAAGGGTGTCAGTCCAATAAGAAGACACGCCAACAATTTCATCTGTACTTCCTTGCAACCATTGATGCCTCAACTACCGCAGATGCTCTGGTTATGCAGCGATCAAGCCGGTCGCCGCCAGTCCGACAAGATCAACCTGAATCTGATTGACAGCTGATTCGGCCAATTGTGCGAGGAAGTTGCCCTGTCCGTGATTGATGTCAGTTTGAGCATTGAGCGCATCGACAGCGCTCACCAGCGTGTTCGCATCCGGTAGGGCACCGCTTACTCTCCAGAGCAAATAGTTCGCGATATCCGTATTGGTCGGAGTCACCTTGCCCGTTAGCACATCCCAAATAGGCAGTCGCATGACGGCCCCTGACAGCTGCTGCAGGCTGTACCCCTGATCAAACAAGTTAATTACTGCACCGATCAATGGCACCTTCGATGCAAGCAAATCCCTTCCCAATACGGCACCTAGCAGCAGTTCGGTCTCACCCGCAGGCTGAGCAGCACCTGTATCCAGCGCGATGCTCGTATCAGAAAATGCCAGTCGTTCGATATTGCTGAGGTCATAAGTTCCGCTGCCGTCGTTTGCCGTCAAGGTGAATCCGTTGCTACTGGGCAGCAAGGTATAGGCGGAACGTGTTTGGGGTAACTGCATGGTGTCCGTACCAGCCAGACCGTTAATGATTTCGTGACCCGCGGTGGCAGTAAAGGTGTCATTACCTGCAGTCCCGGTGAGTGTGCTTATCGAGGTGGTGAAGCTGACGCTGCTGCCGGCGTAGGCGTTGCCAGCCAGGTCTTTGACGCTGCCGGCCGGGAAGGTGACGGTATAGCCAGTGCCGGGTGCTAGATCTGCGCTCGGATTCACCGTCAAGGAGTTGCCAGAAATCGAAATATTGCTGGACGTGGCGGCGTCATAGATAGCTGCAACTGCGCCGCTGGCTGTCACAAGCGTGATGCTTCCCGCACCTTTCTGAATGGCTTCGCTGAATGATATTGCGATGTCGCTACCCACCGCCACGCCTGCACTTTGATCGGCTGGCGTGACGGCATTGACGCTGGGTTGCTTGGTGTCTATGGGCTGCGCGGCGGCAGTGGTTGCCGCGTTGGGGTTGCCGTAGGCATCAGTCACAGACGCTGCATACAGCGTCAAGCTCATGGTTCCCTCGGTATTGGCTGATGGCCCAGCAACCACGCTATAGGAGCTGCCACTGCCCGACACAGAAACGACACTACCGTTGGAAACCGTGAAGTCGTTCGTCGTCAGTCCGGTAACAACCTCGCTGAATGTCAATAAATAGGTCACATTGCCGGTTGCTGTGCCTGCCGTGTTGTCTGCGATGCTGACGGTTGGCGGTACTTTGGAGCCAAAAAGGATACGGAGATCGAGCACATCCCGCCCGCTGTTGAAGGTCAGCACCTCCATGTTGTACAAGGTGGCGTGCAGCGCGGCGCTGGCGCCGGAGATCGAATCAATGTGCACGGCGCCATCGCTGGCCTGGGTGATGTTGTAGGAGGAACGCAAGGACGTGCCCAGGTTCAGCGTATCGACTCCTGCCAGACCATCGAGCGTGAAGGTGCCTGGCGTAATGAGGTTCCAGGAATTGTCGCCTGTAGTTCCGGTATAGGTGGGCATGGTCAGGTGTCTCCGAGTGCAATAGGGTGGTGGACGTAGTATTGAGGGAACGAAGACCTCAGGCCTTGGCCGGATTCTTCAGGTGAATGTTGCCAATCTGATCGACGGCTAGGTAGTCCATGCCGCTGGATTCAAGAAATTCCACTCCCTCGGACTGCTTAAGCATGGCGATAGTGCTGCAGTTGCCAGCCACCACGGCCAGCGGCGCCACGACGCTGACCGTGCGCCAGTGCGTTACCGGCTGACCGGACTTCGGGTCCAGCACGTGGCAGTAACGATGGCCATCGAGTTCAAAGAATCGCTCATAGTCGCCGCTGGTGGCCAAGCCTCCATGGGTCATGGGCATCGTGGCTAGGATCTTGCCCTTTTGGCGCGGATCCTGGATGCCAATCATCCAGGGTTGACCGTTCGGCTTGGGACCGAACACGCGCATGTCGCCAGCCAGATTCACATACCCATGCCGCGCGCCAAGTTCCGTGAGCAGGGCGCCGGCGCGATCGGCGGCATATTCTTTGCCAAAGCCACCGAAGTCAATCTCCATGCCCTGCTGTGGCAAGCGCACTTTGCCTTGTTCACGCTCCACCCGCGACCAACCAATCAGGGCTCGCAATTTCGCGAGCTCTGGCTCTGATGGGACCCTTGGCACACGAAAATTCCAGGCCCGACGCAACACACCGCAGGTGATGTCAAACAATTCGCCGCTGTTCCGGTACAAGGTGTCAGCGTAGCCCAGTAAGGCCCAGGTCTCGTCATCACACTCGATCGGCTGCTGCCCCGCTGCCGCGTTGATGCGTGAAACGATGCTGTCGCTGGAATAGCGTGAATATTTTTCCTCAATGCGCTTTACCTCGGCCACTGCCGATTGCGCCAGCTCTTGGGCTTGCTGCTCATCGTCCGTCGCCACCACGAGCTCGCAGGCGCTGGCCATCGCATCGAAAGGAATACGGAAAATGCGCATGCTTCAGAACGGATGCGACAGACCCAGTTGAATGCTTCGGGCGTAGAACGGCAATTGCGATGGGCTGCCGCTGCCAAAGAGGCGCCAGGAGGCACGTTGCTCGTAATTCTCATACTTCATGTCCAGGAGCCAGCCGGCATCCAGTTGCTTGGCCACCTTCAAGCCCAGCGTATGCGCACCAAAGGCCGATACACGTTGATCTTCTGAATAATTGTCACTGTTGCTGGGAGCAAACGGGAAAGAGCTGGCGTCAGGGTTCACGAAGAAGCTGGCGGCGCTTTGCGAGTAAAGCCGCGCCAGCGGCGTCACGGTCCAACCCTGTGAGAAGGGCTGCACGTACTCAAATCCCACAGTATGCGAGTCGATGCTCCAAGAGTCGGTGTAGTACCGGTAGCTTAGACGTGTCGTCCCCTTCGTGGATTCAAGGAAGTGATTCCAGCGCAGCATGGCAATGCGGCTGTCTCTTGTGCTTGGTCGACTGTCGGCAAATTTGTAGGGATCCGAGAAGTCACCGCGACCCAGAGACAGACTCAGGTTCAGTTGGACGATGTCGTCCGTGGTAAGAACCTGGGTCACACCTAATAACAGGCCAGTCACTTGCTTGGTCGCATCTACGACGGCAAAGTTCGTCGGATTAATGACGTCGCTGTTGTATCCCAGCCCCGCAGTCCAAGTCGTATTCTTGTCTTCGCTCGATCGCGTTGCCTGCAGTGACAGACCCCTGGACAGGTAGTCGGATTCGCTGGAAACGTTGGCACCTAGGGTCAGCGTGCCGTTGGGAAAATAGCGAGTCACATTGGCCTCAAGCGCACGCCGATGGTCGTGCATCGGCGTAATGGATGAGCTTTGATACAGCGGCGACGCTCCTGAAATGCTGTCGGACGTGACGGTGCCGCCAAACGACCATTCGCCTGAAATAGGTGCAAGAATGCTGAGCGCGGAAGCCTGTACCTTTATGCGCGATGTGTCCGGCTGACTGTCTTGGTAGTCCAGATACTTGAAGGCGATAAGACCGCGCTCAGGCGCACTCTCGGCATGGACAACCCCCGTCAGAGGCAATGCCAGTGCGGCGGTCATCAGGGCTGTTCCGACGGTTCGACGAGGTGCAGACTCGATCGGCTGACGAGAAGCGTTTTGAAGTTTGTCCATTGTCTTGGTCTTGTGTTAACAGGTAATTTCAATTGCAGCCGCAGCCACCGCCGCCGACGCCCGATCCGCCAGAGGAACCTTCCTTGCTGCCGTACACATGCTCGGTGAATGCTGCGTCCAAACGGTCGCCGTCAAATGTCATTTCCGGCTTCGCCAGATTTCCCTTTTCCCAGGGGCTGACCTGAACAACACCAGCGCAACCGCTTAACAGCAACGCGGTTGCAGTCAGAAGGCTTAATGCAATTGGCTTCATCAGTGATCCTTGATGTTCAGTGCCAGTTTGATCTGGCGTTCCAGTTCGACGCGGTTTTCGTCGCGAAAGCCGCTGTGCACCAACAGCACCTTTCCGTCCGGTCCGATCAAGATGGAGGTGGGCATGCCTTTGACAGCGTAGCTGCGCGGCGTCTTTCCGGTCTGGTCAAAGGCGACATCAAAGGCTGCAGGGGTGTCTTTCAAGAAGGCTCTCGCGTCGTCGGGTTTCTGGTCGACGTTGACTGCTACCACGTGCAGACCTTTGCCGCCGTAACGAGCATGCATTTCGTTCATCCACGGGAACGACTGCTTGCAAGGGCCGCACCAGGAGGCCCAGAAGTCCAGATAGATTGTCTTTCCCTTGTAATCGCTGAGTTTGACGTTCCCCATTCGTCCCGTAAGATCAAACTCGGGTGCGGTCTGGCCGCTCTCGACGGCAAGGGCTGGTAAGCCCGCTAGCAGGCTCATAAGCAGCACTGCGGTTTGAGAATAAATGTTTTTCATAAGTCAGGCCAAAATGTGATTAAAGAAAGTGGGCTGCGTTGACATTGTGGGAATTTTTCCCGATAATATCACTGACTTTAAAAGTGCGTGCGCGCCCAACTTGTAAAAACTTGTAAAGATGCTCAAGACACCCATCCTCAATGTTTCAGCTGCTTTGCCGCACAGGCGGGGTAGTTCGGTTAAGCAATGACCAAACTCACTCGACCTGCAGCCAGTTCACGTTTGCACAAGGTGGCGGGTTTGCCCGAGCCTGCACTGGCGGCGCAGGCCATTTCACTGGTGTTGCAACCACTGGCACGCCTGATGATTGATCACGGTCTGCAGTTGCCCTCGCTCGTTGAATTGTTGAAGCAGGCGCTGGTTCAGGAAGCTGTGGCCGCCTATGGTCTGGCCGACAAGGGAAGTTCGGACACGCGCATCGCCTTGCTCACGGGGGTTCATCGCAAGGACGTGAGAAGGCTGCGTGCGGAACCTGACACAGCTGAAGGCGACAGCCCGATGATTCCAGTGGCTGCATCGGTGGTGGCGCGCTGGATCAGCGAACCGCGTTATCTGAATGCAGACCAGACTGCCAGAGCCTTGGCGCGTACGCCGGGTCGTGGCAGCGAAGGCGAATTTGACTTCACTACGCTGGTGGCCGAGGTTAGCCGTGACGTTGGCGCGCGGGCCGTTCTCGACGAGTTGGACCGTCTGGGCGTGGTCGAACTGCGCGATGATGGCTATGTGGCCCTCAAGTCAACTGCCTTCGTGCCGCACGAAGGACTGCGTGAGTCCTTTCATTTTCTGGCTGCCAACGTCAGCGATCACCTCGGTGCTGCAGTCCACAACCTCAAGCCTGGCCGACAAAGTCCTGCCATGCTTGACCAGAGTGCCTTTTCACAGGATTTGTCGGCTGCACAAGCGCAACAGTTACAGCAGCAGGCAAGGCGCCTTTGGGCCAGCGCGCTGCAGCAGTTTTTGCAGACAGCGACCGTCGCTGAACAGCGCAGTCAGGATACGAAAGGACCAAGGCACCGGGTGCGCTTTGGTGTTTACTTTCAGGATGCGCTGCAGACTGCGCCATTGTTGGAATCATCGGTCGGGACGACAAAGACAAAAAGCAAAAGGAAGAAAGTGCAATGAGTCAGCATGACAAGCTCAATACGTGTCTGACACGGCGCCAGTGGATCGTGCTCGCAGCATCTGCGGTGACTTCAGGCTGTGGCGGAGGTGTGAGCACCGCCGGGTTGCCCGGAACCGGCGGTACCGGCATTTTTGCGCAGGGTGCCATTTCCGGCTTTGGCAGTGTCATCATCAACGCGGTCAGGTTTGATGACACCAAAGCAGTCATACAGCTCGATGGCCACAGCGCCAGCTCAGCAGATTTGCGCCTGGGAATGGTGGCCAGTGTACAGGGCCAACTTGCTGCGGACATCACATCAGGCACGGCCAGCAATATCGATGTGTGGTCGATTGCCCAAGGCATGGTGACGCAGGCTCGGCCCAGCGTGGCGGGCCAATTCATTGTTTGCGGCATGACAGTGCAGGTCGACAACACGACGGTCCTGGATGGGATTGCCAGCGCAGCGGCAATAGCGCCTGGTATGCGGGTTGTCGTCTGGGGGCTGCAGGCAGGCGCAGACGGTGCGAGTTGGACTGCAACACGCGTGGCAGTTTCAACCGATGCCACCATCGCGTGTACTGGGGTGGTCGGCCTTGCAGAAAAGCAGATCTCGCTTAACGGTTACGTTCTCAAGGGGTCGGCTGTTGCCAGTCTGGTTGGCGGAGAGTTGGTCAGGGTCCAAGGTGTCGCTTCCAGTTCTGGGGGCGTATTGGATGTAAGCAATATCTACGTGTTGGGGGCAGGGCTTGCCAGTCACACCGAAGGAGGAGTCGAGATTGAGGGGCTTGTCACTGCCATGCTGCCAAATGGGCGGTTCATGCTGGGCAATGTCGAGGTTGATGCCAGCGGCGCCAGTTATATTCCGGCCGCCGCCCAAGTCGTGCTGGGTACGCGACTGGAGGTAGAAGGAACCTGGCGGGCCGGTACATTGGTGGCCACCCTGGTTGAAGTCGGAGAACAGCAGGCGCTGCTCGCCGTCGAAATCAGTGCCCGTATTGATCAATTCACCAGCGTGGCAAATTTTGTCGTGCGCGGGCAACGCTGTGATGCATCTGGCGTAACCCTTGTCGGCAATGGCACCCTGGCTGACCTGAAGGTGGGTACTTCGGTCAAGCTTACTGGTACCAAAGCTGGGGATGTGCTGAAGGTGACTGCGCTGGCAATTCTCTAGTGCCTTCAGCGGATGGCTGCCCGGCTTAGCGAAGCAATAAATTCAGTTGCATTTTGATATCCGACTATCTTGTGCGTGACACGAGGCGCTGTGGGGCCATCGAAGAAGACGATACCGGGCGGACCAAAAAGACTGAAGCGCTTTAGCAGGGCCTTGTCATCAGGGTTATTGGCAGTAACGTCGGCCTGCAAGAGGCGTACTTTGCCCAAGCGCTTTTGCACTTCCGGGTCGCTGAAAGTGAAACTTTCAAACTCCTTGCAGGCAACACACCAGTCAGCATAAAAGTCCAGCATCACGGGCTGACCTTTTTGGTGTGCCTGTGTCAATGCTGCGTCCAGTGCCTGCACACTGGTGACACGTTCAAACTGCAGGCCACTGTGCGTTGCGCCCGCGCTCAAGACACCTGCCGCCGCTGGCCGAAGGTGTGCCAAAGGTTGCAGGACAGACTGTCCGCCTGAAGCCGCACCGACCAGTAGCACAACTGCCAGCGAGGCCAGGCCAGCGCCGCTGGCTCGTGCGGCTACATGCGGGTGTGCCTGATGCGCGGCGCCCGTCCCAAAGACACCCAGCAAGGCCGCGCCCGCCAGCAGCCAACAAGCCCATAGCAGCATGTGAATCGATGCAGGCAACACCGGAGCCACCATCCAGATCGCCACACCCAGCAACATCATGCCGAACAACTGTTTGACACGCTCCATCCAGGCACCAGCGCGAGGTAGCAAACTTCCCGCTGACAGACCGACCAGCAGCAGCGGTACGCTCATGCCCAACGCCATCGTGAACAGCGCAAGACCACCCAGCATGACGTCGCGTGTCTGGCTGATGTACACCAGCGCACCTGCCAGCGGCGCCGCAACGCACGGGCCCACCACCAGTGCCGAAACGCCACCCATGATGAAAACTCCTACGAATGAGCCGCCCTTGAAACTGTTTGACCACTCTGTTGCGCGGCTCTGAATGGCGCTGGGCATCTGCAAATCGTAAAAACCAAACATGGACAAGGCCAGCGTGGACAACAGTAACGCAAAAGCGCCTAGCACCCACTGGTTTTGCAGGGCTGCCGCCAAGCCTTCGCCAGCCAGGCCGGCGGCGACGCCAAAGCCGGCATAGATTAGCGCCATGCCCAGTGAATAGGCCAGCGCCAGACCAAAGCCCCTCCGGCGGCTGACAGGTCCAGTTTGTCCGGCGATCAAGGACGAAAGAATCGGCACCATGGGCAGTACACAAGGAGTAAATGCCAGCAGTAAGCCAGCCAGCCAGAACACACCTATGGTCTGCAGCAGGTTGCCCGAAGCCAGCGCAGAGGCGATGGAGTCGGTTGATTCCGGGGTCGAGTCAGTTGTCTCTGTGGGCGAACTGGGCGAAGAAACAGTCTGTGCTGCTCCTTCTGAGGGCGCTTGCGTGATGCCGCTTTGTGTGGCACCGAAGCCGGTCAGAGCCAACGCTAGCTGGACGCTGTCTGGTGTGTAGCAAAGCCCATCATCCGCGCAACCTTGCCAACCTATCGTCACCGGTATCGCCGCATTGCCGTGCGTGAGTCGCACGTCCACATCCAGACTCTGCCGATATACCGCTACGGTTTTTTTGAACGTAGTATCAAACTCGTCTTTCCCCGGGGGCAGGTTCAACGGCTGCCATTGCACGTCAGGCGCATCGGCCTGAACACTGATGCGTTCCCTATACAGGTGGTAGCCCGGAGCAATATCCCAGTGCAGTCGTACAGTTGTCGAGCCCACAACTTTGCTCGAAAAGGCGAACGCCTTCTCGGGAGGCAAGAAATCATCAGCCATGGCCGACGAAGCGAGCAAACTTGCCAGCAGAGTCAGCCACAGCATCACTCTGCGCGAAATGGTCCAACAAGATGACATGACAAAGCCTCGATCAGGGTCAAGGGCGCCATTAGATCACAAAATAGGGATAAATTCCCAAAGCAAAAAGTGCTGGTGCAAAAGCTCACTCGTGCGCCGCTGCCATCAATGCAGCAAATCCGATGAAGACACCGCCTGTCAGCCGGTTGAAGACGCGCATGACGCTGGCGCTTTGCAAGTAGCTAGAGAGTCGCTTGCCGCTGATGGCATACACAAAATACCAGGCAATTTCAATCACCGTAAACGTCACCAGCAGAATGCCCAGTTGTGGCAAGGTGGCCGCCTGCGGTTTGATGAACTGCGGAAAAAAGGCGGCGGCAAAAAGCAGTGCCTTGGGATTGCTCGCGGCTACCAACAGACCTTGCCGAAATAGCACCGCCGGTCTTGCTGCCAGAGTGGCTGGCCGAGGCGCGTCCTTCACGTCCTGCTGAGTCGGTGCGCGCCAGTTCTGTACCCCCAGATAGGCCAGGTAGGCGGCTCCCGCCAAACGCAGCGCGTCAAATACGGTTGGAAAGGTATGCAGCAAAGCGCCCAAGCCGGCAGCGGAAATACTCATCATCGTCAGCAAGGCCGTCAAGCAGCCGGCCATGGTGGCGACTGCCGCGCGCGGACCGAAACGCGCGCTGTTGCTCATTACCAGAAGCATGTTGGGGCCTGGTGTTGCTGCCACAAAAAAAGTCATCAGGACGAACAGCCACCAGGTTTGCAGACTCATCTTGTAAATTCTCAAAAGGAGGCATTGTCTCCCTTTGCACGCTGCTCAAGGCGAGTTGCG
>Ga0194038_1000554_pt1 | contig 16347 bp, 16 predicted proteins | sample JunL226m_MetaG_FD_148630 | JGI IMG/M metagenome (GOLD analysis project Ga0194038, IMG submission 148630) | Anoxic zone freshwater microbial communities from boreal shield lake in IISD Experimental Lakes Area, Ontario, Canada - Jun2016-L227-6m | ecosystem: Environmental > Aquatic > Freshwater >... | reverse complement strand
ACCCAAGCGCCATCAACCGAAGGGCCGAACTCCGATCAGCATGCCGTGCAGCCACAGCGAGAAAGCGAGCCATGCACCCAGCCCGACGATCACTGTGATGGCAGTGGCGCCGGCGTTGCCGCGCCGATATTGAATGTTGCCAATGCGATCGCGCCGGCGGGCCGCAGTGAAGTCGAAAATTGACCACAGTAAAAACGCACCAAATAGCAACACGTGCGCCAGGTTGCCATTGGCCAGCAAATGTGCCAATGCCCAGACCTTGACCGCCAGCACCATCGGATGGTGAAGGCGTGCCTTGATCGCGTTGCCCGGAACGTAGGCGGCCGCCAGCAGCACAAAAGAACCCAGGGTCAGCATCGCGGCCAGATGGCGCATGCCGGCGGGCGGGCTCCACAGCTGCATCGGCTGCTGCCGTGCCAGACCAAAGCCCCAGATCAGCAGGCCCAAGCCAAGCAGCGACACCACTGAATAGAGCCCCTTCCAGGGCAACTCGCCATAGCGTACAACAGTTTGTGTGCGCCACCCATCGGCCACGATGCGGGTGGAGTGCACGCCCAGAAAGACGATCAGGCCGAGAATGAGAATGTTCATTGGAAGCTCCAAACAGAATCGAAAGATTGCTCGACTATAGTCCGGACCCATTGCCTGGAGCTTGATCGGGGTGACGCCTATTGCATTGCCGGGCATTTTGTTTACACTGCACGTTCAACAACACCCCATAAACTGGAGCCATTATGAAACCCGTTCAGGACCTGATAAAGGGACGCGATTCAACGGTTTTTCAGGTCAACCCGTCAATGACCGTCTTTGAAGCGTTGAAATTGCTGGCCGAACACGAGGTTGGCGCCATGGTCGTCATGGATCAGGGCAAACTGGTCGGCGTGGTGTCGGAACGTGATTACACGCGCAAGGTTGCCTTGCAGGGCAAGAATTCCAGAGAAACCAAAGTCGCAGAGATCATGACTCGTGCAGTCGTCACGGTGACGCCGGCCACCGGCACACTGGCCTGCATGGCACTGATGAGTCAGAAGAAGATCCGGCATCTGCCGGTGCTGGATGGGTCCGCGGTGCTGGGCATGATTTCGATACGAGACATCATGAACGACATCATTGCCGGACACGAAAAAACGATCTCGGAGTTGACGAGTTACATCAACAGTTAGACGTCAATATTGCCAGCGCGCAAGGCGTTGGTTTCAATGAAATCGCGGCGTGGTTCGACCTCGTCGCCCATCAGCATGGTGAACACACGGTCGGCCTCGATGGTGTCGTCGATCTGCACTCTGAGTAGACGGCGCACGGTCGGGTCCATGGTGGTTTCCCACAACTGTGCCGGATTCATTTCGCCCAGACCTTTGTAGCGCTGGCGCGCGGTGGCGTGTTCCGCCTGCGCGATCAGCCAGGCCATCGCTTCGCGGAAGTCGCTCACTTTTTCTTCTTTCTGGCGCTCACCTTCGCCGCGCATGACCTTGGCGCCATCGCTGAGCAGCCCCTTGAAGGTGTTGGCTGATTCGGCCAACGCGGCGTAGTCGGAGCCATGGACAAAGTCCTGAGTCAGGACGCTGCTCTTGATGTTGCCATGGTGGCGGCGGCTGATGCGCAGAATGGGCTTGTCGGTGCGCACGTCGAACTCACCGGTCACTTCTGCGTCCGGAAGTCTGGCTTGCAGTGCAGCGGCGGAAAGTTTGGCGTCGGCCACGGTGTCGAGATTCAGTGCCACGCCGTCAGCCACCGAGCGCAGCGCCTCGGCGTCCATGAAGTTGCGCAGCCGTGCAATCACGCCTTGCGCCACCTGGTGCTTGCGTGCCAATTCGGCCAGAGTGTCCCCAGCGAGCAGGGTGCCGGCGTCGCCGCCGGTATGCACCGATGCGTTGACCAGCGCAATGCGCAGCAGAAAACTGTCGAGCGCAGCGCCGTCCTTCAGGTAGAGCTCTTCCTTGCCGGCCTTGACCTTGTACAACGGCGGTTGCGCGATGTAGATGTGGCCACGTTCCACCAATTCTGGCATCTGGCGGTAGAAGAAAGTCAGCAGCAGCGTGCGGATGTGGGCGCCGTCAACATCGGCGTCGGTCATGATGATGATGCGGTGGTAGCGCAGTTTGGCAACGTTGAAGTCGTCATTGCCCGTGCTGCCGCCAGCCTTGCCGATACCGGTGCCTAGAGCGGTAATGAGGGTCAGGATTTCGTTGCTGGTCAGGAGCTTTTCGTAGCGTGCTTTTTCCACGTTCAGGATCTTGCCGCGCAAGGGCAAAATCGCCTGGAATTTGCGGTCCCGGCCCTGCTTGGCCGAGCCGCCGGCAGAGTCGCCCTCGACGATGTAGATCTCGCACAGCGCGGGATCTTTTTCCTGGCAATCGGCCAGCTTGCCGGGCAGGCCCATGCCGTCAAGCACCCCTTTGCGTCGCGTCATGTCGCGCGCTTTGCGCGCCGCTTCGCGAGCCCGGGCCGCCTCAATGATTTTGCCAACGATGATTTTCGCGTCAACCGGTCGCTCCTGAAGGTAGTCGTACAGCAGCTTGCTAACGATGTCTTCCACCGGGCCGCGCACTTCAGAGCTCACCAATTTGTCCTTGGTCTGACTGCTGAATTTGGGTTCGGGAACCTTGACCGACAGGACACAGGTCAGGCCTTCTCGCATATCGTCGCCGGCGACCTCAACCTTCGCTTTCTTGGCCAGTTCGTTGTCGTCAATGTATTTGTTGATGACGCGGGTCATGGCTGCGCGCAGGCCGGTCAGGTGGGTGCCGCCATCACGTTGAGGAATGTTGTTGGTAAAGCAGAGCACCTGTTCGTTGTAGCCGCTGTTCCACTGCATTGCTACCTCGACACCGATGTTGGTGTTCTGGTCGCTTTGGCGGTCTCCCATGGCGTGGAAGATATTCGGGTTGAGGACCGTCTTGCCCTTGTTGATGAAGTTGACAAAGCCTCGCACGCCGCCGGCGCCGGAAAAGTCGTCTTCCTTGCCCGTGCGCTCGTCTTTCAAGCGGATGCGAACACCGTTGTTCAGAAAGCTCAGTTCGCGCAGACGCTTGCTCAGGATTTCGTAATGGAAGTCGTTGTTCTGCTGAAAGATGTCGGTGTCGGGCAAGAAGTGGACCTCGGTGCCGCGCTTTTCGGTCTCGCCGATGACTTTCATGGGCGAGATTTCGACGCCGTTCACGGACTCGGTGATGCGATTTTGCACAAAGCCCTTGCTGAATTCCATCACGTGCACCTTGCCATCGCGCCGGATGGTCAGGCGCAGCATCTTTGACAGGGCATTGACGCAACTCACGCCCACACCGTGCAAACCGCCAGAGACTTTGTAGCTATTCTGGTTGAACTTGCCGCCCGCATGCAGTTCGGTCAGGGAGATTTCGGCAGCAGACCGTTTGGGCTCGTGCTTGTCGTCCATCTTGACGCCGGTGGGAATGCCGCGACCATTGTCGACAACACTGACCGAGTTATCCGAGTGGATAGTGACCAATATATCGTCGCAGTGGCCAGCCAGGGACTCATCGATGGAGTTGTCAACAACCTCAAAAACAAGGTGATGCAGCCCCGTGCCATCGGATGTGTCGCCAATGTACATGCCGGGACGTTTGCGAACGGCCTCCAAGCCTTCCAGAATCTGGATAGAGTCTTCGCCGTAGGCCTCTGACGCCCCAGCCTGGTTGGCATCTATTGTGGGTTGAAAGTTGGAACTGTCGGCGCTTCCCCCGCCTGTATGAACGGTGCTCTGGCCATTCTCGTGGTTCTGCGCTGGCTTGTTTTCTTCGGTCATCAATAATCTTTGGTCGGTTGAGTTCAATGCCTGCTTCAAATTCTCATTGGCATGACAACGTATTTGAAGGTGTTGTTGTCCGGGATGGTGAAAAGGGCTGAACTGTTGCTGTCAGACAGCTCCAGCTTGACCATTTCCTGTGTCATGTTGGCTAGCGCGTCGATCAGGTAGGTCACATTGAAGCCGATCTCGATGCTGTCCCCGTTGTAATCGATGTCCAGCTCGTCCACGGCCTCTTCCTGCTCTGCATTGTTGGATGCGACGCGCAGGCTGCCGGGATCAATGTTCAGACGCACGCCCTTGAATTTCTCACTGGTCAGGATGGCGGTACGCTGCAAGGTTGCGAGCAAAGGCAGCCTGCCCAGTGTGATGCTGTTCTTGTGGTTCTTCGGAATGACCCGGTTGTAGTCGGGGAACTTTCCTTCCACCAGCTTGCTGACAAATTCCATGCCGTCAAAGCTGAACTTGGCCTGATTGTTGGCAAACTGCATTTCTATGGCGCCCTGTGCGTTGGACAGCAGGCGCTGCAATTCAATGACGGTCTTGCGCGGCAAGATCACCTCCTGCTTGGGAACATCAACATCCAGCGTGGCAGAGGCGTAGGCCAGCCGGTGGCCATCCGTGGCCACCAGGCTTAGCTGTTTGCCTTCGGCAACGAACAGGATGCCATTGAGGTAATAGCGTATGTCGTGCACCGCCATGGCGAACGACACCTGAGTAAGCAGATCTTTCAATGTTTTTTGCGGTACGCTGAAGACCGGGCCAAAACTGGCAGCTTCCTGCACCAGGGGGAAATCTTCCGCCGCCATGGTTTGAAGCGTGAACTTGCTCTTGCCGCCACGCAGGATGAGCTTGGACGCGCTTGATTCCAGCGACACCGTTTGATCCGCTGGCATGGTGCGAAGAATGTCGATCAGCTTGCGCGCGCCCACTGTCGTCGCGAAGTCACCGGCATCGCCGGCAAGTTCGGCGCTGGTGCGGATTTGAATTTCCAGATCGCTGGTAGTCAGCTGCAAGGCGGAGCCGGATTTTCGAATCAGCACATTGGCCAGTATCGGCAAAGTGTGCCTGCGCTCAACAATACCTGCGACGGATTGCAATACTGCCAGGACTTTGTCTTGAGTGGCTTTCAGAACGATCATGTCAACCTCTATTATTGATACCGGTAATTCAAATTGGCGAACAATAAAAAGCGTGTATTTGCCAAATACCGCCATTTTCCCATTTTTATTCCCTCACTTAGCCCTTGAGCGTTTGTTCCAGTACGTGAAGTTGCTGGTTCAGCTCGGTCATCTGTTGGCGCTCGCCACCAATTTTTCGCACAGCGTGCAATACGGTCGTGTGGTCGCGCCCACCAAAGAGCTCGCCAATCTCTGGCAGACTCTTTTGCGTCAACTCCTTGGCCAGGTACATTGCAATTTGCCGCGGCCGCGCGATGCTTGCCGGGCGTTTCTTGGAGTACATGTCGGCGATCTTTATTTTGTAGTAATCGGCGACAGTCTTCTGGATGTTTTCCACCGAAATCTGGCGGTTTTGAATTGACAACAGGTCGCGTAGCGCTTCACGCGCCAGCAGGATGGAAATTTCCTTCTGGTTGAATCGGGAATACGCCAGAATTTTCCGCAGCGCGCCTTCCAGCTCGCGCACGTTGGATCGAACGTTCTTGGCCACAAAGAAGGCGACTTCTTCCGGCATTTCGATGCCTTCAACCCGCGCTTTGTTGATCAGGATCGCCACCCGCATCTCCAATTCGGGCGGCTCAATGGCCACCGTCAGACCGGAGTCAAAGCGCGACACCAGGCGCTCGTGAATATCTGCCAGACCCTTGGGGTAGGTGTCGCTGGTCATGACAATGTGCGACTTCTTTGCCAGCAACGCTTCGAACGCGTTGAAAAACTCTTCCTGCGTGCGTTCCTTGTTGGCGAAGAACTGAACGTCATCGATCAGCAGCAGATCGAGTGAGTGGTAGCGCTCCTTGAATTCGTCAAACGTCTTGCGCTGATAGGCCTTGACCACATCGGAGACAAACTGCTCTGCGTGGATGTAGAGAACTTTGGCTGCGGGTTTGTCGTTCAGCAATCGGTTGCCTACCGCGTGCATCAAGTGGGTCTTGCCCAGGCCCACACCGCCATAGATAAAAAGTGGGTTGTACAGATGGCCCGGCATCCCTGCGACATGCATCGCCGCGGCTCGTGCCATCCGGTTCGCCGCCCCCTCAACCAAGGTGTCAAAGGTCAGTGAAGTGTTGAGTCGATTCTTGAGGCTGCCTGCGCTTCGTTCCTCGCCCATTTCGTTGGCTTCTTCCATCGCGATAGGTTCTACAGATCGTTGGATAGAAGCATTCCTGACAATGGCTTCCCGAGGAGCAAGCGCTAACTCCATTTGAATCGACTGGCCCGAAAACTTGCTTAACAGACTGGAAATCCGGCCACTGTACTGAGCCCTGATCCAATCCAGTTTGAACCGGTTGGCAACAAATACCGTAACCTTGGACAAGTCATTTTCCACTTCAGCTGAGAGTGGTTTTATCCAGGTGTTGAACTGTTGCTCAGGGAGCTCCTGGGCCAGCTGGTCGACGCAACTTTGCCAGAGATTCTGGCCAGCGCCATGCCCTTGGAAGCCAGACTCGCCGGCGTATGGTCCCTCTGTCATTCGTTGCACCAAGCTCTGTGGATAGTTTTCATTTGTGGCGTCGGGAATTGTAGATTATTAAAGTTTTATCCACAAGCTAGGGAAAACGTCGCAAAGTTCCAGTGGTACAGGCTGTATGCAATGTAAGGTATTGCCGGAGTTGGGAAAGTTTGCGATAATCTAGGGTTACCCTGCCTTCGTTGGGCACGACAAGACGGTGACTTGCTGCAAGATTGGTGGCGGGCTGTCGTTGATCACTTTAGGATTTTCAATATGAAACGCACTTACCAACCTTCCAAGATTCGCCGCGCCCGTACTCACGGCTTCCTGGTACGCATGAAGACTCGTGGCGGCCGGGCCGTAATCAACGCCCGCCGCGCCAAGGGTCGCAAACGTCTGGCCGTCTGATTTCAGTGGTCGGCGCAGCGCGTAGCTGAACAGCTCTTGTGGCGCCCTTTCAAAGTGCAGCGACTGAAAACGCGAAGCCAGTTTCAGGCTGTCTTGGCTGGTGGTACTGTGGCCCGCACCGTCCATTTTGCGCTGCACAGAGCAGGCGTGGTTCTGGGGGGCACCGAATCCGGTGCGGATGGAGCCGCCAGGCCGGCCGATCCAGCAGAAGCCCGGTTGTGTGATGCGGGTATGGGCGCCATGGTGCCTAAGCGCTGGGCCAAAAGGGCAGTTACACGAAACACGATCAAGCGACAGATTTACAGCGTCGGCGCGGAATTTGAGTCGATCCTTTGCGCTGCGTCCCATGTAGTGCGTCTGCGGGCGAGTTTTGACAAGACACAATTTCCGAGCGCCACTTCCGATATGCTCAAGACTGCTGTGCGCTGCGAGTTGCAGCAACTTTTCACCAACGTTGCCGTGCGTACGCCCGGCAGCACTCAGGATGCACGCCCATGATCAGGGCGCTGTTGCTCGGGCTGGTCAAGACCTACCGCCTGTTGTTTAGTCCCTGGCTGGGCTCATCCTGCAGATTCGAGCCGACTTGCTCCCTGTATTCTCTGCAGGCTTTAAAGTTGCATGGCGCAACCGTCGGCACCTACCTGACCCTGGCGCGACTTGGCCGTTGCCATCCTTGGTGTCTGGGCGGGCCTGATCCTGTTCCGACCGAAAAACCCCGGCTCTTTACCCAGCTGTTTCCCTCCCCCACTCAAAAGAAGTCTTCATGAACGATATTCGCCGCACCATTTTGTGGGTGATTTTTGGCTTTTCCATGGTTTTGCTGTGGGACCAATGGCAGGTTTACAACGGTCACAAAGCGACCTTTTTCCCGGGTACTAACAAGCCCGCTGCAACGCCCGCGCCCGCCGCGCCGGCCTCCGGTGTGCCGACGGCGGCGTCCGCCGGCAGCGCAATGGCGCCCGCTGCACTCGTGCCCGGAGCCGTCGCCCAGGCGGCGCCGGCGGCGAACGTGTCCAGACCCCGGGAACGCGTGGTTGTGACGACTGACGTGTTGAAGCTGACCTTTGACACCGAAGGCGGCTCGCTGGTGCAAACCGAGTTTCTAAATCACGCAGACATGACCGACAAGACAAAGAAAACCGTCTTGCTCGATGAAAACAAGGAACGCACCTATGTCGCGCAATCGGGCTTGATTGCTGGAGCGGCGGGTGGGGCCTTCCCAACCCACAAGACGATCATGAACGTCGTGCCAGGTGAACGCAATCTGAAGGGTGATGCCAAAGAAGTGGTGCTTCGGTTTGAGTCCCCCGAGGTTGGCGGTGTGAAGTTGCAAAAAACCTTCACGCTGACCCGTGGCGCCTACGCGGTTGCGGTCAAGCATGAGGTGATCAACGTCGGCGCTGTAGCCGTATCACCGCAACTCTACCTGCAGTTGGTCCGGGATGGCAACAAGCCGGTGGGCGAGTCTTCTTTCTACTCCACTTTCACGGGTCCAGCGGTCTATACCGAAGCCAAAAAATACGAGAAGGTAGAGTTTGCCGATATCGAGAAGAACAAGGTTGACATTGAAAAGACGGCGGAAAACGGCTACGTTGCGATGGTGCAGCACTATTTCGCCAGCGCCTGGCTGCTGGGCGACGGCATCAAGCGCGATCTTTTCATGCGAAAGGTCGACACCAACCTGTACGCAGCGGGCATGATTACGGCTCTGAACGATATCGCACCGGGCTCCAGCAAAACCCTGGAAGCCAAGTTCTTCGCTGGTCCGCAGGAAGAAAAAGTGCTGGAGTCGCTTGCCCCCGGCCTCGAGCTGGTGAAGGATTACGGCTGGCTCACGATTCTGGCCAAACCACTCTACTGGTTGCTGGACAAGATACAAAGTTTCATGGGCAACTGGGGTTGGTCGATCATGGCGCTGGTCCTGTTGCTGAAGGCCGCGTTTTACTGGCTCAATGCCAAGGCCTATGCCAGCATGGCAAAGATGAAGGCCATTAACCCCAAAGTGACTGAAATGCGCGAGCGTCTGAAGGACAACCCGCAACAGATGCAGCAGGAGATGATGCGGATTTATCGGGAAGAAAAGGTCAACCCGATGGGCGGATGCTTCCCTATCATGATCCAGATCCCGGTCTTCATCGCTCTGTATTGGGTGCTCTTGTCCAGCGTCGAAATGCGAAATGCGCCCTGGGTGATGTGGATTCACGATCTGTCCTCGCCGGACCCCTATTACATTTTGCCTATCGTCATGACCCTGACCACGGTGCTGCAAACCGCGCTCAACCCGGCGCCGCCGGACCCGATGCAAGCCAAGATGATGTGGTTCATGCCGCTTGCTTTCAGCGTCATGTTTTTCTTCTTCCCGGCCGGTCTGGTGCTGTACTGGATTACCAACAACGTGTTGTCGATCGCGCAGCAATGGGTTATCAATACCCGGATGGGTGTGCCACCCCAATTCAACCTGCCAAAGTTCTGAGCTAGAGCGTGCTGGCGCGTCATCACGATCCGATTGCGGCCATTGCCACCGCAGCCGGTCGGGGCGCGGTTGGCATTGTCCGGGTCAGCGGCAAACAGCTTGAACCCCTGGTGCAGGCGATCTGTGGGCGGCGACTGCAGCCGCGCCAGGCCAGCTACGGCGCGTTTCTTGATTCCGCAGGGCAAGCCATAGATTTTGGCCTGGCGATTTACTTTCCCGCCCCCCACTCCTTCACGGGCGAGGATGTGCTGGAGTTGCAGGCGCATGGCGGTCCAGTGGTTCTGCAACTCTTGTTGTCCCGTGTGATTGAAGCCGGCGTTCAGATCGCTGACAGCGGCAAGCAGCCGCAACTGGTCGGCTTGCGCGTGGCACAACCGGGCGAATTTTCCGAGCGCGCCTTCCTCAACGGCAAGATCGATCTGGCCCAGGCTGAGGCGATTGCGGATCTGATTGACGCAAGTACCGAGGCTGCTGCTCGCGGTGCCAGTCGATCCCTGTCAGGCGCGTTTTCCGGAGAAATCAATGCACTGCGGGATCGTTTGATCCAGTTGCGCATGTTGGTCGAGGCAACACTGGACTTTCCGGAAGAGGAAATTGATTTCCTGCAAAGGGCAGATGCTCTCGGCCAATTGACGGGTTTGCAGCAAGCGGTGAAAACCATTCTGCAAAGCGCGCGCCAGGGAGCGCTCTTGCGTGAAGGCATCCGTGTGGTGATCGCGGGGCAGCCCAATGCAGGAAAGTCGTCATTGCTCAACGCTTTGGCTGGCGCTGAATTGGCGATTGTTACCCCGGTTGCCGGAACCACGCGCGACAAAGTACAGCAAACCATTCAGATCGAAGGTGTGCCTGTCCACGTGATTGACACCGCAGGTCTGCGCGAGAGTGAAGATGAAGTCGAGAAGGTGGGCATCACACATGCCTGGGACGCCATCAAAACCGCTGATGTGGTTTTATTCCTGCACGACCTGACGCGCTCTGACAACGCGGCTTACATCGCCAACGAGGCAATCATTGCGGGCTTGCTGGCAGAAAAGCTGCCAAACAGAACACCCGTTATGGACATCTGGAACAAGGTCGATGCGGTCAACAAGCCAGGTCACCAGCCGGGAATGAGTTTGTCCGCCAAGACGGGACTCGGGCTGGACGCCTTGCGTCGCGAGTTGCTGGCCCTGGCGGGCTGGCAATCTGCACCCGAGGGCGTCTACATTTCGCGGCAGCGGCATCTACAGGCATTGCAACGCGTACGGGATCACTTGATCGATGCGCACGCGCATCTGCTGGATCACGGGGCCTCACTCGATCTGCTGGCAGAAGAACTTCGCCTGGCGCAAAACGCCTTGAGTGAGATTACCGGTGAATTTACTTCAGATGATCTCCTTGGGACGATTTTCTCGAATTTCTGCATCGGCAAATAGACGAGAGCTCAGTGTCCGGAAAAGTCGATCAAGGTAAATAGCGGCAAACCGGAAGCACGCAGCTTGCCGGAGCCACCAAGCTCTGGCAGATCGACGATAGCCGCACCTTCCATGACCAGAGCGCCGAGTTTTTCGAGTAATTTCTTGCCCGCCATCATGGTGCCACCGGTGGCGATCAGGTCGTCAATCAACAACACGCGGTCACCCTGCTTGACGGCGTCTGTATGCAGTTCAACGGTTGCGCTACCGTACTCCAGCTCATAGGTTTCTTCCACGGTGGTGAACGGCAACTTGCCCTTCTTGCGGATCGGAACGAAGCCGACGTTCAACTCGTAAGCCACCACAGCGCCCAGAATGAAACCGCGCGCATCGAGCCCCGCCACCACGTCAGGTCGCATGTCCGGCCCCATGTAGCGGTGCACAAAGGCATCAATCAACACGCGAAACACCTTGGCCTCCTGCAACAGTGGCGTGATGTCGCGAAACTGAACGCCCGGCGCAGGCCAATCAGGCACGGTGCGGATGTGGTCTCTGAGGTACTGATTGACGCTGAGGTTTTGCATGGTGCGTTGATGAGAGCTTGATTCGGTATTGTGCCTTGCGACACAGCGACGCCGGTTCAGCCCAGCAGCAGTTTTTGTTCCGCCAGCAGTAGCGACTCGGTCTTGCCTGACAGAACCAGGGTATCGCCATCTTCAATCGCAGGATCCTGCATGACCGATATCACTTTGCCGCCGCTGCGGCGCAGACTGACGATGTGGACCTCCACTGTCTGCTCGGTCAGTTCGCTGAGCCGTTTGCCGATGCAGACAGCGCGCGGCGGGAGTGTCAAGGATGTCAGGCGCTCCTGATGCAATTCATCGGCCGAGTTGTCATCGGCGCCATGAAAATAGCCGCGCAGCAGGTTGTAGCGGGCATCACGCTGACCTTGAACGATGCGCAGCACGCGCCGCATCGGCACACCAACCAGAGCCAGCGCATGACTGGCCAGCATCAGAGAACCCTCAATGGCTTCTGGCACCACTTCGGTGGCGCCGGCCTGTTGCAGCGCCTCCAAATCATGGTCGTCCTGTGTACGAACGATAACGGGCACCTTTGGCGCGTGGGCGCGCACATGCGCCAGCACCTTCATGGCGGCAGGAACTTCCAGGTAAGTAATGACGACGGCACTGGCGCGTGCCAGGCCTGCTGCCATCAGGGCCTGCAGGCGAGCCGCATCACCAAACACCACCGAATCACCAGCCGCCGCTGCCTGACGCACGCGATCCGGATCCAGATCCAGCGCCATGTAGGGAATGCCCTCAAGGTCGAGCATGCGCGCCAGGTTTTGCCCGCACCGACCAAAGCCGCAAATGATCACATGCTTGTTGACATTGATCGATTTGCGGGCAATGGTGGTCATTTGCAGGGACTGCTGCAACCACTCGCTGCTGACCAGTTTCATCACCAGTGGGTTGCTGTACAGGATGATGAAGGGTGTTGCCAGCATGGACAGCACCATGCTCGCCAGAATCGGGTTCAACAGCGCTGGCGGAACCAGTGCATTGCTTTGCGCCAGTGTCAGCAGCACAAATCCGAACTCCCCAGCCTGCGCCAGGTACAGGCCGGTGCGCAGCGAGACGCCCGCGGTGGCACCCAGTGCGCGAGCCAGCCCGGTAACCACAGCAGCTTTGAACAGCACGGGCAGCGTGACCAGCACCAGCACCAGCGGCCAGCGCTCCAAGACGAGTCGCCAGTCAAGCATCATGCCAATGCTGATGAAGAACAGTCCCAATAAGACATCGTGAAAAGGCCGGATATCCGTTTCCACCTGTTGCTTGAACTGAGTCTCAGAGATCAGCATGCCAGCAATAAAAGCGCCCAGCGCCAGACTCAAACCTGCCAACTCCGTTAACCAGGCCAGACCCAAGGTGATTAGCAGCAAATTGAGCACGAACAATTCCTCGCTCTTGCGTCGTGCCACCAGTGTCAGCCACCATCGGATCACGTGCGGGCCACCAATCAGCAGCAGCGTGATCAGGAGCGCGGCCTTCAGTGCCGCCACCAGCAGCGTGTTAAACAGTGCTTCACCCGTGGCTCCGAGAGCCGGGATCAGAACCAGCAAGGGGACCACGGCCAGATCCTGAAACAGCAGTACGCCCATGACACGCTTGCCGTGTTCAGACTCCATTTCCAGCCGCTCGGTCATCAGCTTCACCACAATGGCTGTGCTGCTCATCGCCAGCGCGCTGGACAAGGCCAATGCGGTTTGCCAACTCATGCCCCACAGCTTCGGGGCGAAAAAGGCCAGCGTCATGGCTGCCGCCGTGGCGCCAAGCATGGTCAGCATCACCTGGAAGAAGCCAAGTCCAAACACATGGTTGCGCATGGCGCGCAGTTTGGCCAGATTGAACTCCAGCCCAATGACAAACATCAGAAAAACAACACCGAATTCACCCAGGTTGCGCACGCCATCGGCGTTCTTGGCGACGGCCAGCGCGTTGGGTCCGATCACCACGCCGACGGCCAGGTAGCCCAGCATCGGCGGTAGCTTGAAAGAGCGGCACACGACCACCCCCAGCACAGCTGCCAGCAGGTACAGAAGTGTCAGTTGAAGCGGGCTCATGAGCCGGATACTAGCAAGTCGCGCGCTGATCTATAAAATGAACGGATGACAAGCCAACACACCACGGCCCGAAACAGTCAGGCCGAGCAGGCCATTCGACTGGCGCGCGAGACGCTGGACATTGAGGCCGCCGCCGTGCTTGGTCTGAAGCAGCATCTTGGAGATTCCTTTGCTCAGGCTGTCGAGATGATGTTGCGCGTCAGCGGTCGGGTGGTTGTGATGGGCATGGGCAAGAGCGGTCATATCGGGCGCAAGATTGCCGCCACACTGGCTTCCACTGGAACGCCAGCCTTGTTCGTCCATCCGGCTGAAGCCAGCCATGGCGACCTGGGCATGATCAAGCCGGTCGATCTTGTACTCGCCATCTCGAACAGCGGGGAGTCAGAGGAATTGACGGCTATTCTGCCGGTGCTCAAGCGCATGGGTGCGCCACTGATTGCCATGACCGGCAAAGCCGAATCTACATTGGCCCGGCATGCCGATATCTTTCTCGATTGCGCCGTGCAGAAGGAGGCCTGCCCGCTCAATCTGGCGCCGACAGCCAGTACCACAGCGCAGCTTGCGCTTGGTGACGCACTGGCAGTGGCCTTGCTTGATGCACGCGGCTTCAAGGCGGAAGACTTTGCCCGGTCGCACCCAGGCGGTGCACTGGGGCGCAAGTTGCTCACTCACGTCAGTGACGTGATGCGTTCGGGCGACGCCGTGCCGCGAGTCGGACCGCAAGCCAGTTTCAGCGAACTGATGCGTGAGATGAGCAGCAAGGGGCTGGGGGCAACCGCCATTGTGGATGACGACGATCAGGTGCTGGGCATTTTTACCGATGGCGATTTGCGTCGGCTGGTTGAAAAGGGCATTGACTTGCGCGACACCACGGCGCAGCAGGTCATGCACCCCAAACCCAGCACCGTCGCCCGTGATGCGCTTGCGGTGGAGGCGGCCGAAATGATGGAACATCGTTGCATTACCAGTGTGTTGGTGGTTGATGCGGCGGGGCGCTTGTGTGGCGCTCTCAACAGCAACGACCTGATGCGGGCCAAGGTGATATGACTCCCGCACTCAATTTCCCGCCAGAACTCCTGCTTCAGGCGCAAGGCATCAAGCTGGTGTTTTTTGATGTGGATGGCGTGCTGACGGATGGTGGCCTTTATTTTGGCGAGACCGGCGAAACCATCAAGCGCTTTCATACGCTGGACGGCCATGGACTGAAATTACTCCAGCGCGCGGGCATCGTGCCGGCGGTCATCACCGGCCGCGATTCGAAAGCCCTGCGTCTGCGACTGGCGGCACTGGGCATTGAACATGTGCACTATGGGAAAGAAGACAAGCAGCCGGCTGCTGAGGAAACGCTGAAGACTTTGGGACTGGACTGGAGTCAGGCAGCCGCTATGGGGGACGACTGGCCGGACCTGCCGGTGATGCAGCGCTGTGCGCTGGCTTGTGCTCCGCCCAATGCCCACGTCGAAGTCAAAGCGATGGCGCACTATGTAACGCAGGCGTCTGGCGGACAGGGTGCTGCCAGGGAATTGTGTGACTTGCTGCTGGTTGCCAGCGGCAAGTATGCGGCGCTGTTGCGGGAAGCGGCGCAGTGATCCATTTCTTGCGCAATGCATGGCAGCAGTTGTCGCTGTACCTGCCGGTGGTCCTGATGGGCCTGCTCGCTTTCGGGACTTACTGGCTGGTTCGCAGCACGCCCCAACTGATGCCCCCCGATTCGCCTGTGCCGGCCCGCCATGAAGCGGACTATTTTCTGCGCAAGTTTTCTGTCAGGACCTTTGACGATTCGGGACATCTGAAGAGCGAAGTGGTCGGAGCCGATGCGCGTCACTTCCCCGACACCGACACACTGGAAATTGACTTTGTCCGAATCCGATCGTTTGGCTCGGGAGGTCACTTGACTACAGCAACGGCCAAGCGCGCTGTGACGAATGCTGATGCTTCCGAAGTGGAACTGTTTGGCGACGCGCATGTGGTGCGCGAAGCGCTGGTTGACGCCGCCGGCAACTCTCAGCCGCGCGGTGAGTTTCGTGGCGAGTTCCTGCACGCCTTCTTGAAAGCTGAGCGCATCAAGTCGCACAAACCGGTGGAATTGATCCGGGGCAACGATCGATTCACCGCAGACAGCCTCGATTTCGACAATGTCGAGCGGGTGCTCCAGCTTAAGGGGCGAGTCAAGGGCACCTTGTTGCCGGGTGCGATTCCGTAGTTCAAACCGGGTGCTCCCATGTCCAGACTGGTATTCATCACCGGCGCTTCCAGTGGAATTGGTCAGGCGCTGGCATGGCAGTTTTACCGGGCAGGGTATTCCTTGGCGCTGGTGGCGCGCAGAACCGCCCAAATCCAGTCCTGGATTGACGAGCGTGATATAGCACCAGAACGCTGCCGGGTTTACGGTGCTGACGTATCGATCACAGACCACATCGTGGCTGCCGGGCAGGATTGTCTCGAGAGTCAGGGCCTGCCCGACGTCGTGATCGCTTGCGCCGGAATCAGCGTTGGTGTGGATACGGCTGAGCGCCAGGATATCGAGGTCATCGCCAGAACTTTTGCCATCAACAATACGGGCACGGCCGCCACTTTTCACCCCTTTTTGCGCGCTATGGTCAAGCGCGGCTCTGGTGTCCTGGTCGGCATCAGCAGCGTTAACGGTATTCGGGGCTTTCCCGGTCATGGCGCAAACTGTCCGAGCAAGGCCGCCATGATCAGTTATTGTGAGTGCCTGCGGGGCGACTTGCGTGGCACCGGTGTCAAGGTGGTGACCCTCTGCCCGGGCTACATCGACACCCCCTTGACGCAGAAGAACGCTTACAGCATGCCGTTCTTGATGCAGGCCGACCAGTTCGCCGCCAAGGCATGGCGAGCAATAGAAGCGGGTGCCAGCTACCGCGTGATCCCTTGGCAGATGGGCGTACTGGCAAAAGTGCTGCGAGTGCTGCCCAACAGCTGGTTTGACAAAGCCTTTGCCGGGCGCCCGCGAAAACCGCGCAGCATCGCAAATTGAACTCATGAAAAAAGGGCCACAAGGGCCCTTCTTTGTCGATCAGTGAATTCCGAC
>Ga0194038_1000552_pt1 | contig 16386 bp, 12 predicted proteins | sample JunL226m_MetaG_FD_148630 | JGI IMG/M metagenome (GOLD analysis project Ga0194038, IMG submission 148630) | Anoxic zone freshwater microbial communities from boreal shield lake in IISD Experimental Lakes Area, Ontario, Canada - Jun2016-L227-6m | ecosystem: Environmental > Aquatic > Freshwater >... | reverse complement strand
TTCGCATTGAGTGGGAGACCTTGTTGCCAAAGCTTGGGCCTTTGCCGCAGATATCGCAGTTTGAGGACACGGTTAACTCCCTTTAAATTCGGATGGATTGTTTTCCATACAGTTTGTAATAAGGAGTGAAGGTTACCGCCTAGGTGCGCTACTTGACTAATTAGGGACTAATTAGGGACCAATTAGGACTAATCGCCCGTGGGCCCAAATACTGCTCCCAGCCAGCGAAGCGCGGGAAGATAGGCACATGAGCACCCTGGCAGATCGGCTGAGCAAGGTCGTGGGCGAGCGCACTGCAACTGCCCTCAAATCGGGATTTGGAATCGAGACTGTTGAAGATCTCCTGCGTCATTACCCACGGCGATATGTAGTGCGTGGTGAACTCTCAGACATTTCCGAACTTGTTGAAGGTGAGGATGTAACGGTTTTGGCTGAGATTGCCGCAGTAAAAGTGCGCCGGGCAACCGGTCGAAATATTTTGGAGGTAAGTGTCACTGATGGCAGTGCTTTCATGTCGCTAACCTTTTTTAATCAGGCCTGGCGCGAAAAAGAATTAAAGGTCGGACGAACCGGAATGTTTGCGGGCAAAGTTGGCTCCTTTAATAACAAGCGTCAGCTTTCTCATCCAGATTATGAATTGATTCCTGATGGTGATGATGTGGATAGCGCGGTATCGGATTTTGCTGGCAAATTCTTACCGGTATATCCAGCAACCGGAAAGATGCCATCTTGGAAGATTGCGAAATCGGTGGAGTTAGTTTTGGACTCACTTGATGAGGTGCCAGATTATTTGCCGCTAGATGTAAAAGTTGAAACGGGCTACCCAACGCTGCGCGAAGCTCTCATTTCAATTCATAATCCAGAAAGTCTAGAAGCCGCCGAACTGGCCAGAGAGCGACTTACCTTTGATGAGGCGCTGCTTCTTCAGTTGTTATTGGCTCAGCGCAGAAATGAGCTTCGAGAAGTTGCCTCGACCCCACGCAAAATTTCCACGGATGGCTTGGTAGCAAAATTTGTCGAGCGTCTTCCTTACAAATTTACTGATGGTCAGAACGAAATAAATAGAGAGATTGATGCAGATTTACAGCAGAGCCATCCAATGCACCGCTTGCTTCAAGGCGAAGTCGGCTCGGGAAAGACTGTTGTTGCACTTCGTGCGATGCTCTCCGTTATTGAATCTGGCGGTCAAGGCGCCCTACTTGCACCAACTGAAGTTCTCGCGGCGCAGCACTTTAAAACAATTACAAAATTATTGGGAGAGTTTGCCGAAGCGGGGACGCTGCAGGGAAGTGGTGAAGGCACTTCAGTAGCTCTGCTAACTGGTTCAATGAGCGCGGCAGTGAAACGAGAGACGCTTGCGAAAATTGCGAGTGGAGATGCTGGAATTGTTATTGGAACTCATGCACTTATAAGTGAAGGAGTCGAGTTCCATGACCTAGCTCTTGTAGTTGTAGATGAGCAACATAGATTTGGTGTCGAGCAACGAGATGCCTTGCGGATGAAAGCAAAATTGCCTCCACATTTACTTGTTATGACCGCAACACCCATCCCACGTACTGTGGCAATGACTATTTTCGGTGATCTTGATATTTCAACGCTGCGTCAACTGCCATCCGGTCGAACCCCAATCGTTACTCACGTGATTCCAGTGTTAGAGAAACCAAAGTTTTTGGAGCGGGCCTGGGAGCGAATTCGTGAAGAGGTTCTGAAAGGTCACCAGGTTTACGTAGTTGCGCCGCGAATTTTCCCAAGCGAAGATGCGGATTCAAAGGTAAAAATTACTGATGCCGATATTGCGATGGCCCGTTTAATGGGCGATGACATGGCAAGTGAAGAACTTGCAGGTGGCGTCAATATGACAAGCGTTGAAGAATTGGCACCACAACTTGCGATGGGCGCGTTATCTGGCTTAAAGGTTGCGCCACTGCATGGAAAATTATCAACCGAAGATAAAGAGGCGGCGATGAACGCTTTTGCTGGTGGCGAAATTGATGTGCTGGTAGCAACAACTGTTATTGAAGTTGGCGTGGACGTTCCCAATGCTTCAATGATGGTCATCATGGATGCAGATCGCTTTGGTGTTTCGCAATTACACCAACTTCGTGGCCGCGTCGGTCGAGGCGGAACTCCGGGGCTTTGCCTGCTAGTTTCTAGCGCTCCCGAAGGTTCACCCGCCATGGAACGATTAAATGCCGTGAGTTCCACGCTAGATGGCTTTGAATTATCTCGAATCGACTTAGATCAACGAAGTGAAGGCGATGTCCTTGGCAGCGCACAGTCTGGAACTAAATCACACCTGCGGCTTTTGCGAGTTCTTCGTGATGAAGCGTTAATTGAGAGTGCGCGAGCTACCGCTTTGAAATTATTAGCAGAAGATAATAAGTTAACGAAATATCCGGTACTTGCGGGCGAGATTGCAAATTTGAAGGCGGAAGAAAGTTCCACCTTTATCGATAAAGGTTAAATAAGGGATAAGAACTAAAATGAGAATAATTGCGGGCGCGAGTAAAGGCAAGACGCTCTTTTCTCCAACCGGGAAAACTCGACCAACATCAGATAGAGCGCGCGAAGGACTCTTCTCATCACTCGATTCTGAATTTGGATCCATGAGTGAACTGAATTTCCTTGACCTTTTTTCTGGTTCTGGCGCGGTTGGCGTTGAAGCACTTTCAAGAGGCGCGGCAAATGTTTATTCGGTAGAAGACCATCCGCAGACTGCAAATATTGCAACGCAAAACTTTGGCTTGGTTAAAGGCGCACCAGGAAAATTTTCGGTTTTAAGTTCATCTGCCGAGCGCTTTGTAACAACAGCGCATCAAATATCATTCGATATTATTTTTATGGATCCACCGTATGACGTGGCTAATTCAGTGATTGAGAAATTGTTAGTGGATATCCACGCAAATAATCTTCTGAAACGAAATGGAATTGTCGCGATAGAGCGCGAAACCAAGAAAAGTCCATTTGTCTGGCCAGCGCCCTTTATTCAAGAGAAGATCCGCTCATATGGGCAGGGAAGTATCTTCTATGGCGGATATTCTGCTAGCGTTTTACCGTGAAACGCGTTGTCTGCCCGGGATCCTTTGATCCAATAACTTTTGGGCACCTAGATATCATCAAGCGCGCCAGCTCTATCTTCGATGAGATAGTTATTGCGGTCCTTGTTAATCAAACAAAACAAACACTGTTCACCGTTGACGAGCGCATCGAGATGATTGGGGAAGTTACGGCCCAATACAAGAATGTAAAGGTCGCTTCTTGGTCCGGACTTTTAGTTGATTACTGCAAGGCAAATGACATTTCAATGATTGTAAAAGGACTTCGAGCAGTCACCGACTTTGATTACGAGCTTCAGATGTCCCAAATAAACTTACAATTACAAGGCGTTGAGACCCTCTTTATGTCCACCGCGCCAGCACATTCATTTCTCTCATCATCGCTCGTGAAGGAAATTGCCAGTTATGGTGGCGATGTTTCTAGTTATATCCCAGAACCAATTTTGAAGCGGCTAAAGGCCCGCTTGGCGGCAAATTCCGCCGGAAATAAACTGAACTAGATTAAACAAGTTAAACAAATTAGATAGGAAGTGGCAGATATGGAAGTTATCGAACTACTCGAAAGTGCAAGCACAATGGTGCACGAAGCCAGAGGCGTGCCACTTTCTGCTAGTTGCGTGCTTCACCGCGGCGAACTCCTAGAGATTCTTAGCGCAGCACGAGTTTCATTTCCAAAGGATCTTGCCAAGGCGCAAAATATTTTGGAAGAGCAAGATGCCGTTCTTGAAGAAGCTCGAGTTGCCGCCGATCTAATTATTGAACGTGCGCGCGAGGAAGTTGCCTCAATGGTTGCGCAAACGGAAATCGTTGCATCTGCTAGAAAAGAAGCCCAAAAGATCCTCGATGATGCAGCAGAGCAAGCGCGTCTGCAACAAGATGAGATCGACACTTATGTGGATTCTAGACTTGCCACGTTAGAAGTAGTTTTGAATAAGACCCTTGATGTAGTTGCCCGTGGGCGCGATCAACTCGCTGGCTTGGATGCCAAGTCAACGTTATCTGGCCTAAACGATAAATAATTTAGTGAGCGTTAACCCATTCTTATTTAACACACACGACTTGCCGCGCCGTGCTGGCGAGATGCGCGAATATGAACTGACAATCGATAAGCATGATGCCCTCGGTTTTGAAGTTCTTGCTATTGCAGAAGATGAGCCGATCGATATTGATTTACGCATTGAATCAGTTGCCGAAGGAGTTCTTGCATCAGCAAGCGTGCGGACAGTTGCAACTGGGGAATGTGGGCGCTGCCTAGATCCAGTTTCTTATGATGTTGACGAGAAATTTCAAGAACTTTACGCCTACGTTGAAGACCCAAGACAGGCGCGTAAGAAAGCCAAGCCTGGAAAGAAGCGGGTCGCAAAAGAAGAAGATGACTTGGATGAAGATTTAGTCCGCGAAATGGAGGGTGAACAAATAGATCTCGATGGTCCAATTCGGGATGCAATTATTTTGAACTTGCCTGTGAACCCACTCTGTGATTCCGAATGTGAGGGGCTCTGCCAAGGTTGCGGGGTTAAGTGGAGCGAGTTACCGGATGATCATCAGCACGAGCAAGCAGATATTCGTTGGGCTGGCTTAGCTAATTGGGACGGCAAGTTGGACGGGAAGTTGGACGGGAAGTTGGACGGGATCGGCCCGCTTTAATCCCACTTTAATGGGAGCCGGTAGGCCCCTTTGGGCTCGTTTTTACATATCGCCCGTTCTGAGGGATACTTACGCCCTATTCAAGATTTTGGATATATTGAATTTAAAGAACTGATCGAAAGGGTGCCACCATGCCAGTACCAAAGCGAAAAATGTCGCGCTCACGTACGCGTCATCGTCGTAGCGCCTGGAAAACAACTCCTGCAACTATTGCAAATTGCGAACAGTGCCAACAACCAAAGCTTTCACATACAGCCTGCCCAACATGTGGCACCTATAACCGCCGCCAAGTTATAGCGGTCTGACGAGGTTTGATCTGTACGCAAGTTTAACTTCAGCTCTCGGAATTGAAATTTCCGCCGAGTTGCTTGAACTTGCCTTAACTCACCGCTCGTTTGCGTACGAGTCTGGTGGAATCCCAACAAATGAACGCCTAGAGTTTTTGGGCGATAGCGTTTTGGGCTTGGTCGTAACCGAAGAGTTATATAAATATTTTCCAGAACTAGATGAATCCCGACTCTCACCGCTTCGCTCTGGCGTTGTGAATATGAGAGCGCTCGCAACTATTGCTCGCGAATTAACACTTGGCGAATATTTAAGAATTGGTAAAGGCGAGGAAGCAACCGGTGGTCGCGACAAGAACAGTATCTTGGCAGATTCCTTAGAAGCACTTGTTGGTGCGATATATCTTGATCATGGATTTACCAAGACTGCAGAAATTATTCTGCAATGGTTTAGGCCGATGATCGCTGCTGCTAAAGAACAAGGCCTTGGACTCGATGGCAAGACGGCACTGCAAGAACTCGCTGCGGCCAACGGTTTAAGTGCACCGGAATATGAAATATCCGAATCTGGACCAGACCACGATAAAAGTTTTACAGCCGTCGCCATTCTTTCTGGTGAACGATTTGAAGTTGGTAGTGGCAAGAGTAAACGTGAGGCCGAGCAAGCCGCTGCGCGGTTAGCTTACGATGCGCTAAATGCCCGAACTTCCTGAGGTAGAAACTGTTCGCCTTGGCTTAGCCAAGCATGTAATAGGCAAGAAGATTCGCAAGGTTGAAGTCCTCCATCCGCGTGCAACGGCCACAAAATCGCTGGCACCACTTAGTTCATTGGTGGGCGCAAAAATAAAAGGTGTCTCACGGCGCGGAAAATTTCTCTGGTTCGATTTAGACCGGCCAGAAGTACTTGTTGCTCACCTCGGGATGAGTGGCCAATTTTTGATTTCTAATTCTGTTTCTAAGAAAGAGCAGGCGCCGGTTCGCCATCTGCGCGTGCGAATCGATCTCGGGCGCACCGAATTACGTTTCATTGATCAACGGACTTTTGGCTGGCTTGCAGTTGAAAATACAACCGCGGGCGTACCGACGGCTGCTAGCCATATCGCGCTAGATCCTTTCGACCCAAATTTTGATCTAGAAATTGCCATTGCAAGGTTTAGCGCTAAACGTACCGAAATTAAACGAGCACTTTTGGATCAGGAAGTTATTAGCGGTGTTGGCAATATTTATGCAGATGAAACTCTTTGGCGAAGCAAGGTCCACCCAGAAACAAGATGTGAAAAAATGAAGCCTGCCAAAATTCGTGAGGTTATTTTAAACGCCACTAAAGTTATGAAAGAAGCACTGGCCCAAGGTGGAACTTCCTTCGATGAGTTATATATAAATGTGAATGGCGAAAGCGGTTATTTTGAACGTTCACTGGCGGTGTATGGCCGAGAAGGGGAGAGCTGCCCGAAGTGCCACAGCGCCATCCGGCGCATTCGCTTTGCCAACCGTTCCTCGCATTTTTGCCCGAAATGCCAACCTAGACCGCGTGCTTAAGGATTTAGGCCCAGCAATTTCCGATAGGTTGCGCCTGTGTATTTAAAGAGCATGACCCTCAAAGGGTTCAAATCCTTTGCCTCGGCAACCTCGCTCAACTTTGAGCCTGGCATTACCTGCGTGGTGGGTCCAAACGGCTCTGGAAAATCAAACGTGGTGGACGCCCTCTCTTGGGTTATGGGCGAACAGGGAGCTAAATCTCTACGCGGCGGAAAAATGGAAGATGTTATTTTCGCTGGAACTTCTGGTCGGGCACCGCTCGGACGTGCTGAAGTTTCCGTAACAATCGATAACACATCAGGAACTTTGCCGATTGAATTTACCGAAGTTACGATCTCAAGAATTCTTTTTAGAAATGGCGCGAGTGAATACCAATTAAATGGTGAAACAACCCGCTTGCTAGATATCCAAGAATTACTCAGCGACTCTGGAATTGGTCGCGAGATGCACGTGATCGTTGGCCAAGGTCAACTTGATGCAATCTTGCTCGCAAATCCGGAAGAGCGCCGCGCCTTTATTGAAGAAGCGGCCGGAGTTTTAAAGCACCGGAAAAGAAAAGAGAAAGCGCTTCGCAAGTTAGATTCAATGACAGCAAATCTGGCGCGTATCCAAGATTTAACAGTTGAACTTCGCCGCCAATTAAAACCACTGGGCAAACAAGCAGAAGTTGCACGTAAAGCATCAACTATCCAATCTGATGTGCGTGATTCCAGACTTCGCTTACTTGCTGATGACTTGATTGCACTGCGCAGTACCGTGGATGCCGAAGTTGCAGATGAAACCGCGCTTCGTGCCAAGCGAGATCTTGTTGAGGCAGAACTAAATAGTTCTCGGGCTCGCGAAGAAGAGATCGATCGCATGGCTTCAATCGAAAATCCAATGCTGGTTAAAGCCCAGGAAAATTATTATCAATTAACTGCTCAACGTGAAAAGTTCCGTGGTATTCAAAATCTATCTTCCGAGCGCGCTAGATTCTTGGCGGGAGATGCTGAAGAAGCTCGGGCAAGTGGTCGTGATCCAGTTGCAATGGATGCCGAAGCACTTCAACTACGTGGCGAAGAGAACGAACTGCGAGTACTCGTTACAACGGCTGCGAGTGAACTACAAAAGTTATCTACTGAATTAGCGAATCTGGAAGCTCGTCTCGTAACGGAGGAAAATTCAGTATCTGCTGCGTTGCGTGCAATTGCTGATCAACGTGAAGGAACGGCAAGACAAGAGGGACACATCAATGGTCTACGTTCGCGCATTGATGCGACAAATGCTGAGGTTGCTCGTTTAACGAAATCTAGAGATGAAGCGGCCCTTAGATTACGAACTTTCCAAGAAGAATTTGCCTTACTTGAAACTCAAATCGCATCTGTTGATTCAAATGAACCCGGGCTCGATTCTGATTTCGAATCTGCAAAGAGTGCACTTGAAAATGCAAAGCAAGAATTGGCTGCGCTACAAGAACGCGATGGAATTGCTGGACGTAACCGTTCGGGACTTGAAGGAAGACTGCGCGCACTCCAAGATAGTTTGGTACAGCGCGATGGTTCTGGCGTGGTGCTCTCAAGTGGAATTCGTTCTCGTGGTCGACTCTCTGCATTATTAACAATATCTAAGGGTTGGGAATCTGCAGTTTCTGCTGCACTTGGACCGCTTGCTGATGCCGTTGTTGTCTCCGATAGATCCGCTGCAGTATCTGCGTTAACCATGCTCAAGCGCGATTCGGCTGGGCAATCTGAACTTTTGGTTATTGATGGAACAAGTTCAGGCGCAACTACGGCTCGCATTCCTGCCGGCTTTACCGCACTCGCTTCGCTGGTTTCCGCCACAGATCTTGGTGACGCAATTGAAAGATTGCTCGCTGGAATTGTTGCAGTTAATGATTTAGCCGAAGCCGAGAGCGCACTAAATGCGGATCCTTCTATTATTGCAATAACTAAGGATGGCGATGTTTTAAGTCGTACCCGAGTAAGGGGCGGATCTGGCGGCCATAACTCCGCAATCGAGATCTCCACACTAATTTCGCGGGCTGAAGCAGAATTGCAAGAAGTTGCAGCTGATTGTGATCGAATTAAGTTTGCACTTTCCGGTGCTACTGAGACGCTTAACTCACGTCAGAATATTTATGACCTTGCACTCGGAAAGTTAAATGAATCTGATGCGAAAATGTCTGGACTGGCTGAACAAATGGCGGTCGCGGGCCAGAACGTAAAGAGCGCACAAGCTGAAGTTGAACGACTCTCGGCCTCACTTCAAGAAGCCACTACCCAACGAAGTTCTGATGAAGGCGATCTAACTGCCGCAATCGCGCAGTTCGAATCTCATCAAGCGCCTGTCGAACCAGATTTAACACACCTAGAAGATCTAAGGTCACAAGTATCTTCCGCACGATCAGCCGAAGTTGAAGCACGACTTAACATGAGAACTTTGGAAGAGCGCGCTACTGCAGTTGAGCAACGTGCTATTTCGTTGGAAACAGCGGCGAAGAATGAACGCGAATCTGCAACGCATGCGGTAACTCGTAGAGAGCAACGCGCCCTTGCAGCAGTCACGGCCCAATCCGTAGCCGATGCGGCATATGAAGCGCTAATTCAAATTGAAGCCTCAATTTCCAAGGCAGCAACCGAACGCGAGCGGCTAGAAATTGCTCGATCCGAACGCGAGAGCGAATTACTTTCAATCCGTGTTCGTGGGCGCGAATTAACTACCGAACTCGATGCTCTTACTTCAAGTGTTCACCGTGATGAGATCGCGCGCGCAGAACAGCGACTTCGCATTGAACAATTAGAGAGTCGTGCCGTTGAAGAACTTGGCGTTGATGTTGCAACTTTGATTGGTGAATATGGTCCAGAAAATGATGTCCCAACCTTTGTTGAAGATGCCGAAGGAAATTTTGTTCCTGGTGAATTAATTCCTTATCGGCGCGATCAGCAAGAGAAGCGACTTGCCGCTGCCGAGCGATCACTTGCGCTCTTGGGTAAAATTAATCCATTGGCGTTAGAAGAATATTCATCGCTAGAAGAGCGCCTGCGTTATCTTGCCGAACAACTTGAGGACCTCAAGAAAACTAAGCGGGACTTGCTAGATATCATCAAGGAAGTTGACGATAAGGTCCAGCAGATCTTTAAAGAAGCCTACGATGACACGGCTCGTGAGTTCGAGTTGATATTTGCTCGTCTCTTCCCAGGTGGAGATGGAAAGTTAATTCTCACGAATCCAGATGACATGACGCTCTCCGGAGTTGACGTTGAAGCAAGACCGCCGGGTAAGCGCGTTAAGCGGCTTTCACTTCTTTCTGGTGGTGAGCGCTCACTCGTGGCAGTCGCTCTTCTCGTTGCAATCTTTAAAGCGCGCCCAAGTCCGTTCTACGTAATGGATGAAGTTGAAGCGGCCCTTGACGATACAAACCTAAGTAGATTACTTGGCGTATTTGAAGAGCTACGTGAGAAGTCACAATTAATTATTATCACTCACCAAAAGCGCACCATGGAAATTGCAGATGCGTTATATGGCGTGACGATGCGAGGAGATGGCGTCTCTGAAGTTATCTCACAGCGCATTCGCGAAGTTGATAGCGTCTCTTAAGTACGGCCGTTAACTAAACATGGCAATCTTCGGCAAACTTTTTGCAAACCTTCGAGGCGGCAAAGTCTCATCTGCTGATTGGGAAGATGTCCTGCAATCTCTAATTGAATCCGATCTTGGGGCAGCGAATTCGCAATCAATTATTGAGATTGCAAAACGGGAGCGCGGGGAAAGCCCGGAAATTGCGGTTAAGGCAGCGCTACAGAGTTGGTTAAGTGAAAAATCTCGAGCAATTGCAAAATCCGAAGGAAGAACCACTACGGTTTTAGTTGTTGGCGTAAATGGAACGGGCAAGACAACTTCATGTGCCAAGCTTGCTGGACTTTTGAAACGCAATGGCGAAAGTGTCCTACTTGCCGCGGCTGATACATTTCGCGCCGCTGCAGTAGAACAATTACAAACCTGGGGGACTAGGCTCGAACTACCCGTTATTTCTGGTGCCGCAAACGGTGATCCCGCATCAGTTGCATTCGATGCAATAACCAAAGCATCTGGCGCTTCATCAAGTTACCTATTGGTTGATACGGCCGGGCGGCTGCACACTAAATCAGATTTGATGGATGAACTCGGGAAAATCCGTCGAGTAATTGAAAAGGTTTCACCTGTTGATGAAGTTTTATTGGTTGTTGATGCGACCACTGGGCAGAATGGAATTGCACAGGCGAAACTTTTTACTTCAAGTGTTAACGTAACTGGATTAATCTTGACGAAGATGGACGGCTCGGCCAAAGGTGGAATTGCACTGGCGATCGAGCGCGAAACTGGAATCCCAGTTAAGTTCGTTGGCACGGGGGAGGCGCTGGAAGACCTGAGCGCATTTGATGCTGACACTTATTTGAGCGGGCTTTTCGACTCGTAGCCAAATCCAAACGGGGCCGTAGGTACCCGTTAACGCGGCCGTAACATTTCGGGCAAAAACGTGACCTACCCGAAATACATTTGAGCACATTTTTGTAACGAAAGCGCGCGACGCTACGGCTCTCTCAATGGCGAGATCACTCCTTACAGACAGATACAAAGGTAGAAAAAAGGAGCAAGAAATGCATTTTGATACGGGAGATACTGCTTGGATTTTGGTTGCATCAGCACTTGTACTGCTCATGACGCCGGGCTTGGCCTTCTTTTATGGCGGAATGGTTCGCGGTAAGAATGTACTTGGAATGTTGGCGCAAAATTATGTAACGATGGGCGTCGTAAGCGTTCTGTGGATCACCGGTGTTTACAGTCTGGCATTTAGCGGAACTGGAAAATATATTGGCGATTTCCACCAATTTGGATTGAATCATATTTGGCAACAAGCAACTGGCTTTGAAGCTTTAACAATTCCACCACTTGTATTTTGTGCCTTCCAACTCATGTTCGCGATTATCACTCCAGCACTTATAACTGGTGGTACTGCGGATCGAATTAAGTTTGGTTCCTGGACCCTCTTCTCCGGTCTCTGGTTAATTGTTGTCTACGCACCCGTTGCGCACTGGGTCTTCTCTCCTAGTGGTTGGTTGTTTAAGTTAGGCGCACTTGATTTCGCGGGCGGAACTGTTGTGCACGCAAATGCCGGCGCTGCAGCACTCGCAGTTGTACTTGTAATCGGAAAGCGCAAAGGCTGGCCAAGAGAACGTATGCGTCCGCATAACGTGCCATTCGTCTTGCTTGGTGCTGGTTTACTTTGGTTTGGTTGGTTTGGATTCAATGCTGGCTCGGCATTAGGTGCCAACACCTTGTCCGCTTTCGCATTTGTTAATACAAATACCGCGACCGGCGCTGCGCTCCTTGCCTGGCTGCTGACTGAAAAAATTCGTGATGGACATGCGACAACTCTCGGTGCTGCTTCAGGCGCCGTTGCTGGCTTGGTAGCAATTACTCCTGCTTGCGGTTTCGTAAGCCCAATGGGATCAATCGCTATTGGTTTTGCAGCGGGCGTTGTCTGCTGCCTCGCCGTTGGACTTAAAAACAAGTTCAAGTTTGATGATGCGCTCGATGTTGTTGGTGTTCACTTAGTTGGTGGTGTACTTGGTGCACTTCTAATTGGTTTATTTGCTACCAAAATGACAAACAGCGCTGGTGCTAATGGCGTCTTTTACAAAGGCGGCTGGACTCTTATGGGTCATCAAGCCGTTGCTGTTGCAGCCGTTGTTGCATACTCTTTTGTAGCCACATATATTCTTGCCCAGATTTTGGATAAGACAATCGGCCTTCGTGTTAATGAAGAAGCTGAAGCGACAGGTCTTGACTTGTCGCAACACGGTGAAACTGCTTATGACACTACTTCATATAGCGATGGATCCCGCTCCCTGTCCGCAATTTCATCTGCCCGCTAAGGAGAATATAAATGAAACTTATAACTGCAATCATCAAGCCATTTAAGCTAGATGACGTCAAGAACGCACTCCAAGCATTTGGAATAACTGGAATGACAGTTTCAGAGGCGAGCGGATTTGGTCGCCAACGTGGTCACACCGAGGTATATCGAGGTGCGGAATACACAGTTGATCTAGTTCCGAAAGTACGTCTTGAAGTCCTTGTTGACTCGGCTGAAGCAGAGAAAGTAATTGATGTAATCGTGAAGGCGGCCTCAACCGGAGCCATCGGTGATGGCAAAGTTTGGTCCTCGCCAGTCGATAACATCGTGCGTGTGCGTACCGGTGAAAGAGGAGTCGACGCGATTTAATCCATCGCTTCGCTAGCCTTACCTCCGTGGGAACTCGAGAGCGTCGTGAACGATCAGACTTGGTCGATCGCGAGCTCTCGATTCTCTTTTCTAAATCCGCAACTGAGCATTTAGAAAACCCTAAACATGTCGCACTAAGTGCGGTCGGCGGGTATGGCCGCGGTGAATTAGCACCTGGCTCAGATTTAGATTTATTGATCCTTCATGATGGTTCGAATAAGGCGGAGTCCTTAACCGAATTTGTTAATGCATTCTTATATCCACTTTGGAATAGTGGTCGCTCGATTGATCATTCAGTGCGGACAAGAAGTGAAACTAGAGAGGCCGCCGAGAGCGATGTCAGAGTTGCGACCGGATTATTAGATATCAGATTTGTTGCAGGAAACGCTGATCTAGTTTCGGCGCTCGGAAGTGATGCTCGGGAGAATTGGCGAAAAAATTATGAGAAGTATCTGCCGAATTTACGTGCTGCAATCAGCGAGCGAAGTAATAGATCCGGTGAATTAGCATTTTTGCTAGAACCTGATTTGAAAGAGGCTCGAGGTGGGTTGCGAGACATAAATGCGCTGCGAGCAATTGAATTATCTGGTGTTGTTCCAGTTGCACTAGATCGGGTGGCTGCTGCTGAAGCGTTGCTTTCAAATGTGCGTGATGTCTTGCACGAAGTTACACCCAAGCCTCGTGATCAATTGATGCTGACCGAACAGGATCGGGTAGCAGAAATTTTGGAATTCTCGGATGCCGATGCTCTGATGCTAGAGATTGCAAAATCTGCCAGAGCTGTTGATTACGTTATGGACTTAACTTGGCATCGAATCGATCAACGTAAATCAACACCATGGTTCAAAAAGAATAAGGTTGTTCAAGTTACCAAAGGTTTGATCACCGAAAAAGGTGAGCTCACAATCGAGCCAGATTATAAAATTGCCGAAGATTGCGAAATTGGACTTCGCGCGGCGGCTACCGCAGCCCAAAGTGGTATTCCACTTTCAATAGATGCATGTATCGCGATAGCAGAAAATTTTTCCCCACTTCCAACTCCATGGCCGCGTTCGGCGCGGGAAAACCTGGTTGCCTTAATCGGTGCCGGAAATGAGATGGTTCGCGTCTTTGAAGCACTCGATCAAGAAGGAATCATTGAAAAATGGTTACCTGAATGGTCGCATGTTCGCTTCTTGCCACAACGCAACGTGCTGCACCATCACACGGTTGATCGACATATGTTGGAGACCGCAGTTCGAGCTGCCGCTCTTACCCGAACCGTTAAACGGCCAGATTTATTATTAGTTGCTGCGTTATTCCATGACATAGGTAAAGGATTTACCGGGAAAGATCATTCCGAGTATGGCGGTGAATTAATTGCGCCGCTTGCACTTCGGATTGGATTTTCGCAGCAAGATTCCGAAGTACTCGCGCTATTAGTACGAGAGCATTTATTACTCTCTACAGTGGCAACAAGGCGTGATCTAGATGATCCAGCAACAATTAGTTTCGTTGTGGAAAAACTTAAGGATCCAGAGGCGGTACTACTCTTACACGCGCTTAGTATTTCCGATGGGGAAGCAACCGGGCGCACTGCTTGGTCAGATTGGAAAGCTGGGCTAGTTTCAGATTTGGTTGATCGGACTCTCGCCGCAATGTCTGGCGTAAAGCCGTTGGCAGAACCAGAACTTGCTTCGCGCATTGCCCAGGACAGTGAATTTGCAGTTCTAGTTTCGCCAAATGAGGGAAGTTTTGAAATTGAAATTGTGGCACGGGATCGAACTGGATTGCTCTCAGTTATTGCGGGTGTTCTAAGCATCTCCAGGCTCGATGTTCGATCAGCGCGAACTCGAACCATCAACGAACAGGCCGTCATGAAATGGATTGTTACCGTTGATGCTAATGCCACGATGCCTTCGCAAGAAAAATTAACAGATCTCTTTATGAAGGGGTTACAAGGCGAACTTGATATTGCAAGCAAGATTGATGAGCGAATTAATTCATATCGGAAATACCCGGGAATCCCAACACCTCCGCCGCTTGTAAGTGCTATGAATGACATTGCAACCAATGCAACAGTTATCGAAGTTCGGATGCACGATCGTCCGGGCGTGTTATTTAGCGTTGCCAAAGCAATCTCGCGTTTCGGCGTGGATATTCGAGCAGCAATAGTTTCAACTCTTGGGGCAGAAGCTTTTGATACGTTATATGTGACCGATCTCGCTGGCCAAGCGTTGACAGAAGAACGGGCGAAATTGCTAGCCAATCAAGTAGAAAATATTCTCAGCACTCATCTCTAACTAGTACGCTCTGCCCATGTTTGATTCGCTCTCCGCTAAATTTTCTAGCGCATTTTCTTCCTTACGTGGCAAAGGGCGGATTAAAGCTGGCGATTTAGATGAGATAACTTCTGAAATAAGAAGCGCCCTTCTAGATTCGGATGTTGCCGTCTCGGTCGTGGATAGTTTTATCTCCCAGATCAAAGAGCGAGCACTTCCGCAACTAGATGAGTTAAATAAGAGCACCAATCCATCCCAAGCAATTTTTAATATAGTTAACGAAGAGTTAGTTGGGATTCTCGGTGGCACAGCACGGCGAATTCGTTACGCGAAGAAAGCGCCAACGGTAATTTTATTAACGGGTCTTCAAGGTGCGGGTAAAACTTCACTTGCTGGAAAGCTAGCAAAATATTTAAAGGATCAGGGCAACACACCAATTCTTGTTGCCTGCGACTTGGCAAGACCAAATGCAGTAACCCAACTCCAACTTGTTGGTGATTCGATTTCGGTACCAGTATTTGCACCTGAACCTGGAAATGGCGTTGGAGATCCAGTTCGAGTTGCCAAAGACGGTGTGAAGTTTGCTGCCGAGAAGTTACACAACATCGTCATAGTTGATACAGCTGGTCGCTTAGGTATTGATGCGCAATTGATGGCCCAGGCAAAGCAAATTCGCGATGCAATTAATCCGGATGAAGTTTTGTATGTCGTCGATGCCATGGTTGGTCAGGATGCAGTAAGAAGCGCGCAAGCTTTCGGAGAAGGCGTTGGATTTGATGCTGTTGTTCTTACAAAGCTCGATGGCGATGCCAGAGGTGGTGCGGCGCTTTCCATAACGCAAATAACAAATAAACCAATTATGTTTGCGGCGACCGGTGAAAAGGTCACTGATTTTGATCTCTTCTATCCAGACCGAATGGCTTCTCGAATTCTTGGTTTAGGTGATATCCAAACTCTGGCAGAAGCCACAAAGAACGCCTTTGATGGCGATACTGCGGCTAAGCTCGAGAGTAAATTCGCAAGTGGTGAAGATTTCACGTTAGATGATTTTCTAGCCCAACTTGAAGCGATGAAGAAAATGGGCTCGATGACCAAGTTGTTAGGCATGCTTCCCGGTGCAAATTCAGGCGCCATGAAGAAACAACTAGAACAATTTGATGATACCGAACTGATTCGCACGCAAGCGATTGTTCAATCCATGACACCACTTGAACGTAGAGATCCAAAAGTTTTAAATGGCTCTCGTCGCGCCAGAATTGCAAAGGGAAGTGGTCGTGCGGTTTCAGATGTTAATTCGTTAGTTGAAAGATTCACTGGTGCGCAAAAGATGATGAAGCAGATGCGTTCCGGTAAGG
>Ga0194038_1000551_pt1 | contig 16439 bp, 14 predicted proteins | sample JunL226m_MetaG_FD_148630 | JGI IMG/M metagenome (GOLD analysis project Ga0194038, IMG submission 148630) | Anoxic zone freshwater microbial communities from boreal shield lake in IISD Experimental Lakes Area, Ontario, Canada - Jun2016-L227-6m | ecosystem: Environmental > Aquatic > Freshwater >... | reverse complement strand
GGCAGGCATAGTAGGAAACCGGCCCCATGGTCTTTCGGTCCTGACGCTTAAAGTCATACTCAATCGGGTAATCCACGGTTCCAAAAACGCCGGTTTGTATGAAATCGGAGAGCAGATCATCTGTTCGTAGCTTAATAACCCCAGAAATGCCTTCCACCAGGTGCCTGACAATGTCTTTTTTCGTGTGGCCAATCGGTGTTATTGCCGAACACGCTGTGACAACTACCCTTCGCGCCATGTTGACCCTCTTCTGTAACAAAATGATGAACGATGAATGATGAATGCGGAATGAAAAGCAAAAGCGAATGGTGAAGGCCGGATGTTTTTCTATTCATAATTCGTTATTCATCTTGTTGGACCGAACTGCCGCCATAGATTCGATATAATCTAAAATCTGATTAATGGTTCGGACATCCATGGCCATTTTTTTTTCATCCCTGGTTAATTGCGTTCCGAGCAATACTTCGATTTCTCTTAACAGCTCAATGGCATCAATGCTGTCAAACTCGTAAGCTTCCCGCAAGTTCTCATCAATACCCGGATTGGTTATCTCAAACTGTTCCCTGAAAACCCTTAATACTTCAGATTGTATTTCATTACGTGTCATATCATACTTTCCCATAGCAATTGTAAATGCAAATTCCATATAATCACCGGGGGTGATTATTTTTCATTTTCTGAAATGATACCACTGCAGGGGATAGCAGCGTACGGTTTCTTCCAAAATGTCCGAATATCTTTGAGCTGCCTGACGGATTACTGCAGTTCGCTCCCCACGGGATGACGCCTTCACGAAAATGGGTTCCGACAGAGAAAAATGATAGGTTTTTCTCCCGGTGCGGAAGGCGAAAAAAATAAATATTGGCGCACCGGATAACAGCGCAAACAAATACGGCGTTTCTGGAAAAAGCGCATCATGGCCTAAAAATTTTACCGGGACAATTCGCTGATCTTTTTTCCAGATCAAATCCCCGGTTAATGAAACCATGCCGCCCGAATGGATAAAATGAATTCCTTCGACTATATCAAAGGGTGAACCACCCTGATGATCCACAGCTATGACCCTGACACCATTTTGGGAAAGACATTTTTTTTGAATTCCCTCAATTTGTTCCTTATGCTTTACCCCCATATACAGGAGCAGGTTCATGTCCGGAAGGTTCCGCTTCAAAAGGTGAGCAGCCATCTCCCAATTCCCTATATGCGACATCAAAAGAATAGCGCCGTTTTTCTTTTGCAGGGCTTGCTCCAGGTACTCCATTCCTTCAGATGTATAGTGAATATCGTCAAATTCCTGCAACATGAATCTATCAAAGAAAACATCGGTAAAATTATGAAATTGACTCCAGGCACACCCCAAATGGTAAAACCAGCTTCTATCAGGAAAAAGCGCCTGGTAAAACCGGATGCTGTTATTCACACGCATGGGAAAGAGCATAAAAAAACCCGTGGCGACAATCCAGGCAAACACAAGAAAAACCCATGTTCCCATTATTTTTGATAGATGGACAATCGCGTGATATAAATAAGTTCTCATTTCTCATTTCTCCGTTGACCGTTTTACCTTGAACAGTCAACAGTCAAAAGCGCCTTTTCCAATCTTCATCACTTCTTAACTTCACCCGTTTCTATTGTTTGCGGATATCACAATTCTCTGGAAGATAAGCCTTGCAAACGTATTGGTATTTCTCACAAAATCGATAAAGGGCCGAAAGTGCGATATGCGTTCTTTTCCTGGCGCGTAACTGACACTGATTGGCGCTTCGATGACGGGTATTTTTCTCCACTGCGCCTTAACCAGTACCTCGACTTCAAACTGGTATCGCTTTGCCGTTACATTCAAGCCCATCGCTTCAGGCAACGGGTATATTCTGAACCCGCTTTGAGAGTCTGTGACACGGGGACCACCGGATAAATATACCCAAAAATTTGAGAATCCGCGCCCGAACCGGCTTGTCCATGGAACATGGTTGCCGGCCATGCCCTCTCTTCTGCCGACCACAATCGGTCGCGCGTTTTCAGGTATTGCCAGTATTAGATTCAGTGCATCCTGCGGATCATGTTGACCATCCGCATCAATGGTAATGGCCCAATCGGCGACCTGGACCGCCTGAACAAAACCGGTCAGAATCGCAGCGCCCTTTCCCCTGTTATTCCTGTGGTGCAAAGTGCTTATGCCTTCAATGTTCCTGATCCTGTCCGCAGTTGAATCTGTGGAGCCGTCATTGACAACAAATACCGGATAGTTCAGACAAAGGGATTTTTTTATAACATCTGCAACGGCGTGTTCATGATTATAGACCGGGATAATAACGCTAAATCTTCCATTGCTTCCAGCTTCTGATGGATTCATTTCTTCGGTTCCGGCAAAAACGCTATCGCCCACGTCCCCGGCCCTGTATGGACACCGGATGTTAAAGAAAGGGGTTGTAACAAAATCTCGGATAAAGGGGTTGATTTACTGATTTGTTTTTTCACGGTATCTTTCACCCAGTCCAAATTGTCTGAATACTCCAGCATAATCCAGGGGACCGAATCTGTTGCAAGGGACGCATTAAGCTTTTCTATCGCAAATTTCAGTTGTTCGTCCCGATCTTTTACAGCACCGACTTTTTTAGCGCCTTCGCCCGTCGGCGTGATAATTGGCTTTACATGAAACATATCACCGAAAAACGCACTGGACCTGGCGATCCGACCCCCGGCTGCAAGATATTTAAGCTTATCGATAAAGATATATTCATGGCAGGTGTCTATCGCCCTTTTCGCAAATTCGATGACTGCATCCGGATCATCGGATTGAGCTGAATACCTTGCCGCAGTCATGGCGATCAGCCCCAGGCGGCCGGATGCTGCTTTTGTATCCATGACGGTCAAACGATTGTCCGGATCATTGAGATTCTTCCATGCTGTAGCGACAGCAAAATTTCCAGTAAAGGCCGAGCCCACGCAAAGATACAAGACTTTTGGATATTGGTTGACGACCCGTTGGTAATATTGATGCCTTTCGAAAATAGAGGCCTGCGCCGTGGATACCCTAACGCCCGCTTGCATGGATTGATACAGTTCCATCGAAGAACAAAGGGTTTCGGGCAGAGAGTTATCACCGACCGTAATATAGCTGTCCAGAAGGGTAATTCCCAGAGTTCGGCAATCCTCGCGTGTTAATGATCCGGCCGCATCAGTCATGATATGAATAGATCCCTGCCCGGGAAGTCGTTTAAAATCCGCAATCTGAATGGAGATGTCATCATCGGTCCATTGCAGGACATCACCAATGGATGCCATCCGGTGCCTGGCATCCTGAGTGCTGTGCGTGTGCAAATGAACTTTCAGGAAATCCTGGTAGGGAATTGTCACCAAGCTCTTGTCATAAATGGAAAGCCTGTCGATTTTTTCGTTGATATCGCCATCGACTTGAAGAACCGTATCTACACAAAAGCCATCTTGAATTTCTTCCTGAAAAGAAGCGGATACTTCCATAAGATTTTTAAAAATCTTGGTAATGGGTCGAAACTGTTCGGTTTGGCCGATGAGGCGATTAAAAAAACCTTCCAGAAAAATATACATTCCCAACGCGCCGGAATCGACAACACCGGCTCTCTTCAGCTTTGGGAGAAGTTCGGGAGTGGATAGGACTGCCATTTCAATACGATCTACAATCTTTGAGACATATTCGGTAGTGCCTTCAAACGAGTGATCAGCCAAAAAGTCGGCCAGTGCATCGAAAACAGTCAACAGGGTTCCTGGTACCGGGTCATGAACCGCCTGCCAGGCCAGATCCCTTCCACTTTTGGCTGCTTTCGAAAGTAGCGCGTACGAATCCGCCATCAGAAATCCACCAAAAAAACGGGCCGCGATATTTCCTGAATTCCCGCGAGCGGAAAGAAACAATTTGGTAATAGTCGTTTCACGGTCTTTTTCAGGATATCGCAAGGGGGTGAGGCTGAAGATCAGGTTACGTCCGGTATCACCATCCGCAACCGGAAAAACATTGATGTCATCCAGTATATCAGACCAGGCTTTAAGACGCTCGAAGCCGACGATACAAGCATTTTGAAAAACAGGCGTCATGGCATACCCAATGCCTTCCGGATTTCCTCCGGTATTTCGAACATGATTTCCTTTTCCGGATATTTCACGGCAACCTGCTCACTCCTTCCCTTGGCGCAAATCTGATTGCTCCCAATCAGTCTGATCTGAAAATCCAGAACAATCTTGTATTGTGCTTCAAGGACAGTTGCTGTACATTTGAATTCATCAAGATATCGGAGAGATACGATATGCTTGGTCATCGTCTTGGTGATGGGAAAAAGATAATTGGTGTTTTTGAAATAACCGAAGAGATCCACCCCTGCATTGGCAAAGAGCGCAGATCGGGTCATATCAAAGTATTTCAGATAATTGCCATGCCACATGATCTGCATGGGATCAAGATCATGAAACGGAACAATATATTTTTTCTCGCAAATCCGGTTGTTATTGCTATTCATATTCGAAAATGATCCTATAGACCTGATGAAAGTTCTTTTCTTAAATTTCCGGCAACCGACGAAGCCCGGCATAATTTAGCAGATCATTCAGCTCTTTTTGAGATGACCACAGCATATCGTTTTCCTGCATGAATTCCTGGGCTTCTTTTGTAAAATCACTATATGAAAAAAACCAGATGCGCAATGTTTTCAGTCCGTCCCCTCTGAAACATCTAACCTGCTCCGCCTTCTTGCTCAAAACCTTTACGTCGTTCAATCCAACTTTTCTGTCTTTCCACCATTTGCTTTCCCCTATCCATAATTCGGAACCGGCTGCGGCATAGACATCAATCTCCATACCCGAACCGCCTCCCAGACGAAATCGGTGCTGAATATATGAAAACCGCCAAGGTATGGGAATATTCCCATCAAAATGAAAAAAATGTCCGGGTATGGTTTGATTTTGTAAATTCCACAAAATCTGCGCCATATATATCTCGCCAAGATATCCGGTATGGTCACTCATTCTGCGTTTGATATTCTGGTATTGCTCTATCAGCGAGTCACAGACATATTGAACAGGATATCCCTCAACCTCAATTTTTCCCCAAACTTTCAGGAATTCCAGCAAAATTGGATCCTGAACTTTCCTGAACCAGCCGCCCAATTCCATATAATCCAGCAGATCGCCGCGGGACAGCTTGATCAACACATCCCGAATCACCTCAAGCGGTACATCCTTTCCCTCTTTTTCAAGCAGTTGACGGTGAATCCGGTCCAGATCAATTCTATCTCCCTCTTCCATAGCAGACAGGTATAGCACCCATTTTGTGATTTTGTGTTCATTGATTCTGGCTATCCAACTGCTGACCTGATCATTCAATTCACCCCAGATAAAGCCGGATGACAAATCAACCCCCAGTATTTCGTTTAAAACGTTTTCGTCGCTCAGGGGTTTGTTCAGCTCTACCGATTGCTGAATGACAGCCGTTATATAAAACGGGTTTCCTCCGCATCGTTCCGCCACTACCGGTGCCATGGTTTCGGAAATTTCCGATCTATAATGGCGGGCGGCGTTTAGCGCCAGTTCCGCTCCCCAATATTCGGTCATGGATTCTATAGGCCGGCTTCGAAATCGGCCATACAGTGATCCTCTTCCCAGAATTTCCTTAGCCAGAATGCTCATGGCCGAGCCGGTCACAAAATGGGGGCATGTAGGGGATTCCACCGCCTCCTGCATCAAACCCACCACATCAAAATTATATTGGGGAAGACGGGTATTCTGAAATTCATCCAGAAACATTACAATCGTGGCTTCATGCCAGTCGGACACACGTCTGGGAAGTGATAACGCCTTATCTTCCGGCATGGTTACATTCTTTTTCAAAAAGCCTTCATAAAAATTTAACGCACTTTCGAGTTCCTTAAATTGATCCAGGTGATTTCTTAAAAATTCAATTACCCCTTCCTGGGTTACATCTGTGGTGGAAAGCATGGTTGGATCCCTGAGTCGGAACGCTACATACCATCGGATAAAATTCTCCACATAATCAATGCTGAACTCCCATTTGTCCGATACAGTATCTTTAAAACTGTAGTAAACCGGCACCACGGATCGGTAAATATCCGCATGATGTTCCTGCTCAAAAAACAACCGGTTGACCACCCGCTTGAAGATTTCGGTCTTTCCCATGCGCCGTCGCCCCAGCAGCACCACGGACATGCTGCGGCGCTCAATGGCGTTTAATGCTGCCTGATACAGATAATTAAGATGCTCTTTCCGGTTGGTATAGACAGCTTCCGGCACGATGGGTCGAATAGCGTATTTGGGCAGGGGATGATGATTCATGAAATAGTACTCCTTGATAGTTCTCTAATTTACTTCTGCGCCCTCTTAAATTTCCGGCAACCGCCGAAGTCCGGCATAGTTTAGCAGATCATTCAGCTCTTTTTGAGATGACCACAGCATATTGTTTTCCTGCATGAATTCATGGGCTTCTTTTGTAAAATCACTATATGAAAAAAACCAGACGCGCAATGTTTTCAGTCCGTCCCCTCTGAAACATCTAACCTGCTCCGCCTTCTTGCTAAGAACCTTTACGTCGTTCAATCCAGCTTTTCTGTCTTTCCACCATTTGCTTTCCCCTATCCATAATTCGGAACCGGCTGCGGCATAGACATCAATCTCCATACCCGAACCGCCTCCCAGACGGAATCGGTGCTGAATATATGAAAACCGCCAAGGTATGGGAATATTCCCGTCACGATGAAAAAAATGTCCGGGTATGGTTTGATTTTGTAAATTCCATAAAATCTGCGCCATATATATTTCGCTCAGATATCCGGTATGGTCACTCATCCTGCGTTTGATATTCTGGTATTGCTCTATAAGCGAGTCACAGACATATTGAACAGGATTTCCCTCAACTTCAATTTTTCCCCAAACTTTCAGGAATTCCAGCAAAATAGGATCCTGAACTTTCCTGAACCAGCCGCCCAACTCCATATAATCCAGCAGATCGCCACGGGACAGCTTGATCAACACATCCCGAATAAACTCAAGCGGTACATCCTTTCCCTCTTTTTCCAGCAGTTGACGGTGAATCCGGTCCAGATCAATTCTATCTCCCTCTTCCATAGCAGAGAGATATAACACCCATTTTGTGATTTTGTATTCGTTGATTCTGGCTATCCAACTACTGACCTGATCATTCAATTCACTCCAGATAAAGCCGGATGACAAATCAACCGCCAGTATTTCGTTTAAAACGATTTCGTCGGTAATGGGTTTGTTCTGTTTGACCGATTGACGGATAACCGAGGTGATATAAAATGGATTGCCGCCGCATCTTTCGGCGATCACCGGAGCCATGGTATCCGTGGTTACCGCTTGATAGTGGGCGGCTGATTTCAAAGCAAGCTGCGTTCCCCAATATGGGGTCATTTCCGCAATGGGTTCGCTTTCAAACCGGCCATACAGTGATCCTCTTCCCAGGATTTCCTTAGCCAGAATGCTCATGGCCGAACCGGTTACAAAATGAGGGCATGTGGGGGATTCCACCGCCTCCTGCATCAAGCCCACTACATCAAAATTATATTGGGGAAGACGGGTATTCTGAAATTCGTCCAGAAACATCACAATCGTTGCTTCATGCCAGTCCGATACACGTCTGGGAAGTGATAACGCCCTATCTTCCGGCATGGTTACATCCTTTTTCAAAAAGCCTTCATAAAAATTTAACGCACTTTCCAGCTCTTTAAATTGATCCAGGTGATTTCTTAAAAATTCAATTACTCCTTCATGGGTTACATCTGTAGTGGAAAGTATGGTTGGATCCCTGAGTCGGAACGCTATGTACCATCGGATAAAATTCTCCACATAATCAATGCTGAAATCCCATTTGTCCGATACAGTATCTTTAAAACTGTAATACACCGGCACAACAGATCGGTGAATATCCGCATGATGTTCCTGTTCAAAAAACAACCGGTTGACCACGCGCTTGAAGATTTCAGTCTTTCCCATGCGCCGTCGCCCCAGCAGCACTACTGACATACTGCGGCGTTCGATGGCGTTTAACGCTGCTTTATACAGATAATTCAGATTCTCTTTCCGGTTGGTATAGACAGCTTCCGGCACGATGGGTCGAATAGCGTATTGGGGCAGGGGATGATGATTCATGAAATATTACTCCTTGGCGGCTCTATGGTTTTCGAATGGTGGTAGAGATTAGATGATGCCGTCAATGTATCGTGTTGGGTCTGGAATGGCAGCTTCGATGAATCCTTTTTGACGCAGAAGGCAACTGTCGCACTGGCCGCAGGCCAAGCCTTCGGGGGAAGGATCGTAGCAACTGTGGGTGATAGCGTAATCCACGCCCAGTTCGATGCCTTTTGTGATGATCTGGGCTTTGTTGAGATGAAGCAGCGGAGTTCGAATGCGGACCCTGGTTTTGCCTTCTACCCCGATTTTCGTGGCCAAATTGGCCATGTGTTCAAAGGATGCGATGAATTCCGGTCGGCAGTCCGGATAACCGCTGAAATCAACGGCATTGACCCCGATAAATATGTGCGAAGATTGTAAAACCTCTGCCCAGGCCAGAGCATAAGATAAGAAAATGGTATTTCGGGCAGGAACATACGTGATAGGAATTTCGGATGTCATGGTCTTCATATTTCTGGATTTTGGCACATCCAAATCGTCTGTGAGGGCTGAGCCTCCTATGGCATGAAGATCAATACTGATTACCAGATGTTTCGCCACCTGAAAGCGTTCGGCGATTTTTTTGGCGGCCTTCAGCTCATGGACATGCCGCTGTCCGTAATCAAAACTGAGGCTGTATATCTCGAATCCTTCACTTTGGGCAATGGCGATCACCGTGGTGGAATCCAGGCCGCCACTTGAGAGAATCACTGCTTTTTCAGGGGTATTCATATCTTTCCTTTGGTAATGTTAGAGACTCCCAACTTGGGTGTCTCTACTGATCATAGTTGTCTTGTGCAGTGGCCAAAACGATGCCATCGTGTTGGCCACTGTCGCGTTAAAAACGTCACCATCTTCATTCTTGTCTTTAACGGTGCAATGGCTAAGGTAAGCGGTGGCGGGATTTTCCCTCTGTCCGTTTGCCCGCTTGGTTAGCAACTCCAAATAGTTGTAACTCATCAGAAATTTTTTCTTTCAGAAACATCTTAATAAGTGATTGATATGGGATATCTATCTTATTAGCTAATATTTGAATTTCATTCAGCATAGACTCAGAAAGTCGTAATGATATTTTCCGAGTAGATGGTTTCAATTTAGGAAGAACAGATACATCCGCTTGATCCCAATCAATATGCTCAGTTGAATCATGGGATGACCAAAATTCGCGTTCTTGATCATCATTCTCGAAATTAGGGATACTTTTTAATTTTTTCAGCATACTTTCTTGTCTCTTTTTTGTTCATATCTCTTGCTGAGATAATTCGGAATAAATTATTTCTTATGGTGAAAGATATAAATAACCAACGATCGGCATCTGTCCGCCCTAAAGAATAATATCTTTTTTCGCTCGTGGAATGTTTAGGGTCTTGAGCAGTTATTAACGGTAAATTGAAAAAAATTTCTTCACATTCATGATCAGTTACCTGATGAAGGTTCCAATTTTTCAATGAATTGCCTTCATCCCATTGAAAACCTTCGCAGTTGTATATAACTGCTTTCATGTGTATATCCTTAAACGCATTGCAAAATATTCCATGTGAATATTTTTTAGTTGTTATACGCCTCTTTCCGTATTCGGCCATATCAGCTTGTGAAGCTGAAGGTGAAGCCTGACGCCAAGTCCATCCTGCAAAATCCACTTTGCCAGAAGGTTTGGGGATAAGGACCCAAAAGCCGGGGAAAACAGTACGCTGGATCTTGGAAAATCAGGCGGAAGCTGTTTCAGAATATTCATGGCATAGGCATAATCAGCTTGAGTTTCGATAACGAATTTGATCTGATCATGAGGCTTTATCCGCTGAAGATTGTCTGGATCATTGTGCAAGTGCATCAGGCTGGACGGGCATTTAACGTCCATAATCCGGATGCAGCGGCTGTCGATCCTGGAAATATTGATGCTTCCATTGGTTTCCATTAAAACTGTGCGGCCTTGATCCAGAAGGTGCTTGACCAGATCAGGGGTTGCTTCCTGAAACAAAGGCTCTCCACCGGTAATCTCAACCAGAGCTTCAGTTGGATAAGATGCAACCTGTCCGAGTATCTCGGACAACGTCATATCCATGCCTTCGTGATAAGCATACCGGGTATCGCAATAGACACACCGCAGATTGCATCCAGTCAGGCGGATGAATACACAGGGGAGTCCGGCATACAGGGATTCCCCCTGTATGCTGTAAAATATTTCATTGATTCTAAGTGTCATAAAAAACCATTGACTAAATACAAAAAATCTCCAAAGATCAAAATACAAATGATTCGCCACGAAATGCTTTCAACTTCCCATATTTTTGGGTTTGAATATAACAATCTGATAATGATAAGTAAAGATGAAAGGTGATAAATGAAAACTGTTGGAATCCTGAAGAACACGGTTCAGGACTATGCATGGGGATCTCTGACGGCCATTCCGGAACTGCTGGGACAGCCTGCTACAGACAAACCTCAGGCAGAGCTGTGGATGGGGGCGCACCCCAAGGCTCCGTCGCAAGCTTACCATGATGGCAAATGGGAGTCGCTGCTTCAGGTGATTGAAGCGAATCCAGCAGATGTGCTGGGAAAGGAGGTTGCAGAGAAATTTGGCGGAAAGCTTCCCTACTTATTCAAGGTGCTGGCTGCGGCAAAGCCACTTTCCATTCAGGCCCATCCAAATGCGCATCAGGCCAAAGAAGGTTTTGAGCGGGAGAATCGACTGGGGATTCCCCTGATGTCTTCAAATCGAAATTATAAGGATGATAACCACAAACCTGAATGCTTATGTGCGCTGACCCGTTTTTGGGGAATGAACGGTTTTCGCAAAATTTCGGAAATTATAAAGTATCTTGGCGGTCTTTGCAAGGATGTGCTTGAAGATGAGATTGCCCTTGTAGAAAGCCAGCCGAATTCGCAAGGGTTAAAACATCTGTTTCAATCCCTGCTGACGATGCCGCCAGAAAAGAAAATGGCGGCTATAAGTTCGGCTGTTTCTCATGCCAAATCTTTTAAAGCGCCAAGAGATATTTTGACAGATCCGGTGTTTCAGTGGATACAGCAGTTGCATGCAGAATATCCAGAGGATATTGGCGTGCTGTTTCCTGCGCTCTTTAACCTGTTTTGCCTGGAACCAGGGCAGGCTCTTTACTTGGCTTCCGGAGAACCCCATGCATATCTTGAGGGGGTTGGCATCGAACTGATGGCCAATTCGGATAATGTGCTACGTGGCGGTCTTACACAAAAACACCTTGATGTTCCGGAACTGTTAAATATTTTATCCTTTAAGGAGCAGGCGCTGTCTGTGATTTCGCCCCGAAAGTGCAGCGCTGTTGAATGGGTTTACGACACGCCAGCCGAGGAATTCAGTCTTTCCGTGATATCCCTTTTTCCGAAATCATACTGGATCAGTCATGGAAAACGATCCGCCGAAATTCTGTTATGCACAGAGGGACAGTTTGTCCTGGACAGTGGTCCTGGCGATGATCCGATTCACCTTTTCAAAGGAGTATCTGTCGTGGTTCCGGCATCAGTTGAGCAATATAACCTGTATGGCGACGGAATGTGCTACAAAGCATCTGTTCCAGTGCATCGCGGGCTTTATGCTTGACACACGATCGGCAGAATCGTAGAAGGAAGGTTTACAGGCTGAAGACAAAGTGTGGAAGGCTCATTCTTGAACCCTTACTTATTTGGAGTTGATCCATGATAAAAGGCATTGTTCTTGCCGGTGGTTCCGGTACCAGGCTTTATCCCATAACCCGGGTGGTCAGCAAACAACTGCTCCCGGTTTATGACAAACCCATGATTTACTATCCCTTGTCGGTGCTGATGCTGGCAGGTATCCGGGATATTTTGCTGATCTCGACGACGGAGGATCTGCCGCAATTTAAACGGCTTCTGGGAGATGGCTCCCAAATTGGAATTTCCATATCATATTCGGAGCAACCTAAACCCGAAGGACTGGCTCAGGCGTTTATCATTGGCAAATCCTTTATTGGGAATGATTCGGTATGCCTGATTTTGGGAGACAATATATTTTACGGTCATAATCTTTCCGAAATCTTGAGACGGGCGGTAAAGCTGACAAGCGGCGGCCTTGTATTCGGGTATCTGGTTAAAGATCCGGAACGTTACGGTGTGGTTGAATTTGACAATAACGGCACAGTGATTGGCATTGAGGAAAAACCTAAAAAACCCAAGTCCAATTATGCGGTTCCCGGGCTTTACATCTACGACAATGATGTGGTGCAAATCGCCGAAAACCTGAAGCCTTCGGCCAGGGGCGAGCTGGAAATCACTGATGTCAATCTGGTGTATCTTCGCCGCGGCGATCTTAGGGTAGAGCTGTTGGGAAGGGGGTTTGCCTGGTTAGACACTGGAACCCATGAAGCGCTGCAGCAGGCGGCAAGCTACGTTGAAGCCATTCAGGACCGGCAGGGACTGAGAATCTCCTGTATTGAGGAAATCGCCTATCGTCTGGGGTATATTTCCCGAAAACAGGTTAAAAACCTGGCATCAGATATGATGAAAAACGGTTACGGCGAGTATCTGATGGAAATGATCAGTGAAAACACATGATTGTTAAAAGGAGTTTTCGCAAATTCAAACGGGCCGCAGTGTAGTTCATAATTACATCATTCAATAATGGAGGTTATATGAAAATCGGTTGTTATACTGCCATGATCACTCCTTTTAGCGGGGAAATGGTTGATGTAGAAGGCATTGAAAAATTGATCAGTTTCCAGATACAAAGTGGCGTTAGCGGCATTCTGGCTGCTGGTACTACAGGGGAAAGCCCTGCGTTGAGCTGGAAAGAGCATAATCAGGTAACGCAGATGATTGCATCCGCTTCAAAAGGAAAATGTCTTTGCATCGCAGGCACCGGCAGCAACAACACCCAGGAAGCCATCGAAGCCTCCCGCCATGCCGTGGGCCTTGGTGTGGATGCCCTGCTGCTGGTCGATCCCTACTACAACGGCCCAAGCTCTCTTGAAATTCGGAAGGAATATGTGGAACCTGTGGCCGCGGCATTTCCCGATACCCAGGTTATCCCCTATGTGATTCCAGGTCGGACGGGAACACAGCTTTTGCCGGAAGATCTGGCCATCGTGTCCAAAACCCACCCAAATGTGACAACTGTCAAGGAAGCCACCGGCAATCTGGACAACATGCGACGGACCCGCAAATGCTGCGGGCCAGACTATACCATTTTATCCGGAGACGATGCCCTGACTTTCGACATGATGACGGATTCCGGGATTTTGGCCGGAGGCGTGATTTCAGTGGTATCCAATGTTGTACCATTTGCTATTACAACGATGGTTCGCATGCTGGTTGGCAAAAACAATGCTGGAGCAAGTAAACTGAAGGAGAGCCTTGATCCTCTTTTTGATCTGGTTACCGTCAAAACCCTTGAGACAACACCTTATGGCGATGTGGTTTTTCGGGCCAGAAATCCTTTGGCCATAAAAACATTGATGGCGATTCTGGGAATGCCTTCCGGCGGATGCCGCAGGCCTCTGGGGAAAATGACTCAACAAGGGCTGGAAAAAATCCTTGATGCAGCAAGAGCAGTTCAGAAAGCAAATCCGGAGCTGTTGAAACCAGTGGCCGATTTTTTCGAAGTCAATATCGAAGAGCGCTTGAATACACCGGTTTACTGGAAAGGCTTGGCATATAGCAGCTATTGACCGCTAAACGTAATTCATAATTTAAGAGATAATGGGTGTCCCTCTATGTTCAACATGGATTTCCGTAGTAATTTGTTATGGCTGCTAAGCTGTGTGGTTTTGATAGCGACTGGGTGTTCGTCTCAGGTTCCGGGAGCGTCGAACGGCAAGCCGGCCCAGCGCAATCAGGCAAATGCTGTAAAACGCTCGGTTCCGGTACTTGCCGCCTACGCGGTTCAAAAAAACTTCCCTCTTGAAATTAGGGCTATCGGAAATGTTGAATCTTATGCAACGGTTGCAATCAAAGCCAGGGTCACCGGAGAGCTTCAGAAAATTAATTTTAAGGAAGGGCAGGAGGTTGTTAAAGGCGATCTGCTGTTTATCATAGATCCCCGTCCGCTTGAAGCCGCGCTTCGTGAAGCCAGAGCACGTCTTGAAAAAGACAAGGCTCTGGCGGCAAAGGCCGAAGCGGATAACCGGCGTTACGAAGATCTGGTTCAGGGAGGATTTGTCAGCCGGGAACAATACGATCAGATACGGTCTAATCTCAGTTCCCTCCAGGCTACGGTGATAGGGGATGAAGCCGTGGTTGAAAATGCTAAACTTCAACTTGGCTATACCTCAATTTATTCCCCTATATCGGGCAGGACCGGAACGATCCTGATTGATCAGGGGAACATGATCAAGGCCAATGATGATAACAAAAGCTTAGTCGTCATTGAACAGGTTCATCCGATCTATGTCAGTTTTTCCGTGCCCGAGTCGAATTTATCTCAAATCATGGAGCGCATGAAAGGCCATGATCTTGTTGTTAACGCCATGCTTGATGGATCAAAATCCGGACCTGAAAAAGGCAAGCTGACATTTGTGGATAATTCTGTTGATTCCAAAACCGGGACGATCCGCCTGAAAGGTACTTTCGATAATCCGGCAAGGCGACTGTGGCCCGGCCAGTTTGTCAACCTTGCGCTTACCCTTGGAAGTCTTCAAAATGTTGTTACGGTTCCATCACAGGCCATTCAGACCGGCGAAAATGGTCCTTTTGTATTTGTTATTACACCTGAAAATACAGTTCAATTTAAACCTGTCAAAACCGGAAAGTCTTTTGGTGGTGAAACAATTATTGAAAGCGGCGTCATGGCTGGAGAACAGGTTGTAACAGACGGTCATCTGCGTCTGGCTCCCGGCGCAACTGTCGAGATTGCATCAGACTTGAAACCTGAAACCAATCCAGCACAAGCTGTCAGCAAAGAGGCGATATCGTGAATATTGCCAGACTCTTTATCGGAAGGCCTGTTATGACCACTCTGGTCATGGCCGGCCTGCTTGTTTTCGGGGTGATGGCTTATCGGATACTACCGGTCAGCGATCTGCCTAATGTGGATTTTCCCACGATTCAGGTCACAGCCAGACTGCCTGGAGCCAATCCAGACAACATTGCGGCAAGTGTCGCCACGCCATTGGAGCGGGAGTTCTCTACAATCGCCGGTGTTGACTCCATGTCATCTTCCAGTACCTTGGGCATAACTCGGATAACGATTCAGTTCAGCTTAGACAGAAGTATTGATGCAGCAGCCCAGGATGTTCAATCCGCTATCGCCAAGGCGGCCCGGAAACTACCGCCGGATATGCCGACACCTCCGACCTACCAGAAAGTAAACCCTGCTGATTCACCTGTTTTTTATCTGGCGCTGGCTTCTCCCACATTGCCGCTGTCCAAGGTGAATGAATATGCGGACACCATGATTGCTCAAAGGATATCCATGCTGAGCGGCGTGGCGCAGGTCTCGGTTTTCGGCGCCAAAAAATATGCGGTGCGGGTGCAACTGGATCCCAAAGCCATGGCTTCCCGGGAAATCGGTATTGATGAAGTGGCGAGAGCTATTACACAAGGCAATGTGAATCTGCCTACCGGCACGCTCTACGGTGAACATAAGTCCTTTAATATTCAGGCAAGTGGTCAGCTCATGGATGCGAAAAGCTTCAGGCCGCTGATTGTTTCCTGGCAAAACGGCTCTCCTGTAAGGCTTGAAGAAATCGGCGCCGTTCTTGACAGTGTTGAAAACGATAAAAGCATTACCTGGCGAAACGACACTCGTTCCATTGTACTGGCTGTTCAGCGCCAGCCCGGAACCAACACCGTCGCCGTGGTCAACGAAATCCGAAAGCTTCTTCCAGTATTTGAAAAACAGCTTCCAGCGGCGGTTCAACTTTCGGTCATGATTGACCGTTCCGAATCCATCCGCGATTCTGTAGATGATGTCAAGTTTACACTCACGCTCACTATTGTGCTGGTCATCCTGGTTATTTTTATCTTTCTTCGAAGCTTATCCGCCACCATCATTCCCAGCATGGCGCTTCCGATGTCGATTATCGTTACATTTGCGGCCATGTATCTGATGGGATTCAGTGTGGATAATCTGTCGCTTATGGCCTTAACCCTTGCGGTCGGATTTGTTGTGGATGACGCTATTGTGATGCTTGAAAATATCGTCCGGCACCTGGAGATGGGAAAGAGCGTTCTTCAGGCAACTCTGGACGGGTCCAAAGAAATCAGCTTTACCATTGTTTCCATGACCATTTCCCTTGCAGCGGTATTTATTCCTGTGCTTTTTATGGGCGGGATTG
>Ga0194038_1000543_pt1 | contig 16542 bp, 15 predicted proteins | sample JunL226m_MetaG_FD_148630 | JGI IMG/M metagenome (GOLD analysis project Ga0194038, IMG submission 148630) | Anoxic zone freshwater microbial communities from boreal shield lake in IISD Experimental Lakes Area, Ontario, Canada - Jun2016-L227-6m | ecosystem: Environmental > Aquatic > Freshwater >... | reverse complement strand
CAGGGCATTTAGCAGAAGCGACAATCGTTCGCCCTCGCCAATAATGCCATAATCCGCTTCCATCGCATTCATGATTTCTTCGGGGAATATGGTAAATCCGCTTCCGCCTAAAACAATTACGGCGCTTGAATTGCCTCTGATTTTTTGAATGAGTTCACGTTGAGCATTAATAAAACCTTTCGGATCAGTTGTATCGGTATTGTCGATATTCCGTAACGAAATTCCGATGACATCCGCTGCCAGAAGGTCTTTTGGCCACTCGCTGATATAAGATATTCCGGCAATCAGCGCATCATGACCATTGAGCGTGTTCATATCTGCAATCTGAACTTCATGCTTGTCGGAGATGGCGGCAGCCACATAATCCAGTCCCAAAGGATAGACAGGATACGGTTCAGCTATCGTATTTGCAGAAACAAGAAGGACCTTCATTGATTCATCACACTCTTACGTCAGAACATATCAGCAATTGCAAGCGGTCAGACAGACAGAATCCGGGAATTTTCATAAATGTATTCAGCCAGCGTCCTCAGAGTTGCGAATATCTTTATCCCGATTTCCTTGTTATCTATCTTGATGCCATAATCCTTTTCAATCATGATCACCATCTCCAGAACATCAATTGAATCGATATCGAGATGGCCTCCGACCAGTTGGTCATCTTCCTTGATATCATCTGGATTCATGTCTATCAGATTCAGCAATTCGATTATTTTGATTTTTAGTTCTCTCAGCAACTTTTCCATTATATCCGCCACATTATCTTATATCTTTACACAAGAAAATTAGAAACACAGGAGGAAACCACCTGTTTAAAAGATCAGGAAAACCATCCAGTCCCTGTAAGCTTAACATTATGAATACGCCGGGGATTTGTATCCAGGTGACAAAAGCAGGATGTATCTTACGCAACAATCGGGCAAGCGAAGGCGTTTTTAAATTCTCAGTCTTATATCTTTACACAAAGCTTAAATTATAGTACGAATTTTTGTAATTTGAGATGTTTGAATATACTTATATCTGTTTATCTTCAACTGTTTTTTTATCCGCCCAAAGAAAAGGCTGAACAATCATGAGTCAGAAGCGTAACCGTGCTGAAGATTTTTTATCTCATCGTGACAGGATGAAGCTGATTGATGAAATTATTGAGGTGAATGAAAAAACTGCTGTCACGCAGGCCACGGTTACCGATCAGTGGCCTTTTTTCAGCGGCGAATCTGCTAATTCGCTCGTACTCATCGAATTGGTGGCGCAAACAGCCGGGATAAGCAACTGCTGGGAAGGAATCCGAAAACACGGCGAACATTTTATAACAAAAGGATGGTTGGTGGGCATCAAACAGGCTCATTTTTATATACATGCCATTCCTTTAAGCACCTTGATCACCACTCGGACCGAAAACCAATTCATGTTTGAAAATTTTATCGAAATTATAGGAACAGTTGAGATCGGATCGAAGATTGTTGCTGAAATCTGGCTGCAACTAATTCAGTCTGAAACACCGTAAATGTAAACATTTACAAAATAAACCCGAATGGTCGAAACGATGATCAAGGCCGGGTATTCTTTATTGGAAATCACCTTATTTACCCATTACCGTTTTGGGGAGAAGACTCACCAATGGATATAAAACCTGAAGAAAAGGTTGCAATTGTTACCGGCGCCAGCAAAGGCATAGGACGTGCGATCAGCCTTGAACTGGCGAGAAACGGGTATCATATCGTCGTCAATTACCGTTCAGATGAACAAGGCGCGATGGAAACTCAAGCGATGATCCAGCATGAAGGGGGTGATGGCGATATTATGCCATTTGATGTTTCAAATCACAATGAAACCCAAAATGCGATGGATGATATTCTGAAACGTTATAAAACAATTGATGTTCTTGTCAATAACGCCGGGATTACTGCTGACGGACTCTTCATCATGATGCCGCGAAAGGACTGGCATTCCGTCATTGATGTTTGTCTGAGCGGTTTTTACAATATGACCAAACCGGTGCTGGAAAAAATGGTCGTGCAAAAACGTGGCGCCGTTGTATCCATCGCTTCGATTGCAGGACTGATGGGAAATAGGGGACAAGCCAATTATTCGGCGGCCAAAGCCGGACTGATCGGCGCCAGCCGCGCGGTTGCATCCGAGGTCGCCCGGCTTGGGATTCGTGTCAATGTCGTGGCGCCTGGACTCATTGAAACCGAAATGATAAAGGATGCGCCCATTGCCAACATCAAGTCGCTGATTCCCATGGCAAGAATCGGCAAGCCCGACGAAGTAGCTAAAGTGGTCAGATTCCTCTGCTCGGATGATGCGTCCTATATTACCGGTCAGGTGATTTCGGTAAACGGCGGGATGTTTTAGTCTCGGACATGCCTTTTTCTGTAAACCTTCCCAAAATGACACAGGTATTGTTGCCGCCAAAAGCAAAAGAATTGGAAAGAACGATATTGACCTCGGAATTGCGTGACCCTTCAACAACATAGTCGAGATCACACTCCGGATCAGGCTCTGTCAAGTGAATAGTAGGCGGAATGAACCGCTCAACAATTCCCAGTATGGAAGCAACACCTTCTATTGCTCCGGCTGCCCCAAGTGTGTGGCCCAGCATCGATTTGGTGGAACTAACGGGAATTTGATACGCCTTTTTGCCAAATACCTCCTTGATCCCCCTGGTTTCCATTCGATCATTGGCGGGAGTCGCCGTACCATGTGCATTAATATAGTCTATTCTTTCCGGGTGAACTCCGGCATCTTGCAGGGCTGTCCGCATACAACGCACTGCGCCGGATGCCTGAGGGTCCGGGGCGGTCATATGATACGCATCGCAGCTTACACCATACCCAAGAAACTCCCCGTAGATTTGAGCATCACGGTTCCTCGCGTGATTCAAGGATTCAAGAATCAGGATTCCGGAGCCTTCTCCAAGGGAAATTCCCTGACGGTTTTTATCAAAGGGCTTACAGAATTCCGGATCTACTGCTCCCAACGCATTAAACCCCCCGTAAGTGATCCGGGAAAGGGACTCGGTACCGCCAGCAATAACGACCTTGGCCATCCCTGCCCGAATCAGGTCCCTGGCATATCCCATGGCAGTAGCTCCGGATGAACAAGCTGTCATGAATGTGGTCTTGGGCCCCATGAGTCTTAGCTTTGATGCGATGTGGTCGGCTGACGAGGCGCAGCAAAACGACGCAAAACGGGAAAAATGCACGCCTTTGTTCTTATCCATGAGGTATTGCCGATAAGTCTCCTCACCCTCCAGCATTCCGCCTGCGCCCCCGCCGATAACAACGCCGGTATCCACCAGCAGAGCATCCGGCAAAGGAAAGAGTCCGGCGTTCTTCAATGCTTCAACAGCGGCAGCCATAGCCATCATATCCGAACGAGACATTCGCTTTATTGAAAATTCCGGAGGGATCATCTCCCCAGGGGCAAACCGTTTTACTTCGCCGCCGGTATGCGTTGTAAAATCAGCCGTGTCAAAAACGGTGACAGGCCCTATGCCACATACGCCATTTCTCAAGGCGCAGCAGAATTCAGGCACACTCCCGGCGATTGCGTTTATAGTTCCCAGTCCGGTAATAACAACTCTTTCCATTTTTTATGGTAGTCCTCGGAACTTCTCTGTTCTTTCCGACAATGTGTGAAAATTTTTTAGATGACAGAGGTGTTGTCTCGTTCTATATTCATGTTATATTTGAGTGGTCAATGACTTAATTTTTAGAATTGAAAAGTACAGTTTATGCCCGCGTACAGTATGTATGACTTATTGTCAATTAAAAGATCGGTAAGGGCTATGGCCACCCGAGTTTACGGGAACGCTGCGCTCTATCAGGATGATGTTCAATTCATCAGGGGATGGTTCCCTGTTCTACGCTGTCATACCTATTTCGCAGAGTTATGCATATTTCCTCCATATATTTAACCGCCATTTCAGCATCATCATCATTCGGAAAACCTGACGGAATAAGACCCAGATCAGCGGGATATCTGCTATCCAGGTAAATGTCATTCAAAAAGCTCAATGCATCATCATCTATTCTCAATCCAGAACCCAGAGCATCCTCACACAACTGCCGCAATCGAATCAAATTGTGTGTTCGCGGAACAGGCTGCTGCTGAACAGTCAGCAATGCTTTAAATGTTTTTTCAACAGCCTGTTGACAATGAAAACACACCATATTGAATATCCGGTGTTGCAGTAACACCTTCGCGCTTTTCATGTCGTCCTTTGCATATTGTATCCAAACATCAGACAGTCTCTGCATCATAAATCACCCTGCCTTCCTTCATAATACTGTTCAGGAAGGATGATGGTTCCTTCCGCAATAAAGAAATCTCATCAGTTGTATAAGCCAGTATATCGATACCTATCTGACGATCGAAGTCTTTCAAAAGGCCTCTTATCATCATCCGACGTTTAATCGGACGATCCATAAAAGGAGCGATAATCAAAAGATCGAGATCGCTCTCACTGTCCTGCTTTTTTCTGGCATAGGAACCAAACAGAATCACCTGTTCCACTGGCAGGGCTTTACCGATGCGTTTAACAATTTCTTCCAGAACGGAATTGATGTCCTTGATCATTGATGTGACCCTTCATATTATGTGTCAGCTACGCTTATAGTTTTTCAGATATTATGTTTCCGAGTATTCCCTGAAAATCAGGCTTGGAAAAGTGACGGCGGTTTTCAATCTTCGGGATGCCCTCTGCGGTGTAGTTACCCCCGAAAAAAAATTCCCACACCCGGAGCAAATCGCAGAAGAAATAGCGGCGCATCCAGACTGTTGGATTTGCTGCTGGCATTGACGCCGATAACGATAGTCAGCGGGTCAATATAAAGAGTCGTGTCTTTGAAGCTCTTCCAATTCATGAGTTTGAGTTCTTTGGTCATCGCTATTTTATCGTCTCTGTGAAAGGTTACAAAAAGAGTTTGTACTCGTTGCAGCAACGAAAAATGTCTATAACAATGAAATATTATATTGATTTATTAATTTAAACTTTATATCATCATGACCGATATACTTTCGTTAGAGAGTTTGCAACTACAAAGAAACAAAGGAGGATATTTTATTATGTCAATCACACTCGACAACAAGGCCGTAAATGTTTTTAAGTCATACGATGAGATGGCCATAGCCTGTTCTAAAGACATTGAAGATCATAAGACACTTCTCAAGGCTATTGAGGCTATGATAGCGCAGAAACAAAGACAGCTCCAGGACATTAAGGATAAAACCGTTGATTTGGTAAAAGCCTCTCTTGATGTCATACCCTCCCTGGATATCCCTGTGAATCAACAGTCTGAGAATTTAAATTATGCCGGGATAGCCGAGGAAGCTTTAGTTCCAGAAAAGGAAGAGGAGCCATCTCAGGCGATAACTCCACCCATTCAAGTTCAAAAGCCCAGACCCGCTAACCGCAGGAAAACTGCTGAAAAAGGCAAAGTGAAGAGAACGGACAAATCTAAAAAGCCTGCCGTTCAATCCAAAAATGTTACTCAAGATAAACAAACCGACAACATCACGGAACTCAGATGCCTGCATCACCCTGAATCCACAGTAATGGATGTAGGCAGGCAATTGTGTTCTTCCTGCAAATGGAAACTTATCAACAATGGTCTGAAAAATTATGACAAAGAACCTGAAGTGATTTCATATTTAAGGGGAGAGACCACAACTGCCCCTGATATGGGTCAAGCAATGTGTCCAATTCACCAGTCGGTTCCATCATACAACCAGAAAACTGGTTTATGTAAAGCCTGCCAAAAGAAAGCTAAAGAACTTGGGGTTGAGAATCGCCATCTTACGGCAAAAGAGCTGAAGGCAATCAGGTGAAACTGAATGGCGCGTACTGAAATGTCATGATGAACCTTTTGAAACTGGTTTATACGAATAGGCTTCTGCCGGAATAACGGAAAAGTTGGTTTTATCCGGCAGTTTCCAGTACATCGCAATTGCGGATGTGCCTACTCGCTGGAAATACTTAATCATGAGGGGGTACCAACCCGGTTTTTGAATATCCAGGACAACATCGTTTGAAAAATGATCAGTATGGATACCCGGATGATAGACGATTCTTTTGTCACAAATCCAGACACAGATTCCGTCATTTGATTTAGACTTCAGGGTATATTTTCCGGGTTCGGAAAATTTCAAAAAACCATTCATTTGAATTCCGATGCCCTGGCTGACTCCGCTGTCGAAGACCATGTCCTTTTTGCCGAATTCATGATCAAGAAAAAGGATGGGTGCGCCCACTTTCTCTGTCGTTGTTTTAATATCCAATTTTGGCATTTCATCTACAGATTTGAAGAGCTTATAGATGTAAATTGGCAAAAGACCTGGTTTGAGTGCTGAATCATCAGACAGCTCTTTTTCCGGGGCAAGACCTGTTACCTCAACCGGTTGAGCTATCGCCTGTACCATTCCTAATGAAAGCAGGATCAACAAGCTTATCCATCTAATCTTTTCCTGAAGTTTCATGAAGTCTCCTTATAATAAGTTGCTATTTTGGGCATGAACAATAAAATTATGCTGTCGAAAAATCGGAAACAGTCCCATCATTATCTCGTTTAATATGGATCATTTTTTCCAAAAAGTCACTTGAAAAATGATACGATTAAGGAATTTTACATGGAATTCAGTATTTTGCAAACAGGGATATTGATTTTTTTTGCCAGAGTTTGTGATGTTTCACTCGGAACCGTTCGAACCATCATAACGGTTCAGGGGCGATCCGTGCTGGCGTTTTTTCTGGGGCTGTTTGAAGTACTCATCTGGATCACCATTGTCAGCACAGTTGTGTTGCAGATCAAGGAATCGCCCATTCTGGTTGTTTTTTATGCTTTTGGATATGCAACCGGAAACGTAGTGGGAATACTGGTGGAACGCAAACTGGCCTTCGGGCTGATGGTTCTGCGGGTCATTACCGCCAGCTCCGGTCAGAAAATGGCGGAACGGTTGAGAAACAAGGGACTGGCCGTAACCATTTTTTATGGCGAAGGGATGAATGGAACCGTTACGGAGCTTTATATGGCGATCCGCCGCAAGGATCTGCCATGGATACTGACTCTTGTCAAGGAAGAAGACCCCGCTGCATTTTATATCACCGAGCAAGCCAGAGATGTCAGCAAATCCCTTAAACCCATTTCCACCACATGCAATGACGGATGGTCTCTGTTTAAGAAGTGAACCCAGTTTTTCCCAAATCGGTTAATGACAGATGTTCGGTTGTATGCTATTGAAGATAATCTGTTCACTGTCAAATAGGGGGCTTGGGTCAGATACCTTTCTTACGAGACCTGTATTCATGAAAATCGCATATTTTGACTGCTTTGCCGGCGCCAGCGGCGACATGATTCTGGGGGCGCTGGTGGATGCCGGACTTGATCCTGATCTGCTAAACCTCGAACTGGCAAAGCTTCATCTGAACCACTGGAGCCTCAGCTTCAAACCGGTGGTCAAAAGAGGACTTGGCGGGTGCCAGGCTTGCGTCAACATCGACGCACAAATTCATCATAAGCACAGGAGCCTCCACGATATCTGTAGTCTGATTGAGGCCAGTGAGCTTTCTCAGGACATCCAGCAAAAAAGCGTGGCGATATTCACCCGGCTGGCCATGGCGGAAGCCAGGGTTCACCGGACTGCTGTTGAAGCAGTACATTTTCATGAAGTCGGAGCAGTCGATGCCATCATTGATGTGGTAGGAGCGGTTTCAGGACTTTCGCTGCTGGGAATTGAAGCAATCTATTGCTCCGCCCTTCATCTGGGTTCGGGAACCGTTACTTGCGCACATGGCATTTTGCCAGTACCTGCACCGGCCACGCTTGAGCTCGTCAAAGGTATCCCCGTCTATGCCACGGGAATTCAGGGAGAGTTGCTGACTCCAACCGGAGCCGCTATCCTGACCACTCTGACCAAGGGATTCGGACCCATGCCGGCGCTGACGGTCGAGAAATCCGGATACGGTTCCGGCATGGCTGATCCCGAAATCCCCAATCTGCTTCGGATTGTTATAGGCAATACAGCTTCGGACATTAATGACTGCGATATGGATCAGGTAGCGGTCCTTGAAACCGCCATAGATGATATGAACCCGCAGATATATGATTATTTGATGCAGCAAGCCTTGGGCCTGGGAGCCCTGGATATCTTTCTAAAACCCGTTCAGATGAAAAAAAACCGGCCAGGCATCCTGTTGACCCTGATGTGCAGGCCCGGTGATCTCCACCGGTTTTCCCTGTTTCTCCTGAAAGAAACCACCTCCATTGGACTGCGATGGCGTTTTGAAAACCGGATCATAGCTAAAAGGGAAATCCGGGAAATATCGACTTCCCTTGGAACTGTCCGGGTAAAGACAGCAAGGATTCAGGATGACATCATCAATCAATCACCGGAATTCGAGGACTGTAAAAAAATTGCTTTATTGCAGAACATCCCTTTAAAAAAGGTCATCGCCAGGGTTTGTCGAGAGATTTCCCCACACGACAAAATTGATTCCAGCACACCAGACGACGCGCATGAAGCAATTTTATTATAAGCCGGCATTTCCTCCAAAACCCGCGTTTACCATCGGCGATGGACTGATTCTGCTGGGGCTTGCAGCGATTCTTTATGGCGGCATCCGGCTTGCGTTTGACGCTCCTTCAGTTGTTTCCGGCCCGGAGATTTCCCTGTCTCCGAGCGCACTTCCCTGGTATGCCCTGCTTTCGGTGGGCCGGATGGCAATCGCCTATTTTCTGTCGCTTCTCTTCAGCCTGTTTTACGGATACGCGGCCGCACGAAACCCTGCAGCACGAAAAGTCCTGATGCCAGTTCTGGACGTTTTGCAAAGCGTTCCGATTCTCTCGTTTTTACCTGTGGTGCTGCTCAGCTTGAGCGCCATTTTCCCTGAACATATCGCCACGGAGATATCGGCTATTGTGCTGATATTTACCTCTCAGGCATGGAACATCACCTTCAGCTTTTACCAGTCCATCACCACCATTCCCAGCGAACTGCAGGAGGCTTCCGCCATTTTTCGTTTTTCTTCCTGGCTTCGCTTCAGGGCGCTGGAGCTTCCCTTTGCCGCCATCGGTCTGATATGGAACAGCATGATGAGCTGGTCTGGCGGCTGGTTTTTTTTAATGGCGGCTGAAATTTTTCATGTCGGGTCACACGACTTTCGTTTACCGGGGCTGGGGTCGTATCTAAAAACTGCTGCTGCTCAGGGAAATCTTATGGCAGTTTTGGAAGGCACAGGGGTTCTGATTCTGGTTGTCGTTCTTCTGGATCAATTTATCTGGCGGCCGCTGCTGGCCTGGGCGGACAAATTCAAGATTGAAATGGTGGAAGGCGATGAAGAACCATCCTCATGGTTTCTTGATATTCTTTCCCGGTCGTGGCTGATGGACTTTTTCCAGCGCCGAATCAGTCCCCTGAATGAGTGGCTGGATATGTCCTTTCAAGGGAAAGATGCAACCGACATCGCACCTATCACATCCTTGGACAGCAAACGGCCGGCCTGGCAGATTGCGTTGGCTGTCACTGTCCTGTTAGCGATAATTTACGGCAGCTTCATGGCCATTGCCCTGATGACGACCTTGTCGCTCAAGGATTGGATAGAGCTTGGTGTTGGACTTTTGGCCACGCTGGCCCGTGTTTTCTCTTCCCTTGTGATTGCAATGCTGTGGACCATCCCGGTCGGGGTTGCCATCGGCACCAATCGCCGGCTGGCCTCGCTTCTTCAGCCATTGGTCCAGGTGGTTGCGGCCATACCTGCGACCGCGCTCTTTCCCATGTTGCTGCTGGCGCTTCTGCGCGTTTACGGCGGCCTTAATATTGCCGCAATCGCACTGATGCTGATGGGCACGCAGTGGTACCTGCTGTTCAATGTTATTGCAGGCGCCGCCGCCATTCCACAGGATCTCCGATTTACAACCGATCTGTTGGGGCTGTCTGTGCTGGACCGCTGGCGAACCTTGATTATTCCGGGCATTTTTCCTTATATCATTACCGGATCGATTACAGCCAGCGGCGGCGCATGGAATGCCAGTATCGTTGCGGAGTATGTTGAATTCGGCGGCAAGACTTACGCCACGACCGGCATCGGAGCAACGATCGCACGCGCGACAGGCACCGGCAATTATGCGCTTTTGCTGGCCGGGACACTGGTGCTGGTCATCAGTGTTATTTTGATCAACCGACTGTTCTGGCAGCGGCTTTATCGTCTTGCTGAAGAACGGTATCGCATGGAATAATAAGGGAAAGCTAATGTCAACAATAGCCGGAATCAAAACTGCCGAAACTCTGTTGAATCTTGATCATGTCTGCAAGGGCTACGGAAGCGGCCCCAAACAGCTTATGGCGGTAAAAGATATTTGTCTCAGCCTGAAAGCCGGTGAGTTTGTATCGCTTCTTGGCCCATCCGGTTGTGGAAAATCGACGCTGCTTCGAATCGTTACCGGTTTAAATACCGCCACTTCCGGAACCGTACAATATCGGGGCCAGACGCTGAAAGGCGTTAATCCGTACGCCACCATCGTGTTTCAGACATTTGCGCTCTATCCATGGTTGACGGTTGAAGAAAATGTTGAAATTGCACTAAAGGCGCGGGGCGTTCCTTCAACAATACGACAGGACAGGGCTCGGAAACTGATTGACACCATTGGCCTGGACGGATTTGAATCCGCTTATCCCCGTGAGCTTTCCGGTGGAATGCGCCAGAAGGTCGGCTTTGCCAGAGCCTTGGCGGTTGAGCCGGAATTGCTCTGTCTGGATGAGCCTTTCTCTGCATTGGATGTTCTGTCAGCGGAATCGCTGCGCGGGGAGTTGATGGAGCTGTGGCTGAACAAATCCATACCCACTCAGGCAATTTTGATGGTCACACACAATATTGAAGAGGCGGTTCTGATGGCGGATCGGATCGTTGTCATGGGAAAAGATCCGGGCCGGATCGTATCAGAAATTCAGGTACATCTTCGCCACCCGCGGCACAGAAAGGATACGTCGTTTCAGCACCTGGTGGATAGCGTATATGCTGCTGTTGCTGGTCAGACCCGTCCGGAAACCGAATCTCTGGGTACGGAGCCGGGTCAGCCTGGCGCAACCCGGCGGCTTCCCCGCGCGCTGTTGAATCAGTTGGCAGGCCTCGTTGAAAAACTCTCGGATGAAGGCGGCAGAGCAGATCTCTACCGGATCGGCGGCGAGCTTTCCTTCGAGCTGGATGATTTATTGCCCATTGTTGAGGCTGGTGATCTGCTGGGATTTCTTTCGGTTCAGGAAGGAGATTTGCTTCTGGCTCTGCTGGGACAGACTTATGCCGAGGCCAGCATTCTTGCCAGAAAGGAAATGCTGGCAGGCCGGGTATTAAGGATGCCGGTAATCGCCTGGATTTATGAATCCCTGCGAAGGGACGATAACCACAGGCTGGCCTGGGAGTATTTTCTGAACAAACTTCAGGCTGATTTCGGAAACAGGGCGGAAGATCAGCTTGATATTGCCATCAGTTGGGGACGTCATGCGGAGCTGTTTGCTTATGATGACGACACCGGAGAATTATATCTGGAATAAGAGGATCGGATATTGGAATTACGAATTCGTAATTATTTAATATCTTCCAAAACTCCTTGAAATAGCGGATCATCTTTGCTACAAGTGAGGGAGTCAAGAGGCAGGTGGAGAATATGAATATGATCCGAGTAGGTATCGTTGGGGCGACTGGGTATGCGGGTGCCGAGCTGGTCCGGCTGCTGGCCGGTCATCCGTCCGTCGAATTAACGCTGTTAACTTCCCGCCAGTATGCGGGCATGAGGTTTGATGCAGTTTTTCCGTCCATGACAGGTGTTGTCGATCTGGTATGCCAGGAATATTCACTTGATTTGGCATGCGATCAAACCGATATTATTTTTATGGCGCTTCCGCATCAACTGCCCATGTCGTTCATTCCGCCACTTCTGGACAACGGCAAACGGGTGATTGATCTTTCTGCTGATTTCAGGTTTCGCAATGTCGCCGTTTATGAGCAGTATTATCAGCCGCACCAGGCTGCGCATCTTATTGACGAATCGGTTTACGGGCTGAGCGAGATATGTGGAGAGCGGGTCAAAAAGGCGCGTCTCATCGGAAATCCTGGCTGTTATCCCACCAGCGTTTTGTTGCCACTGATTCCATTGCTGAAAAAAGGGCTTATCACGTCGAACGGGATTATCGCCGATTCCAAATCCGGTGTCAGCGGCGCAGGCCGTTCACTTTCCCTGACCGCTCACTACTGTGAAGTTCAGGAATCATTTAAAGCCTATAAAGTCGGTCAGCACCGTCACAACCCGGAAATGGATGAGGTTTTAAGCATTGAGGCCCAAACGCCGATCACGATCACCTTTGTTCCCCACCTGGTTCCATTGAGCCGGGGGATGCTGACCACCCTTTATACCACGCCGGAAAAATCCGTCAGTTCGGATGACATCCGGAGCTGCCTGGAATCCTTTTATGCCGGACGCCATTTTGTACGATTGTGTCCGGATAATAAGCTGCCGGACACCCGCAATGTCCGTGGTACCAATTTTTGTGATATCGGATTCAAGCTAAATGTTCCCCAAAACCGCCTGATCCTGATTTCCGCGATCGACAATCTGGTTAAGGGCGCAGCCGGGCAGGCTGTTCAAAACATGAATATCATGCTGGGACTGGATGAAACGACGGGACTCCGGCAAATTCCTTATCCGGTTTAATTTTTAAAAAAGCCGTTATGACCGACGTTGTCAAACTGTAGGCTCTAAATGGCAGACTCCAAGTGGTGAGATAACCACTTTTTTTGATACTGGCAACACCTTATCCATCAACAGGAAGCACCCTACATTTACCCAAAAAGGAGATCGAACATGACAGCAAAGTTAATTCTGGGCACTGAAATCCGCGAGCAAATTCTGGAAGAAATTACAGCCGAAGTCAAGGAAATCAAGAAAAAACATGGCGTAGTACCGGGACTGGTGACCATCTTGGTCGGCGCCAATCCGGCTTCGATGTCTTATGTCACCTTGAAGATTCAAACTGCGCACCGAGTCGGTTTTAACGAGGTTCAGGATTCTCAGCCGATAGATATTCCGGAAGCTGATCTTCTGGCGCTCATTGACAAATACAACAAGGACGACTCCATCAACGGTATCCTGGTTCAATTGCCGCTTCCCAAGCACATCAATGAAAAGAAAGTGCTGAACGCCATTGATCCGGACAAGGATGTTGACGGGTTCCATCCGGTGAATGTAGGACGCCTCATGATTGGCGGCTCTGAAATCAAATTTCCGCCCTGTACCCCGGCTGGTATTCAGGAGATGATCGTTCGGGCCGGCGTGGAAACCAAGGGCGCTGAAGTTGTGGTTGTGGGCCGTTCCAACATCGTAGGCAAACCCATTGCCAACATGATGCTTCAGAAAGGTGTCGGCGCCAATTCAACAGTTACGATTGTTCATACCGGCACCAAAAATATGGATGCTCACTGCAAACGGGCGGATATTCTGATCGTTGCTGCAGGCGTTCCCGGTCTGGTCAAACCCGAATGGATTAAACCAGGCGCCTGTGTTATTGATGTGGGCGTTAACCGGGTTGGTGAGAAAGTCAGCGAAAAGACCGGAAAAACTGTCGCCATTCTCAAAGGAGATGTGGATTTTGATGCTGCCAAGGAAATCGCTGGTTCCATCACGCCCGTGCCCGGAGGTGTCGGCCCCATGACCATAACCATGCTGATGAAAAACACTCTCAAATCCTTGAAATTCAAACTGGGAATCGCATAGTCTCTGAAATCAGCTTTTTCATTAATCCATGAGGATGGTCAGTTGAATCAAACACTTCTGACCATCTTCATCGTGCTCAAAATGGTGTGCAAAAACCGTTTACAGTGCAACGGTGAACGGCTGTTATAAAGATTCATCCTGATTTGTCCATGATTTCTCTGAGCTTCTCAGATAATTCAGAGGCATTGAACGGTTTTTGTATGAAACCGGTGCATCCGCGCTGCAAGATTTCTGACGCTTGCCCGCCTTCACTGTATCCGCTGCACAGAAGCACTTTCACGTCTGGCTTGATCTTTCTGAGGGCATCGTAAATTTCACCCCCCCCCATTCCCGGCATGACCATATCGAGGAGAACGATATCGATCTTGTCCGGATTGGTTTCGTACAACTTGATGGCCTGCTTGCCGTTTGTAGCAACCAAAACCGTGTAGCCAAGGGAAGATAGAATATCTCTTTCGACATCCAGAATCTGGTCTTCATCATCGACCAGCAAGACCGATTCGATTCCCTTAAAAATCGAATTGCAGACCATTTCAATATTTTTTACTTCCTGCTCGGCTGCCGGCAGATAAATAACAAAAGTTGTTCCGGCTCCGATTTTGCTTGTTACTTCAATCGTTCCCTTGTGGTTCTTGATAATTCCATAAGCCGAAGCCAGTCCAAGGCCAGTACCTCTCCCCATTGCCCTTGTTGTGAAAAACGGCTCGAAAATCCGTTGCTGGGTCTTTTCATCCATACCTACACCGGTGTCGGTCACCGAGAGTTTAACATAATTACCAAGGGGCAAATTAAAAGGTCTTTCCGAAGAATTGCCGAAAGAAACGTTCTCTGTTGCCAGCAGGAGGCTGCCACCGGCCGGCATTGCATGAAAAGCGTTCACATAAAGGTTTAACAGTACTTGTTCGATTTGACCTCGGTCTGCCTCGACCGGCCAGATTTTTTTCTCATATAGCTCTTGTATAACAATCTCTTTTTTGGTCCGTCCAAACATCTGTGAGGTCTGCCTAAATATTGAGTTAAGATCAATAGGCTGAATATGATATTTTCCGCCTCGTGCAAAGCCCAGAAGCTGGCTGGTCAGTCCCGCAGCACTCTGAACGCAATCATCAATTTTATTTAATCGCTCTTGGTTCGTGCGTGAACAATTATTATCCATAAACATCAGTGAGACATGACCGCGAATCACCATAAGAAGATTATTGAAATCATGAGCAATGCCTCCAGCCAGCGTGCCAAGGGATTCGAGTTTCTGGGCCTGTTGTAGTTGTGTCTCAAGACGTTTTCTGCTGCTGATATCCCTTGCAACGCCATGTGTGCCAATGAAATTATGGTTCCTGCCTTCTACCTGACTCTCGTACATCCCCGTACATTTCAGTTCAATACAGACATTTTTGACATCACAAGTGATTTCTTCATCATCACCAGTAAATGATTTTAGACGAAACTCAGTCCAGGAAGTGGCGCGATCCCCTGTTCTTCTCTCGTTGAAGGTCCATTTGGCTTTTTCCAGGTCATCTTGATGAATGATATATTCGTAGTGCTTTCCGATAAGCTGTTTGCTCTCCACACCAAGGATGCGCTCAACGGAGTCGCTGACAAATGTAAAACAGCTTTGGCTGTCCAACGTATAAATGATATCCGGTGAGTTCTCAACCAGATACCGATAGCGGTCTTCGGAGAGTTCCAGTTTCTTGTAAATCTCATCTTTTTCTTGTGCGAGTTTTTTCTGGTTAAGTGCATTTTGAATTGTCGTCAGCAATTCTTCGTACGCAAAGGGTTTCCGGATATAATCATAAGCCCCTTTACGTAACGCACTTACGGCTGCATCAATGCTACTGTTGCCTGTAATGACAACTATAGAGGTGTTTGGGCAATGGAGATTGATGTAATCCATCAACTGCAGTCCATCGACATCCGGAATTGCAAGATCCAGCAGCGCGATTTCAAATTGATGTATGGAAAGAAGCTGTTGCGCCTCGCTGCCCGAAGTACTCGTGTGGATATCATACCCATGACCGTCGAGCAGAAGCCTTAAGCTTTCGCAGAATCTGGGCTCATCATCTGCGATCAGGATTTTCGGATTATGGCTCATAAATATCTCTCATGATGCAGGTTTATTCGGTATTGGAAATAGGCAAAGCGATATTGAATGTGGTTCCCTTTCCTGGCTCGCTGTCACAACTGATTGTCCCGTTCAATGTCTCGATGATGTTATGAACAATTGAAAGCCCCAGACCGGAGTGATTGCCTGCTTTTGTGCTGGTATATGGTTCAAACAGCCGTGTTTTTATTTCTTCAGAGATACCGGGTCCATCATCGCGAATAACAACTTCCACATATCCTGGATATTCCAGGCTGCTGTCAGTGAATAGCCCCTTGATTCGGCTCGAAATATGCCGAGTCTGAATGTGCATGTTACCACCCTTTGACATGGCCTCAAAGGAATTTTTGATGAGATTGATAAGAACTTGTTTGATGCTGTTTTTGTCGGCCATGATAGCCGGGAGTTTTGGGTCCAGGTCAAAATGAAGTTTAACGCACTGGTTAAGCAGAAACTCGTGGGTTATTTTTTGTAAATCAGTCAGCACTTCATTCACATCAACCATTTCGATCTTGCGAATCCAATCTTCAGAAGATTCGGTCAATCTTAGCAGTATCTGAGCAGCGCGATCAATTTCTTCATTGATAATCTTGATTTCACCCTTTGCCATATCTATTTTTACGAGTTTAATCTCCAGTATTTTAAGATAGTTCTTGATAATACTCAATGGGTTAT
>Ga0194038_1000541_pt1 | contig 16546 bp, 10 predicted proteins | sample JunL226m_MetaG_FD_148630 | JGI IMG/M metagenome (GOLD analysis project Ga0194038, IMG submission 148630) | Anoxic zone freshwater microbial communities from boreal shield lake in IISD Experimental Lakes Area, Ontario, Canada - Jun2016-L227-6m | ecosystem: Environmental > Aquatic > Freshwater >... | reverse complement strand
GAATGGTCACCTGCCATGTGTACCAGTACGGCAGGCCGTAAAAACCCAGTATTTCACTGAAATCGCAGTTCCGGGCAGTATCCCAGCGGCAGTCTTTTCCGCCATAGGCAGTCGGTGTAAGCAGCGATGAAAATATCTGGTTTTCTTTTAAAAAATCCAGAAAATCCCTGTACCACACCCGCTCATGATCGTCGTGTTTGAGTTTGGCCTTTCCCTTATTCTCGAAAAAAGCGATGGTTTTTAACATGATTTGGCGTGATGGTTCGTCAAGATGTTCAAACCGTTCTGATTTTGGATTTAACAGTTTCATGATACTCCTTGGTAAGCAGATGCGGCCATGGCATTCTGGCCGTCCTCAAGTATTAAAAGCTCCCGGTAGATTGGCATTCCTACGCACGAGTGTGGGAATGCCAATCTACCGCTTGCGCTGTTGTGCAATTTTACAAATAGTGCCGGATTATCTGCGAATGGTGACCTTGTTCACGACAACTGGCGTGACCGGGCGATCCATGGGGCCGGTTTTAACCGAGCCGATTTTTCGGACAACATCCATGCCGCTGATGATTTTGCCAAAAACCGAATGGCGGTTGTTCAGGTGAGGAGTGGGGGCAAGGGTGATGAAAAACTGGCTGCCATTGGAGCCAGGGCCGGAATTTGCCATTGAAAGAATGCCTTCGCCATTGTGAATCAGGGTCGGATGAAATTCATCCTTAAACCGATACCCTGGCCCCCCGGTGCCGGTTCCCAATGGGCATCCGCCTTGAATCATGAATCCTTCGATAACGCGATGAAATGACAGTCCGTCATAAAAATTGCCTTTCCGGTCGGTTTCCTGCCGGCCTTCAGCCAGATTGATAAAATTCCAGACGGTTTCCGGACATTCACTGGCATAGAGTTCGGCTTCAAAATCTCCCAGCGTGGTTTCAAACACAGCCACTGGCCGTGAAATATCTTCCTGATGTGTATCTTTGGTAATGGACATGAATTTCTCCTCAGTTTATGGATTAAAGTGGGTGAGTCTGTTTCACCGCCGCAATTTAATGGGTTTTCTTCATAAAGGCAAGAGAAAGGGCAGGTTGATTTCAAAAACCGTTAGGTTAACAACCAGCCGATTGAAGCGATTCACAACAATGAATAATTCGCTTGCCTGTTTTAAGGGTTTGTTATACAAAGGAAAAAAATGAATTGGCAATCTCTTGGACGGTGACCGATTTTGCAACGGCAGCGGAGAGCGAAGGACGGCCTGCCGCTTCCGGCTTCCGCTGGCCGCGCCTGCTGAACGTCAGAGTTCGATGATAGTTATCCTATTCAAAAGGCTCATCATTTAGGTGATTTCCAGCAATGAGTATACCATCTTGAAGCAACCAAACATCAGTGGTCCCGCTCCATGTTGAACAACCAGACCGGGACGGTCTGGCTACAACCCTCAACCTCGGGGTATTCTTTGTTGGAAATCACCTTATGACTTTGATTCTTACAATCATATAATGAAAAACCCCCATAAAGAATTATTATCCAGATTCGGTTTCAGCTTCTCAAAAAGCGGCGTTCATATGGCCAGGACAATAATGCTGGAGGATCTGGAGCTTCTTTTTGAAGCGGTTACTGATCCAGCAACCGCAAGAGATGCTTATGTAAAGGCCATTGCCGAGCATAACTACCTGAAAAAAAGATCGGTTAAAACCCGTCAACTGACTGCCGAGCATTTAAAAAGCTTGTACGTCCTTGACCCATCTGTCACCATTTTTCGAGTACTTCGATTTTTTTGGCAAAGAGACAGGGATGGACATCCTCTTATCGCCTTGTTATGTGCATATTCACGAGATGCCATACTGAAAAGCAGCGCCAAATTTATACTGAATTTCTCCGAAGGAAAAGTGGTCACCCGTGAAGCCCTTGAATCGTTTTTAGAAAACAAATACTTTGGGCGTTTCAGCAAGGCCACACTCAAATCCGTCGCCCAGAATATCAATTCATCATTTACCAAATCAGGCCATCTCATCGGGAAAGTAAAAAAAATCCGGTCAAGGACAACACCCACAGCGGGGGCGGCTGCCTATGCGCTTTTCTTGGGTTATCTGGATGGTACAAGGGGGGGCGCATTATTTACCACTGAATACACCCATCTGCTCGATTGCCCGCTACAGCGAATTATTGAATTGGCGGAAGAAGCCTCCCGCCGTGGATGGATCGTTTTCAATCGTATCGGTGATGTGATGGAGGTTGTGTTTCCCAACCTTTTAACTCCCCAGGAAATGGAATGGATTCGTGAGCAAAATTAGACGGCTTATCAAGTCATATGAAAAATTCATCGCCATCCCGTGGCGAAGTGATTCAGCGCCCCTTCAACGGGTGATTTTTTGTGTTTACAATGAAAATGAAGAACTGCGGCTACGGGCCAGAATTGACGAATTTGAATTGGCCACCAAACAATCCGGACATGAATGGGCTGTATTTGACCTTACGGACACATTCGCCAATTGGCTTTCAGGTCACCGCTACGCCCAAAAATATTTTGTAAAGCCACAGCTCATCTCTACAATATTACCCAGCTATATGAATTTCATAACAGAAAAATTTGATATTTTCCTGAAGCAAAATGCAGTGGGCGATAATACCGTCGCTGCTATAAAAGGCGTCGGGACCCTTTTCGGTTTTTTAAAAGTCAAAGAGGTTGTTGACAATCTTGCACCTATTGTCCCAGGTCGGATGCTTGTTTTTTTCCCAGGCAGCCATGAAGATAATAATTACAGGCTGCTCGACGGATATGACGGCTGGAACTATCTTGCTGTTCCCATAACTGCTGACACTGCGTTTTAAATGAGGACTCACCATGAAAAACAGACAGATTTATCTTAAAGACCCGTCAACCCGCAAACTGGTCAATGAAGGCGTTGCCAATGTGAACGATGAAATGACCAGTCAGGCTTTGTCTGTGCTTCGGTATGAAGTGGAAACATTTGTCTGTGGCGGCCAATATGAGAAAGGTCTTGAACATATTCTTGAGATATATCTGAAAAACATTGATCAAGCGCAACAACCGGCTGTCTGGGTCAGCGGGTTTTATGGGTCTGGAAAATCACACCTGGTCAAAATGCTTCGGGCATTATGGGTGGATACAAAGTTTGAAGATGGTGCGACCTCTCGCGGTGTCGCCAATCTGTCTCAAAACATTAAAGATCAGTTAAAAGAACTCAGTTCTCAAGCCAAACGTCATGGGGGGATTCATGCGGCAACGGGCACGCTTGGGGCGGGCGCCAGCGGGAGTGTTCGCCTGGCGCTGCTTCGAATTTTTCTTAAATCAGCAAACCTTCCGGAACAACACCATAAGGCGCGTTTTGTCTTATGGCTAAAAAATGAGCGTATTTATGACCAGGTGAAAAAAACCGTGGAGACAAACGGATATACCTGGCAGGAAGAACTCGACAATTTATATGTGGCCGAAGGCCTTCACGAAGCGCTCGTTCAAGCCAAGCCAAAACTTTTTACTTCCTCTGCTGTGTGCGTCGAAACCCTCAACAACCTTTACCCATATATCCAGGATGTCAGCAGCGATGAGATGGTCAAAATCATCCGTCAGGCGCTGACACGCGACGGTAAATTCCCCCTGACGTTGATCGTTCTGGATGAAGTTCAGCAATATATCGGAGACAGCATGGAACGTTCCATGGAAGTTCAGGAGGCTGTTGAGGCATGTTGTAAAAATATCGGCAGTAAATTGTTGTTTGTGGGGACAGGTCAAACAGCGGTTACCGGCACACCGAATCTGAAAAGACTGGAAGGCCGTTTCACCATCCGGATCGAGCTTTCCGATGCAGATGTCGATGTTGTCATCCGTCAGGTCATTCTTGCCAAAAAACCGGATGCGATTGGCCCTATTGAAAAAATGATGGAAAGCAATCTGGGTGAAATTTCCAGGCACCTTGCAGGGACTGCAATCGGGCACCGGCAGGATGACACCCCTTTCTTTGCCCAAAATTATCCCATCCTTCCGGTTCGGCGACGTTTTTGGGAAAACACATTGCGTGTGCTTGACCCTACCGGAACTGAGAGCCAGCTCCGCAACCAGCTCAGTATGGTTCACAAAGTGATTCAGACAAACCTGGATGAATCACTGGGTCATGTCGTACCGGCAGACTACCTTTATTTTGATGTCGCGGACAGACTGCTGCAATCCCGCATTCTCCCGAGCAAAGTCCACCGTAAAACCATGAGTTGGATCAAAGGGACAACAGAAGAACAACTTGTGGCTCGTGCCTGTGGATTGGTGTTTCTGATTAATAAACTGGCGGTCAAAAATAATGAAATCGGTATCAAGTCAACCATTGACACTCTGGCTGATTTGATGGTGGAAGACTTGTTGCATGGAAGCAGCGGGTTGCGCAGCAAATTGCCGGGTCTTCTGGATACATGTGAACTGCTCATGAAAGTCGGGGATGAATACCGCATTCAAACCGAAGAAAGTGTGGCGTGGAATGATGAATTCTTAAGTCAGCGCAGTTTGTTGGCCAATGAATCCCATCGCATCGAAGCAGAGCGGGACAATCGTATCCGATCTCAATTGGTGGAAATCACAAAAAAACTTTCCCTGGCTCAGGGAGATTCCAAAGTCCCTCGTGAAATTGGTGCCCTATTTGATTCAAAACTCCCTCCGGACAGTGACAAAAAAATTTATGTATGGGTCCGTGATGGCTGGACGATCGATGAAAACTCGGTTCGCGCGGATGCCCGCCAGGCCGGCAACCAATCGCAAACGGTCTTTGTCTTCCTGCCCAAACGCTCCGCCGATGATATCCGCAACAACATTATCGACTTTAAAGCAGCAAACGCTACACTCGACATTAAAGGGATGTCGGACACTCCGGAGGGGATCGAAGCCCGCGCGGCCATGGAAACGACCCTGCAAAAATCAGCGGGAAGAATTACAGAATTGTTGGATGAATCTTTTTCCGAGGCGTTGGTATTCCAAGGCGGCGGTAACGAAATCATCGGAAATAACTTGCAGGCAAAGATACTTGAAGCATCGAAAAATGCACTGCAACGGCTTTATTCCCAATTTCCCCAAGCAGACCATGTGGGATGGGAAAAAGCCTATTCCAGAGCAAAGCAAGGCGCTCCGGATGCCCTTAAAGCCGTGGGATACGACGGCGAACCTGCCAATAACTCCGTTTGTAAGGCAATTCTCGGACAAATCGCCGGAGGAAAAAAAGGGTTGGACATTCGCGACAATTTTGAGTCCGCACCTTATGGATGGCCAAGAGACACCATTGATGGGGCGATTCAGACACTGCTTGTTTCCGGTCTGCTTGCCTCCCAGGATGAACAGGGCAAGAACATCGAGCCCAGGGAACTGGAAAGAAAGGCAATTGGCAAAGCCATGTTCAAGGTGGTCGCCATAACCATCACCACCGCCCAGCGCATCCAGATCCGCAAACTCTTTCAAAAAATGGGATATCAGGCAAAACAGGGAGAAGAACTTGTTTTTTCGTCTCCATTCCTGCATAAAGTCATGGAACTGGCCGATCAAGCCGGAGGCGACGCCCCCAAACCGAACCGTCCGGATACCGCGTCATTGGATGAGATACGGCTGTTGGCCGGAAATGAACAATTGCTGGCTATTTACAATAAGCGCGAGGATCTGACCCAATCCATTGATGATTGGGGTGAGTTGGCAAAACGCATAACAATCCGATGGCCGGTATGGGAGACGCTTCAGCGGCTGTTGAAACACGTCAAAGGTTTGAAAGATACCGATGTGTTCATTGCTCAGGCCAAAAATATTTCAGAACAGCGCCTGCTGTTGTCGGAACCGGATCAAATCGCCCCGCTTTCAGCAAATGTCGCCCAATTGCTGCGGGATGCATTAAATCAGTTGGACGCCCTGTACCTGGCCTGTCACCAGCAAGGAATGGAGCGACTCAGAAACGACGCCAACTGGAAGCAGCTTGAACCGGAGCAGCGAAACGAACTCCTTTCCGAACAGATGCTCACTGAAGGATCGCGGCCGAAGATCAATGTTGAAACAACCGAAGATATTTTAAAAACACTGAATCAATTTTCATTATCCATGTTCGCCGACCGTGTGGCTGCCATGGCGGGCCGGTTTGAGAACGTCGCTCTTGGTGCAGCGGAAATGTGTGAGCCACAGGCGCAATTTATCCAAGTACCCCGTCGTACGCTAAAAACGGAAGTTGATGTAGATACCTGGCTTGAGGATGTCAAACTGCAACTCAAGGCTGCCCTGCAATATGGGCCCGTAATTATCAAATAATCAGGATGCTGAAAATGCTTGATAAAATAAGATTTGATAAATTCACAGCCTTTGAAAAACTCGAAATCAAATTCTCAACAGGCATCAACATTTTCGTTGGAGAAAATGGAACGGGTAAAACCCATATACTTAAAGCCGCATATGCCGCATGTGATATTGCAAAAAGCAAAGGCGGTTTTGCAGAAAAAATCAATAATGTTTTTTACCCGTCGGGCAAGCAAATAGGTCGTCTTGTCAAGCGTTCATCGGTTAGTAGCAAAGGGGCGCTGGAGGTTACACGAAAGCTGGAAGATGGCAAAAAAATATTTTTACGTCTCTCTCTTTCCAACCACACCACCAAACCAGACAAGGCAACTGTATCCGGCGCCACAAAGCAGTGGATTGAAACCCCAATGGAAGCAGCTTATATCCCTGTAAAGGATATGATGGCCAACGCTCCGGGATTCCGATCGTTATATCAAGGGCGCGAAATTCATTTTGAAGAAATCTATGTGGATATCATAGACAAAGCCTTTCTCCCAATACTAAAAGGCCCAACAGACAAGCGACGAAAACAACTGCTGGAGAGCTTGCAGGAGGCCATGGACGGAAAAGTGGTGGCGAAAAATGAAGAATTCTTCTTGCGCAGCAAGCTTGGTGAGCTGGAGTTTACCCTGCTCGCTGAAGGATACCGAAAGTTGGGGCTTCTTTGGATACTGATTCAGAATGGCACTCTTTTAAACGGATCGGTGCTTTTCTGGGATGAGCCTGAAACCAATCTCAACCCTCGACTGATGAAAACCGTCGTTGGTATTTTGCTCGAACTTCAGCGCCTGGGTGTACAGATATTTCTAACCACACACGATTATGTAATCCTGAAAGAGTTTGATTTGCAGTCGAACCAGGACGACAAAATACTCTTTCACAGTCTGTATCGAAACAACGAAAGCGGAGAGATTGAAGTCTCGTTCACCAAACAATACCTGAGCCTTTCTCCAAATGCGATTGATGATACTTTCGGCGACATGGTTGATCGGGAAATTGAAAAATCCATGGGAGGACTTGGTAAGTGAAAATTGATGCAGACGGATTTTCTTTTGATTTTACCGATGCGATTGATGCCTTCGTTTTCGATGAAAAGGACAAAACAAAGCCGATGTATCACTGTCTGCCGATGAAGGCGGTTGATATTGTGGCAGAGTTTGCCGATGCGTACGTCTATGTGGAGATGAAGGATTTTAATGATCCAGATTTGTATCGAAATGAAACCGCCGAAACCGATGAAGAAGTCAAGACAAGGCATGACTATTTCAACTGGTTGAAGAACTATTTGAAATACAAATATCGGGATTCCTATCTCTGCCGACATGCTGAGAATAAAGTGGAGAAGCCGATTCATTACATCTGCTTGCTTACCCTTGATAATGCGCTGAACATTGCTATGCAAAAGGCGCTGCAGAAGGAGTTGCCGATAGGCAAAGCCTCCAAACGATGGAGACAGGAAATCGCCAAAAGCTGCCAGGTGGTTAACATCGCCAAATGGAATGACAACTTTCCCAAATGGCCGTTGATCCGCATGGCACCAGCAGGAGCCGCCTGATGCCGCCACTCGAAAAATCACTTCGCAATCAGCTCGAACGCACTATAAAAGAGGCCCGGACCATTTCCGAAGCTGCTGCAAAGGCTGCCCTGGATCAGCTTGGGGTGGGCGAGGCCAAGCCCTATTCGCATCTTACTGAAGAAGACCGGAAAATAAGAATCAGATTGCGGGCGCATGGCCGACAGTTGGGAGATGTCCGGGATGACAAGACAGAAACCCAGGAGATCGACAGGCTGGTTGAAGAGGTGGCCTACGAACATTGGCATCGGATGCTCTTTGCGCGATTTCTTGCGGAAAACAATCTGCTCATGTATCCGGACCCCGTTGAACCGGTACCGGTGAGCCTGGAAGAATGCGAGGATATATCTGTTGATGAAGGAGCAAAGAACGGCTGGGAACTGGCATCCCGGTTTGCGGCGGAAATGCTTCCAGAGATATTTCGCAAAGACTCGCCGGTGTTTCTGCTCACACTGCCGCCAGAACATCAGCAAAGGCTCGAACACCAGGTAGCTAACCTGCCACAGGAAATTTTTACCGCCTCGGATGCGTTGGGTTGGGTGTACCAGTTCTGGCAGGCCAAGAGGAAGGAAGAGGTAAACGCCTCAGAAGTGAAAATCGGTGAGAGGGAACTCCCGGCGGTCACTCAGCTTTTCACTGAGACTTACATGGTGGCCTTTCTGCTGGATAACTCCCTTGGGGCTTGGTGGGTGGCTCACATATCCGGACTGCATGACGGTATTGAGTACAAACCCGGCGCCAAAACGAAGCTTCAAACCGCCACATCCGAACAGGAAGTCCGGGATTTTTTTGCTCTGTCCGGAGTACCATTATCATACCTGCGCTTCATGAAATCCCCCTCTCCCTCCGGGAGAGGGGTTAGGGGTGAGGGCAAAAAACTCCCGATGCCGTCAGATATCCTGGACAACGCTCGCGAACTCAGAAAAACCCAAACTGATGCCGAACAACTGCTCTGGAAACTGTTACGTAACCGCCGATTCGCCGATAAAAAATTCCGTCGTCAACATCCGATAGGCCGATACATCCTCGATTTCTATTGCGATGATGAAAAACTGGCGATTGAATTGGATGGCGGGCAGCACAATGAAGAACATGCCAAGTCATATGACGCTGAACGCAGCCGCTTTCTAAATGAGCAAGGCATACATGTCCTTCGTTTTTGGAACAATGATGTCTTACAAAAGATGGATTCTGTATTAGCATTTTTGTGGAATGAAGTCCACAAGTCGCCCTCACCCCAAACCCCTCTCCCGGAGGGAGAGGGGCTGATATGGACCCCGGTAGCAGGGACCTTTGATGGCTGGCCTATTCATTTGAGCAAACTCAAAACCCTCGACCCCTGCTGCGGATCAGGGCATTTTATCGTGGCTGTTTTCCGGATGCTTGTAGCCATGCGCATGGAACTGGAAGGACTTTCGGCCAGGGGTGCAGTGGATGCGGTGTTGCGCGAAAACATACATGGCTTGGAAATTGATAAACGATGTGTAGAGATCGCCGCGTTTGCGCTGGCATTGGAAGCCTGGCGCTATCCTGGCTCCGGTGGTTACCGGCCCCTGCCGAAGCTAAATGTCGCCTGTTCGGGATTGTCTGTAAGTATTACCCGATCCGAGTTGGTAAAACTTGCCAACGGCGATGTACAATTGCGGACAGCCCTGACCGGACTCCATAAGGAATTTGAAAATGCACCGGTATTGGGCAGCTTGATCGATCCGGTGCGAAGCGTAGCGGCAAAGTCGATTCAATGGGATGGACTGGCCAATGCCGTTGAAAAGGCACTCCAAAAAGACCGGGCTGATGAAGAACACGAAGCCGGAGTGACGGCCCAGGGATTAGCCAAAGCCGCGCAGATATTGGCTGGGAAATACCACTGGATTGTCACCAACGTGCCCTACCTGGCAAGGGGAAAACAGTGTGAAACACTGCGATATTTTTGTGAAAAAAATTACCCGGAAGCAAAAAACGATTTGGCGACGGTGTTTCTGGATCGGTGTCTGGAATTATGCACCACCCCATCACCCGGTTTTCAGCCCCTCTCTCCCAAAAGGCGAGGAAACATTTTACTCCCTCTCCCTCCGGGAGAGGGTCGGGGTGAGGGCCAAGGAACAGTCTCCCTTGTTCTGCCCCAGAACTGGTTGTTTCTGACCAGTTACAGGAAATTCCGGGAAAAACTACTGAAAAACGATACCTGGCACTTGATTGCACGGCTGGGACCGGGAGCTTTTGAAACCATTAGCGGTGAAGTGGTCAAGGCGATCCTCATCACTCTCAGCCGGGGCAATGCCCTCACCCCAACCCTCTCCCAAAGGGAGAGGGAGCCTTCCCTTCTCCCTCCGGGAGAAGGTGCCCGAAGGGCGGATGAGGGCCACATCCGAGGCATCGATGTCTCCGAATTCCGCACTGCTGCTGGAAAATCCACCCAACTCCTGATTGCTGAAATCAAATCAGTTGAACAAGGAAAGCAGATAGAAAATCCGGATGCAGTAGTTGTTTTTCAAACGATAGAAAATACAAAATTGCTATCAAAAATAACTACAATCAACTATGGATCAAAACCTGGCCAAACTGACAGAGTTGTCCATTATTTTTGGGAGCTTAACTCCTTGATTTCAAACTGGCAATTATTAGAGTCCACACCATCGGGACAGGGCTTATACACAGGCAAGGAAAAAATATGTCTCTCATTGCAAGAAATTGAGCATCAGGAAATCAAAGAGTTTGGGGTTCGAAGTGCTGATGTTTGGGGCAAAGCAGGAATAATTCAATCTCAGATGAGGGAAATGCCTTTTTCAGTTTATATTGGCTTCATATTTGATAACAATACCTCCGTCCTTCATGTTACTGAAAATAAAAATTTGCCTCCGCTCTTCTGCTTTATAGAATCCGGCAACTATCTGAGCGAAATTAGAAAACTCAACCAAAAACTTGATGTTGCAGCACATACCATGGTCAAAGTCCCCTTTGATCTTGGCCACTGGACCCTCGTAGCTGCCGAAAAATACCCCAACGGCCTCCCCAAACCCTATTCCAACGACCCCACACAGTGGATATTTCACGGCCATCCCTGCGGTTCGGTGATCTGGGATGAAAAGAAAAAATGGACAACCCACGGCCCACTTCGCACCGACGATACAGTGTTACAAGCCGCGGTCGCCCGGCTGCTCGGCTATCGCTGGCCGGCAGAACTGGATACGAACATGGAGCTGGCAAATGAACAGCGTGAATGGGTGAAACGCTGTGAAGTTTTTTCCCTCACCCCAACCCTCTCCCGAAGGGAGAGGGAGCCTTTGGTGGATGATGATGGCATTGTCTGCATCCCTCCTGTTCGGGGCGAACAATGTGCAGCAGATCGTCTGATCAACCTTCTTGCCGCCGCTTACAATCAACTCCCCTCGCCCTCCGGGAGAGGGGCCGGGGGTGAGGGAACTGATGGTAGATGGTCCAATGATACCCTGGCACAGCTTCTCAAAAACACCGACCACGCAGGCAAGACACTGGAAACCTGGCTCCGGGAAAAGTTCTTCATTCAGCACTGCAAACTCTTCCACCACCGCCCCTTCATCTGGCACATCTGGGACGGCCTACGTGATGGCTTTGCCGCTCTGGTCAACTACCACAAGCTTGACTACAAGAAACTGGAAACCCTGATTTACACCTACCTGGGCGATTGGATCAACCGCCAGAAACAAGACATCGGCAGAGGCGTTGACGGCGCAGAAGAAAAACTGGCAGCCGCCGAGGCGCTTAAGAAGAATCTGGAGCTGATACTCGAAGGCGAAAAACCTCATGACATCTTCGTTCGCTGGAAGCCCATTGAGAAGCAACCCATCGGTTGGAACCCCGACCTCAACGATGGTGTACGCCTAAACATCAGGCCCTTTCTTTCCGTGCCCGATGTAGATAAAAAAGGCGCCGGCATCCTGCGCGACAAACCCAACATCAAATGGGAAAAAGATCGGGGCAAGGATGTAGCCTCCGCCCCTTGGTATCATCTCTTCAAAGGCGACCGTATTAATAATCATCATCTGACGTTGGAGGAAAAGCAAGCATCGCGTCAGTATCCACTTTAAAACGAAATTCGATTAAAGCTTGATGAGGAAGTCATGAGTAAAGAAAACACACAACCAATAGAAATCGAATCCAATTTTGTTATCGTTGATCAGAATGAAATCGAGCTTGATGGTTCTGACACAGGCAACGACAACGAGGATGGAAGAATTCTCAAACCATTTGATCCAAGTAAAATCAGAGTCGAGACAAAAAATACTACCATGGATGTACTTATCAAAAGGTTGCGCAATAAAGAAATTGATCTTGCGCCGGATTTCCAGCGCAGAGACGATATCTGGAAGGATGATGTTCAAAGTCGCCTCATTGAATCAATGCTGATTAAAATCCCCCTGCCTGCTTTTTATATGGATGCCACTGAGGACAATAATTGGTTGGTGGTAGATGGGTTGCAGCGACTTACAACAGTTAGGCGATTTGTCATCGATGGGTCTTTGGCCCTTAGTGGGCTGGAATTTCTTTCTGATCTGACCGACAAGAGATTCAGCGAACTTCCTCGCAGTTTTCAACGACGCATCGAAGAAACAGAAATTGTTATTTACCTCATTCAGCCGGGTACGCCACCCCGCGTAAAATTTGACATATTCCGGCGTATCAACACCGGTGGCGCACCACTGAGTTCGCAGGAGATCCGACATGCATTAAATCAGGGCAAAATCATAAAGAAGTTGGAATTATTGGCAGACTCTCAGGAGTTCAAAAAAACTACGGCTAACGGAGTTTCACCCAAGCGAATGGATGACCGTGAATGCGTTTTGCGTTTTTTTGCTTTTACGTTAAAACCACCGCAAGATTACGCCGCAGATAATTTTGACGGATTCTTAAATGATTCAATGGCGCAACTCAACCAAATGAGCGACGAGGATTTGCAAAAACTCAGCGAACAATTTTTGCATACAATGGAGATCGCTTTCAGTCTGTTTGGATATGATGCATTTCGCAAACGATACCAGCGAACAAGCATGAGACATCCTATTAACAAGGCGCTTTTCGAATCATGGTCAGCGAACCTTGGCCAGCTTTCTGCAGCAGAGTCTAATCGCCTAATTGAAAAAAAGGAGCTTCTTATTGATCGTTTTATTACTTTGATGGCCGATAGAGACTTTGACATTGCGGTAACACAAGGCACCGGAGCCATTAAACGGGTTCGTTTGCGTTTTAAACGTATTCAAGAAATTATAAAGGAGGTATTGGCATGATTACCTCAATCCGGCTGTGCAATTTTAAATGTTTTGCGGATGAATATTTGCCTCTTACCCCGTTGACGGTTCTTTCAGGTATTAATGGTATGGGAAAAAGCTCTGTCATTCAGTCCCTTTTACTCCTTCGACAATCATACGTCTCCGGAAACCAGAAACTTTCGGGAGCACTCTTAAATGGCCCCCTGATTGAACTTGGTAAGGCTGAAGATGTGTTGTATGAAAATGCACAATCAGAAGCTGCTATATCCTTCAATATCCATCTGGATAACGATCACGCTGTAGAATGGTCATTTGCCTATGAAAAAGATTGCGAAATGCTTCCAATGATATTTTCGACTGAATTAAATAACAATCTTTCGAAACAAGCACTATTTGGACCACATTTCGCGTATCTGAAAGCAGAGCGGATTGGGCCCAGAACATCTTTTTGCGTTGCCGATCATGAAATGGCTAAATATAACCCCTTGGGAAATGCTGGAGAATACTGCGCCCATATTTTGGCTCGTAAGGAAAGAGACCCCATACAAATATCAGGCCTTTTGCATCGACCCAGTGAATCGTTAAACGAATTACGCGCGCAAACAGAGGCGTGGCTTTCTGAAATCGGTCAAAATCCAAGGATACATTTACAGGAATATCCCAAAATGGATTTGGTCAATCTGGAATTCTCATTTATCAGAGATGGTCTGCCCAGCATGAATTACCGCCCAACAAACGTTGGGTTTGGGTTATCGTATTCTTTGCCGATTTTCGTAGCAACTCTGGCAGCAGTTCCTGGAAGTCTGATCCTTATAGAAAATCCCGAAGCCCATTTGCACCCCAGAGGTCAAGTCGCCATTGGCAAGTTCTTGTCATTGGCTGCTGCAAACGGCATTCAGATCATCATAGAAACCCATAGTGATCATGTATTGAATGGCATTAGAATAGCTGTTAAGAACAAGGATATCAAACCCGATGATGTGACATTACATTTTTTTGATCGATCCAAGGATGCCCCTTGCTGTGAGGTGACTACCCCAAAAATCGACAAGGATGGTCGCCTGGATCAATGGCCAGAAGGTTTTTTTGATGAATGGGAAAAGGGATTGGCGGAACTCCTTTAAGCTGAAAAGGATAGTTATGGATCAAATTTTCAATGAGTTATCAGTATCAGCATGTTATCCAAACAAATATGCAGCTCAAGTGGGGATGGATTCGGCTATTGATGTTTCCCTGTCTTTGTCTAAACATGGCATGTCGAATAACATTCGCACCACAAGCGATTTTAAAGAGCGACTTCTTGCAAATGAATACTCCGTTGCTGATTGGAGCAGAGACAAGACCGGGAACAAAGACAAACGACGGCATTTCCTAACCTATGCGACGAAGTCCCCCTATATTGAGAATTACTATGATGAAAAAGAACAAAACGAGAAACTGTTTGAATTCCGCTTTGAACAGAAAATTGCCCTTGGCCTTGGGCTCGCATATTTGTGGAACACATCATCTATTTCTCTTGACGGAGATTCAAGGTTTATTAACGGGCATGTTGTTCTTTCTGAATACAGGGTTATCGAAGACAAAGAAAGCATTAATGATATTTTCGTTTTTACTTTTTCAAAGACAGAGCAGGTCGAAGCTCACAAGGATTCAATCAAAGATAGCCTTTACAGCATTATCAATTGTGGATCAGATATAATCAGAAATGCAAAAGAGATGCTGCCTTTTTTATCATTCTGCCCAAAAGCTATTGATCAAATTAAGGGATTATGGGGAAGTGAACAGTTTTTCCCTGAAGTTCTCAATCATCTCTTCATTTTGAACGATTCCATGCGAGAATGGTCTGGAGGGAGTTATACACCGAATCTGGACTTCTCAACAGAATCACCGAGTACCATGAGTAATAAAGAATATGCTCAGAAGAGAACTTTCGTGTGCAATGATAATATTGAAAGACAATTTAGGTTTCATTCCAAGATAAAGAGCGCCAATAAACGAATCTATTTTTTTCCACAAGTTGAAAACAAATTAGTTCATATCGGCTATGTTGGAGATCATCTTCCTACAACAAAATTTCCGACTTGAGAAAAATATTATGAGAGTCATCGAACATCTCCTTAAGACCTTGCGAGACGCGGCTGTATTCAACCCTGAAGTTCAGGTGGCTCCGGCATGTATCCTATGGCCGGATCATGATCGGCAATGGGAAGCGGTTATCCCGCGTTTGCAAGCTGAATTGCCAGAGCTTTTCATTCTTGGTGACTATACTCCGGACAAACGATCCGGACCTGCAATTTGGTTGCGCTGCGTCATCGCCGGTAAGACTTATGATGAATCGTTTCCTATGAAGCACACGCCGATTTTCTACCTACCCGGAGTCAGCCGCCAGGATCTGCGCGCCGTTGAAAGCTGTCCCGTTTATCTGAAACCGCTTGCCGAATTGCAATACCGGGGGGTTATCTGGTCGCAGATCAACGCCAAGGACTGGACCATCCTGGCATATCTCAAATCGGATCAAGACGGCCTCGGATTAGATGTGGCTTTGGATAATGACACCAAGAATGCCATGCAATTGGCGCTCTATCGGTTGCTTGACGAGGAGATGGAACTTCTCAAGGGCAAGCGGTTGGACAAAGACTATTTCAATATGCTGTTGACCGGTGGTGATCCGGTTCGCGATCTGTTGCAATGGATAGATCAGAGCGATGCATTCCAGGTAAACCGTGGCGAGAACGAATGGAAGGCGTTTGTTGAAGTCTGCAAATCGCTGCTCGCCTTCAATCCGCAAAAAGAGGGAGCGCTGGCGGCGGCTGCTAAACTGGCTGCTCATGAAGGTTCTTGGTCTGCCGTTTGGGAGCGTTTCTGTGAAGCACCTAAACGTTATCCGAGCATTCCCGCAAGGATACGACAGTGCAAAATGGCCTCTCTGGACTTGTTTTCGAATCAGGATACGCATGGTGGCTGGCCCCAATGGAACGAGCAGCAGGAAAAGTGCCTACACGCGGATCTACAGGCCATTGGCAATCTTCCCGCGCATGAAGCCCGGAACAATCTGCTGGAAATGGAAAAGCGGCATGGCTGTCGGCGAACGCTGGTGTGGGCGGAGCTCGGTGAAGCCCCGCTGGCTCAGGCGTTGGAACATCTATCTGTACTGGCGGAAACAACAAAGCACGGCTTGACTGCCGGAACAGCGGCGGACCTCGCTGCCGAATACAGCAGTAATGGATGGAAGGCGGACGATGCCGTCATCCGGGCGCTCTCGCTGGCTGAGAAACCGGCAGACCTCGAAGCCATCTCAACCGCCGTTTGTTCGGTCTATAAGCCCTGGGCTGAGGAATCTGCACGCCATTTGCAGAAGGTCGTCGATGGCGGCTCTTATCCTGGCGTAGCCAACGTAACCGTTAAGCTCCCTCACCCCACCCATAACTTACC
>Ga0194038_1000539_pt1 | contig 16585 bp, 14 predicted proteins | sample JunL226m_MetaG_FD_148630 | JGI IMG/M metagenome (GOLD analysis project Ga0194038, IMG submission 148630) | Anoxic zone freshwater microbial communities from boreal shield lake in IISD Experimental Lakes Area, Ontario, Canada - Jun2016-L227-6m | ecosystem: Environmental > Aquatic > Freshwater >... | reverse complement strand
GTTCTTGAGAACGCGAAAGTCAATGCGTTTATTGTGGAACAGGATCGAGGGAATAAAATCATCGTATTTAAATTCAAACGCCGAAAAGGTTATCGCAAAAAACAAGGTCATCGTCAAGATTATACAGCCGTGAAAATTGACAGCATTGAGGTCTGAACCCGGAATTTGTCGGGTTTGAGCGAGTTGTACTTGATGCCAGAATATTTTTTGGCGTAAAAAATAAATTCAGGTGACATGGAGAATTCAGGATATGGCACATAAAAAAGCAGGCGGCAGTTCAAGAAACGGTCGCGACAGTAATGCCCAGCGCAGAGGCGTTAAATGTTTTGGTGGTGAAATAGTTCGAGCCGGAAACATTTTGGTTCGTCAGGTTGGAACCAAAATTCATCCGGGCAACAATGTGGGTTTGGGAAAGGATTATACGCTTTTCGCCACGTTGGATGGCATTGTCAAATACGAACGGTACGGTCGTACCCGTAAAAAAGTAAGCGTTTATGCCGAGTGAAATTCATAGATGAAGCGAATATAACAGTTGAGTCTGGTAAAGGCGGCAGCGGCTGCGTCAGTTTCCGGCGAGAGAAGTTCATTCCCAAAGGTGGCCCGGATGGCGGTAGTGGAGGAAGAGGCGGAGACATTATCCTGGTAACGTCATCCCAGAAACGCACGCTTTATGATTTTAACTATAAAAAAATCTTCAAGGCTCAAAACGGATCCGGCGGCGAAGGAAACCAGAGAACCGGAAAAGACGGCGATGACCTGATCATTGAAATTCCTCCCGGCACCGTAGTCGTCAATGCTGATACTGGCGAACCCATCAAGGACTTTGTCAACCCCGATGAAACCTTTGTTCTGGCAAAAGGCGGAAGAGGGGGGCAAGGGAATACCCACTTCAAAACCTCAACGCATCAAACCCCGCGGTTTGCACAGCCAGGTGAACCTGCTGAGACGTTTAACATTCGCCTGGAACTAAAGCTGATCGCAGATGTTGGTCTGGTCGGACTTCCAAATGCCGGAAAGTCCACGCTGATCTCCGTGATTTCCTCTGCACGTCCCAAAATAGGAGCTTATCCCTTCACCACGCTGATCCCGAATCTCGGTGTCGTTAAACCCCGTTGGGGCGGAGAAGCGTTTGTGGTTGCCGATATTCCGGGCCTGATTGAAGGGGCTCATGCGGGTGCAGGGCTCGGCATTCAATTTTTAAGGCATGTCGAGCGCACCCGTTTCCTGGTTCACCTGATTGATGTTTCCTCGATTGATATAGATGATCCGCTCAGGGATTATGAGACTATTAATCGCGAGCTGACCTTATACAGCGAATTGCTAAGTCATAAGCCACAGATCGTTGTACTCAGCAAGATGGATCTTACCGGGGCTGAAGAGGCTGCGGACAGTTTTCAGAAGGCCATTGAATCGCATCTGGTCCAAATATCTCCCAAAATATATTTGGGTCGGATATCCGCCGCGACCGGATCGGGTATCGACGATTTGATATCAACCATCGTTAGCTTTCTGGACGCAACTGATGAAAACCGACAGGAAAACGAGTTTTGACAATGCCAAAAGGGTGATCGTCAAGGTAGGCAGCAATGTGCTTACCGAGGATAGCGGTCTGGACCTGAACGTTGTCCGGTCTATCAGCCGACAGATATGCAGGCTGATAGACCGGGGACTGGAAGTCATTCTGGTAACATCCGGTGCCATGTCCGCCGGTCTTCGCAAAATCGGTCTTGCCAAAAGGCCCGACGAAATTCCCAAACGACAAGCCGTCTCGGCGGTGGGACAGGCCAGTCTCATCATGGAATATGAAAATGCGTTTGAGCGGTATGGAAACAAGGTCGCCCAGATATTGCTGACCAGCGATGACCTGAATAACCGCAAGCGCTATCTGAATGCCAGAAATACCCTTTATACTTTGCTTTCCTGGCAGGTGGTTCCCATAATCAACGAGAATGATACGATTGCCATAGAATCCATCAAATTTGGTGATAATGACAATCTGGCAGCCATGATTGCGCTGCTGATGGATGCAGATATCCTGATCATACTGTCTGATATCGACGGCCTGTATGCCAAAGACCCCCGTTCCAATCCCGATGCTGAACTGATCCCTACGGTAACGACATTTAAAAAGAGCCTGGAGAAGGTTGCAGGCGATCTTCCGGGGTCATTGGGAACCGGCGGAATGCTCAGCAAGATCAAGGCTGCAAAAAAGGTAACGGCTGCGGGTGTTCCCATGGTGATAGCCAATGGCAATGTTCCGGACATTCTGGAAAAGCTTTTTGATGGCGGAGCCTATGGCACTTTTTTTGTTCCCCAGGCCGAACGGCTGCCCAGTCGAAAATGCTGGATCGGCTATTCCCTTAAACCCGAAGGCGTTATCGTTATCGATCAGGGCGCGGCGACTGCAGTCCTCAAACGAGGAAAGAGTCTTCTCTCCAGTGGCATCGTCGGTATTGAAGGTGAGTTTGGAATTGGGGCGCCTGTGGAGTTTAAAACTGCGGAAAGCGACATTCTGGGCACGGGACTTGTGAACTACAGCGCCGCGGACATTCGAAAAATCATGGGGCTTCAGTCCCGCCAAATTCAGGAACGACTGGGGGAAAAACCTTTTGATGAAGTCATTCACAGGGACAATCTTGTAATTACAACGGAATCAGGAGGAATACATGACTGTTGAATCCATAGTTAGCGACATGGCCAGGGCTGCAAAGGTAGCCTCGCGGGAAATGGCCAAGTGCCCGACTCTTCAGAAAAACGCCATGCTGCTAAAGCTTGCTGATCTGATTCAGGAAAATGCCATCAACATTCAGCATGAAAACGCCAGAGATGTTATTGAGGCTGAAAAATCTGGTCTTTCCGCTGCCATGATAGACCGTCTGACCATAACAGATGCCACTATTCAGTCCATGATGGGCGGGCTTCGGGAGGTGGCTGCACTGGAAGACCCGGTGGGAGCGTCCATCCGGAACTTTCGCAGGCCCAACGGCCTGGAGGTTTCCCGTGTGCGGATTCCGCTCGGGGTCATCGGCATTATCTATGAGTCAAGACCCAATGTCACTATTGATGCGGCGGCCCTCTGCTTGAAATCGGGAAATGCCGTGATCCTTCGAGGCGGCTCCGAAGCCCATCACTCGAACCAGGTTCTGGCCGCGCTCATTGCCCGGGCCCTTCTGGAAACCGGTCTGCCAGGGGAGTCCGCCCAGGTCATTCCGGTAAGAGACCGAAGCGCCGTAACCACACTGCTGCAACAGGAAGAATGGATTGATCTGATTATTCCCCGTGGGGGAGAAAGCCTGATCCGTTTCGTTGTCGAGAATTCCAAAATCCCTGTTCTGAAGCATTACAAAGGCGTATGCCATGTGTATGTGGACAAAGGGGCGGATTTTGACATGGCTGAAAAGATTTGCTTCAATGCCAAGGTTCAGCGACCAGGTGTCTGCAACGCCATGGAAACCCTTCTTGTTCACAAAGAAGCGGCTCCTGATTTTTTACCTCAAGTGGCGAAAAAACTGACATCCGCCGGTGTCGAGCTTCGCGGATGCCAGGAGACCTGCCGAATTCTTCCCCTGGCCAAAATGGCGACCGAGGCGGACTGGCCGGCTGAATATTTGAATCTGACTCTGGCTGTTAAAGTTGTTTCCGGCATGGATGAGGCTATGGCGCATATCGCCGTGTACGGCTCCAGCCACACCGACGCAATTGTTACGCGAGATTATGAAAGAGCCAGGCGCTTTGTTCGGGAAGTTGACTCATCAGTAGTGCTGGTGAATGCATCCACCCGGTTTAATGACGGCAACCAGATGGGCCTGGGAGCTGAAATCGGAATCAGCACCACCAAGCTCCACGCCTTTGGCCCGATGGGGCTGGAAGAGCTGACAACCACCAAATTCGTGGTGTTCGGGGATGGCCAGGTCAGGAACTAAGAATTACGAATTATGAAAGGATGTCCATGCGGATCGGGCTGTTCGGAGGCACATTTAATCCGGTTCATTTCGGGCATTTGCGGACAGTTCTGGAGGTCAGGGAGCGGTTTGGCCTGGATCGGGTATATCTGATTCCATCCGCTATTCCGCCGCATAAATCGGAAGTTGGCATCGCCAGCCCATTGGACCGTCTGGAAATGATTCGACAGGCTGTAGCGGATGACTCCGGTTTTGTGGTATCGAATGTGGAGCTGATGCGCGCTGGTCCGTCCTACACGATTGATACCCTGTCGTTTTTTGCAGAAGTTTTTACGGAAACGGACCCGTATTTTTTGATTGTCGGCCTGGATGCCTTTCTGGAAATTCACACATGGAAAAACTTCATGGGAATCATGACCCGGACCCCCTTAATTGTCATGGGGAGGCCCGGGGCATACAGCCAGGGGCGGTTTGCGGACATGCCCCTTGCAGTGGCCGATTACCTTGACAGGCTTGCGCCCGGCTATCGATATGACCGGGAACAAGCAGTTTTTGTTCATCCTGAGTTTCAGCCCGTTTATCTGATTGGCGTGACATCTCTGGATATCTCATCCTCCGCCATTCGATCTCTGGTTCGCAGTGGCCGATCCATCCGGTTTCTGGTTCCGGAAACAGTATCCCATATTATTTCCAGTAAAGGACTTTATCAATGACCCAGCAGTTGCCTTTCGATCCTTCACTGGATCTTTTTATTCAAGCCGCCCAAGGGAAAAAAGCCCTTGACATTGTTGTCATGGATCTCAGGGGCAAGACCGCCATTACCGATTATTTCATCTTGTGCAGTGGCCGATCCAGTCGTCAGGTCATGGCTATCGCCGATCATATTCAGACGGAGATGCGAGATAACCACATCCGGCCTCTCGGAGTCGAAGGCATTGGCTCCGGGCATTGGATTCTTCTGGATTATGACAATGTCGTGATCCATGTGTTTTATGATCCGATTCGCAGATTCTATAACCTCGAAGGATTATGGGTGGATGTTCCCAGGATTCAGGTCGCCAGTCCGCAAATCGAAATGAATGACTTTGAAGGAGATGATACCGATGACACATCGGATGTGCCTGCTTATGATTCTTGATGGCTGGGGAATTCGCGACAAGATATCTTTTGGCCGCGATGACAATGCGGTTGAACTGGCGGATACACCCCATCTCAGGCGTTTGAAAAGTCACTATCCCCAAACCCGACTGAAGTGTTCGGGAGAGGCTGTGGGGCTTCCGGAAGGCGTGATGGGCAATTCCGAAGTCGGCCACATGAATATCGGGGCCGGCAGGATCGTCTATCAGGATTTGGTCCGGATCAACAAGGCGATTCGCGAAGGGGATTTTTTTGAAAATCCAACATTGAAAACCATCATGTCCCAGGTGTCAGGGGATATTTTGGCCACCCGTTCCTCGCTGCATCTTATTGGTCTGGTTTCAGACGGCGGGGTTCACAGTGATATTCATCATCTGCTGGCTCTTCTGGACATGGCCAGAAAAAATGGATTGAAACGGGTATTTGTTCACGCCATTCTGGACGGCCGGGATACGCCGCCGGACAGTGGCGTTGAGTATATCAGAAGGCTCAGGGAGCATATCTGCCAGCATAATTTCGGTGATATCGCATCAATATGCGGCCGTTTTTACGCCATGGACAGAGACAAGCGATGGGACAGAACTGAAATGGCTTATCGTCTTTATGCCGCTGGCGAAGGTCTTCATGAAAAAGATCCGGTGGAAGCCGTTCAAAAGGCATATAAACGCGGGGAAATGGATGAATTCGTCAAACCCATTGTATTGACAGATAAAGGTGATAACCCACTTGGAATTTTTCGGGATGGGGATGGCGTGATCTGCTTTAATTTTCGATCCGACCGGGTCCGCCAGATTACCCACGCCTTTAATGATGCGGAATTCCCTTATTTTAAGCGCCAGATTCCGCCGAGCCTCTGTGGTTATGTCTGTATGACGCAATACGATGAGACATTGCCACTGCCCGTTGCATTTGCACCTGTTAACTTGAAGGATATTCTGGGAGAAGTCATTAGCCGGAGCAATCTGCACCAACTGCGGATTGCAGAAACGGAAAAATATGCGCATGTCACCTATTTTTTCAATGGTGGTGAGGAAAAACCATTCCCACTGGAGGATCGGTGCATGGTTCCATCTCCAAGAGATGTCCCCACTTATGATTTGAAACCAGAAATGAGCGCCAGGGCCATAACAGAACTGCTGTTGACCCGATTGGATGAAACCGCGTACCAGTTGGTAGTGCTTAATTTCGCCAACATGGACATGGTGGGCCATACCGGATTTTTAGATGCAGCCATCCGGGCCTGCGAGACAGTGGATGAATGTGTGGGCCGAATCGTGGAAAAAGTTCAGGCTATGGGAGGCGTGGTGCTGATCACGGCGGACCATGGAAATGCAGAAACCATGATGGATGAAAATGGCCACCCTCATACCGCGCATACGCTGAATCCGGTGCCATTGATTCTGGTGGATGATACGCGAAAGCAGGTGTGTCTCAGAGAGGGAGTGCTTGGTGATATTGCTCCCACGATTTTGGGAATCATGGGCATTGAAAAGCCGAAGCTGATGACGGGGCATTCGCTGATTATATAGTGAAGGAGACACCAGGGGGTTCCCCCACCCCAACCCTCCCCCGCTGGGAGAGGGAGTACACAGGTAGAGCCGGCAGGATGCCGGCTCTACGGCGAAAGATTATGCACGTTCGCAGTATATATGACCATCCACGTCTAAACACCGGCGACTTCCCGGTTGCAGTGCTTGCAGTGAGTGGCTCTTTTTTTGACGATTTCCGCACAGAACGGGCATTCCCGTGTAAAAAATCGCTCGTGGATTCTTTGAACAGATGCATCCAGCTTTTCCTGAATAAGCTGATTTCCCACCTTGAGGCTCCTCAACGGTTCAACGGCTTCCAAGTCTCCAATATCACCGATCATCTCGGCTGCCTTTAATCGGACACGGGATGGCTCCGTGGGGTCCAGAATTATTCTGAGAATCGTGGGCGAATCCTTGGCGACATAACAATCGGCCAGGATGGAAAATCCTCTTTTGGTGTTTTCTTTCAGCACTTCTTCCTGAGCCAGGATTTGACTGTCAATGATCTGTCCTGTTCCGCCCACGGGGCTGAAGACTGGCATCAACTCGAACTGCTGGGTTCCCGGGTAATTCATACACCGATAGGATGCATGATGTGAATAATGTTCCATCAAGTTTGCCCAGCCATCTTTATAAAGCTTGCAATCGTCGTTGAAGCATAGAAATAAATATGGCGTTCCCCATCCCAGTCCGTCACCAACCGGAATCGGCGGTACTTCCCAGATGCTCATTTCTGTGTCGCAGTGTGGGCAGTGTGGTCTTTCCTGGGAAAGCACTTTTTCCAGTACCTGCTCTTTGGTCTCATACATTGAAATTATCCTCCGTTTAAGTGACTTAAAGCTGCTGAACCGTGAATTTTTCTTAAATCGAAATATCCGTTATTACCCGAAGATATGCACCGATTCATGCAGACAGGGAATCAAATTGGGTTATTTGTTCTGGTAATTACCATGTGCTGTAAATTAAGCCCCTTTGTCGTGTTTGTCAATGAACAGGGGAAGTGCGGAAACTTCGTAAAATCTTCATCGCAGTTCTGACTCAGTATTGATAAGTTGGCGATAACGTAGTATGTAACAACTAATTGGTTAACTCATACGGCGAGAAAACCGAACCTTAAACATAAGAAACGAACAAGTATATCTTTTGGCCAACAACTCATACAATCTCAACAGGAGGAAAATGTCATGCTTAGAACTGAAATATCGTTATTCTTGCAAAACGTACCTGGAGAACTGGGCAAATTAACTTATTTGCTGGCAAATGCCGGCATCAACGTTGATGCCTTGACCATACAGGACGCATCCAGCTATGTGAAGGAGATTTTTCAGGCAAGAGGAAAGTCATTGAAGCGGATTGCCTCTGCTTCCAGCTACAACTCCATGCGAAAGGACTCCGCTGAACACGCATTGATACGCCTTCTGGTGAATAACACGGACAAGGCCGTCGATTTGCTGTCTAAAAATGAATATGTGTTTGACGTGATGCCGGTGATCGCCGTCGAGTTGGAGAACAAACCCGGAGAGATGGCCAGAATAACCACCAAATTCGGAGAAGAAGGAATCAACATCAACTATGTTTACGGTTCTGTTTCATCGCCGGATGCCAAGTGCCTGTTTGTATTTTGCCCGGAAGATATAGATAAGGCGGCTGCGATTTTCAAATAGTCATAGACTGCGGTTAACAATCCGGACCGCATCAGGCATAAGGCAATTACCGTAATTCGGGGTAAAGGATACGGCTTTGAGGAGGGGACTTCAGCAAAGCGCCCGTCTGAAATCCCCCATTTACCAATGGAGGGGTGTCCACATAGTCAGAGCAGGCCAAGATGTCGGTCTGAACATTTTTGTCGCCGATCCGTGGCATCTGATAGCTTGATATGCGCTTGATACTCTTGATGATTAATGTTATAAGTCCAGTATGAATAATATTATTTCATGTCGTGAAATGATTTACATATACAGGCGAATTTCAAATACTATCAAGCAGATAGCAGATGTAATGCCGGTTGTGATCGTGACTGGCGCCCGTCAGGTCGGCAAGAGTACCATGCTACAGAAGGAATTTTCCAGTTACGACTATGTAACGCTGGACGATTATGCTTTGATGGAACAAGCCCGTCTTGATCCACAAAGCCTGTGGGCTGGAAAAGAGTCTCTGATCATCGATGAAGCCCAGAAGTGTCCGCAGCTTTTTCATGCCATCAAGCAGGCGGTTGATGTCTCGAATCGCAGCAAACGGTTTATTCTCTCAGGCTCAGCCAATCTATACCTGATGGAAAAGGTCACTGAATCCCTCGCAGGACGGGCTGTATATGTTGATTTATTGCCCATGACTCTGGGTGAATCCGCCGGAATCACGGTTCCCTCCAACTTTCAGGCTCTGTGGCAGGAAAATTTTCGGTTTGAACTGGTGGCTCCGCCGGATATGAATCTGTTGGATGTATTACTCAAGGGGTTCATGCCGCCAGTTATGTCATTGCAAACCCATAACCAGGTGTTGATCTGGCTGGACGGCTACGTCAAAACTTATCTTGAAAGGGATTTGCGGGAGCTTTCCCAGGTTGAATCCTTGATTGATTTCCGTAAAGTCATGCAGTGCTTGTCGCTGCGGACTGGAGGCATTCTCAATCAGGCGGATGTGGCCAAGGATTGTAGCCTCAGTCACGCCACAACACATCGCTATATCAAGCTGCTGGAAGTTTCCAATATTATCAGCCGGGTGCCTACCTACTATGCCAGCCGCAGCAAGCGCCTGGTGAAATCGCCCAAGGTGTTTTTCCTTGATTCTGCGCTCTGTATCTTTCTGTCCGGCTATACGGATCGGGACTCCCTGGCAAAAAGCCGGGAACTGGGGGGATATTTCGAAACGTTGGTTTACTTGCACCTACGTGCACTTTGTGAACTGATGACACCGCGCGCAGGAATCTACTACTGGCGAACTTCAACGCAACGGGAAGTGGATTTTGTAATTGAACATGGGCGTCAGGTTCTTCCAGTGGAAGTGAAGTTGACGCGCAGACCGATCTTGGCCGATGCGGCGAACTTGTTGGCATTTCTTGAAGAACATCCCATGGCAAAGCGCGGTGTCATAGTGCATGGAGGGGATGATTTGTTCTGGCTCCATTCCAAAGTGATCGCCGTTCCCTGGTGGTGGATCGATTTATAAAATCCGCCGATGAAATCTTCGATGCCTTCCTCATCCTTTCCAGAGACAACGTTTATATTTCCGATGAAGATGGTGGGTTTCTGGAAGTCAATCCCACATGCTGCAATCTGCTGGCTATTCCCGTGAAGAGCTGTTGGCCCTGCCCATTCACGATGTCGAAACTAAACTAAAAACATGTATATTTTGCATTTTTAGCATCCAACCCAACACCTTCCAGTTGAGGGATGGAGAATAAGAAAATCGCAGATTATGCCCGGTCGCAGTATATTTTTAACGCATACTAAAGGAGAGCAAAATGAAACAAGTAAAAAGGAATGGGTTTTTCAATAGTCTGTTCATTATCATGTGTTTTTTTCTCACGATCTGTCCATTGGCGGCTTCCAATGAAGGGCCTCAACTTTCGCCGATCAACCCGCATTACCTCAACTATCTTGAGCAAGCCAGACTGAGCGGACACAGTGCCGTGACTGCAGATGGGTACGCGCTAGGGCATGTTCCGGGCCCTCAGCAGCAGCCGTCCTTTAGAGGGTATAAGTCCACCGTTTCGGCCGAGGCATTGCCCAGCAGCTATGATCTGAGAACAAAAGACAAGCTGACAGCGATTCGAGATCAAGGTGCTTGTGGGTCATGCTGGGCATTTGGGGCGTACAGCTCGCTGGAGTCTTATCTGAAACCCACCGAGACCACAGATTTTTCTGAGCAACATCTCATTGATTGGCATGGATTTGACAATGGCCCCTGCGATGGAGGCCAGATATACATGTCTGTGGCGTACCTTACCCGGTGGGATGGGCCGGTCTATGAAAGCGACGATCCCTACCATTATTTATCCCCAAAATCGGTTGCTCCGAAAAAACATGTTCAGAATGTTGTATTCCTTCCGGGCAGAACATCCGCAACCGACAACGCAGCTATCAAGCAGGCGCTCATGGATTACGGGGCGATAGACGCTTCCTATTACGCTAGCTGCGACAGTTGTTACAATTCAACATACAAATCCTATTACTACTCCGGAACAGAACGTTCGGATCATGAAGTCGCGATTGTAGGATGGGATGATAATTTTGATAAAAACAAATTCGAAACACCCGCACCTGGGAATGGCGCATTTATTTTCAGAAACAGTTGGGGGACCATCTGGGGTGAGAGTGGGTATGGGTATGTCTCTTATTATGATTCAGTATTTGCCAGCGACGATATTTGCGCTGCAGTCATGTCTGAGAAAACAACCAACTATTCCGGGGTGTATCAGTATGATCCATTGGGTCAAGTCTCATCTTATTATTCGGCAACCAAGGGTACGGCATGGGGGGCGAATATCTATACCGCATCAAGCAACAGTCCCATCACAGCCGTTGGTTTTTACGCCCTCAGCACTAACACCGCCTATCAGCTCTATGTCTATACCGGTGTTTCCAGCGACAATCCGGTCAGTGGAACACTTCAGGCATCCAAGAGTGGAACAATCGCGCTACCTGGATTTTACACAATTGCTCTTTCATCTTTGGTTTCTGTCAGTTCCGGTCAAAAATTTTCGGTTGTAATCAAATTGACTACTCCAGGAAACGACTACCCGGTAGCGATAGAAAAATATGAATCCGGTTATTCCAGTAAAGCTACATCCAGTCCTGGTCAGAGTTTCATGTCTGATGATGGTACAAAATGGGCCGATCTTATCACAGTTTGGCCTTCTTATGCTGCTAACATATGTTTGAAAGCTTACACAGTCGGTACTGAGCCAGTGGATTATTCGGTTCTATTTTCAAATTCCATTGGCTCCCGCAATACCATAAAGATTTCGGATATGTCCGGTTCTCTTCCTGTTAGTGGCGGCATGATAGGTGTTTCGGCCTGGGATGTTAACGGCAATGCGCTTCCCGAATCAGGTGGAGCTACGCCATTGAATCTCTACAATCATGAAACAAAGAACATTTCAGGCTCGGACCTTGCGGCACGTTTCCCAAGCGGTACGCCAATGTTATACAAGTTTTCCATCAGCTCGTCCAAGCTGGTTATCACTAATGTAAAAAACAGTACAAATGATACATTTAAGGTTCCCATAGTTTATTTGAATGGGGTGACTGATTTTGTTTCCAATTCCATTGGTAATTATAATAACATCAAGGTTTCGGATATGTCCGGCGCGCTTCCTGTCGGCGGCGGCGCAATCAGCGTTTTGGCATGGGATACTAACGGTAATGCGCTTGCTGAATCAGGAAGTGCAGTTCCCTTGATACTCTCTAATCATGGAACAACCAGTATCTCAGGCTCAAATCTGGCTGCTCGTTTCCCTACGGGATCACCCATGATTTACAAGTTTGGCGTACCATCAGCAAAGGTGCTTATCACCAATGTAAAAAGTAGTACAGATGGCAAGTTAAATGTTCCTCTCGCTTATACCAGCGGAGTTAGTAACTTTGTATCAAATTCCATTGGTAACTATAATACCCTTGAGATTTCTGATCTTTCCGGCATACTTCCCATGGATGGTGGTGCGATAACTGTTTCGGCATGGGATGCAAACGGTAATGCGCTTTCCGAATCCGGAAGTGCTGCACCTTTGAAACTTTTCAATCATGGAACAACCAGTATTTCAGGCCCAAATCTATCTGCGCGTTTTCCTACTGGGGCACCCATAACTTATGAGTTTTCTATCGAATCATCTAAGGTGCTTATCACCAATGTCAAGAGCAGCACGGATGGTCTTGTAGAAATTCCAAGCATCTTTCCACGCGGTATTTCCAATTTTGCGACAAATTATGTCAGCTCTCTCAATACCATCAAAATTTCGGATACATCCGGCGCACTTCCTGTCGGTGGCGCTGCAATCAGTATTGCGGCATGGGATACTGACGGTAATGTAGTGTTGGAATCAGGCGCTGCTATTCCCTTGAAGCTTTACAGCCTTGGAACAACCAGCATTTTGGGTTCAGACCTTCTCGCACGATTCCCATCCGGTTTTCCCGTTTTGTATGAATTTTCCATTGGTTCATCGAATGCCATAATCACCAGTTTGACAACCAGTGTTGATGGGACAATCAAGACCCCAACTGTATTTACCATTGGTGCGTATGGTGGTATATAGATAGACGATGCATAGACGCATAGGTCTATAAGTTATGTCTTTTCTAACACCTTAATATTAAAGGGAAAATAGCAGTGTGAGGCTCTGTTCGAATGATGCTTAAGCCTTTGAGAGATTATATCATATTGAAATCACATGAAAATAAAAAGCCATAACTTATAGACCTATGCGAAATGATCTGGCTTACGTTATCTGGCTCTTGTATTTCTTCGCATCTAACCGTATTTTCTTGACATACAAGACTGAACATTTTAATGCACACACTGTGCAGGGATCGTGTAGTATATCAAAGGAGGTCGCAGGCATTGTCATATCGTAGTTTGCGACAAAACCATAACGATAGACTCCACGGGATTACCTGTGAGAACATCAACCAACAGAATGTAGAGAGAAAAAAATGAAGAAAAAGTTGAGCGTATTAGCAATGGCCGCCATGCTGGCGGTAGGGGCGCAGTTTGTGTTCGCGGCTGATCAGACAGCTAAAAAAGCCGGAGAGCCTGGTGCCATCATGGTCGAGACCGTCAAGGGTACTGCGAAAGTTACAGCCATTGATGCAGCCAAGCGGACTGTAACCTTCGAAATGAGCGGCAAATCCAGGAGCATCGCCTGCGGTCCTGAGGTCAGGAATTTCGACCAAATCGTGGTGGGAGACCTGCTTAAGGTCACCTTCGTGGAAGCCATGGCAGTTTATCTCCAGAAGGATGGAGCTGCAGCCAGCGGCGATGAGGTCTCCACTGTGACTCTGGCACCCAAAGGCGCCAAGCCGGGTGTACTCGTAACAGATACCATCGTGCTAAAATCCAGGATTGACGCTGTGGATGCAAAAAAATGCACTGTTACGATCACTACTCCTGACGGCAAAACCCAAACCATGAAGGTCGCCAAGACTGTCAAAGGGCTAAAAAGTCTGAAGAAGGGCGATGACGTTGTTGTCCGATTTACCGAGGCGCTGGCAATAGTTATTGAGGTGCCCAAAAAGTGATGTAATTGATGCGCTGTCCCCCCGGCTGTCTGGCTCGCAGAAGCAGACAGCCGGCGGCAGTTTGCTGTCTTTGGTTTGGTTCCGATTCATTGTCAGGTAGTTGACCCAAAAATACAAATTACCAATGCTGTTGATATCACAGACCAAAATTACCCAAACCGGAGGCATAACCTGCACTGTGGAAATGTCGCAGCCGCAACAGAGCTATGGCTATAATTCGCCACTGCATATTGCTGTGCATGACAGTGGTATCGGTATTCCCGAAGACAAACTGCCTCTTCTGTTTCAGCCTTTTCATCAATTGTTCCCTGGTATAGCGCGCCGCTATGGCGGCAGCGGACTGGGTCTTGCGATCGTTCACCGTCTGGTCACACTTATGGATGGCCAGATTGATGTTAGCAGCCATGAGGGCGATGGAACCTGCTTCAGTCTGACCCTTCCCATGCAGGTCACCACCGCGCCACTGCTGCTGCGTCACGGTGTGTCTGTAACGAAGCCGATGCGCATTCTGGTGGTGGAGGACAACGCATTCAACCGGCGATTACTTACCGATACCCTTTCGGCCTGGAAACATGTAGTAACTCAAGCAGAAAACGCGCAACAGGCACTGACTTTGAAACGGCAAAACGACTATGATCTGGTGATTCTGGATATCAGGATGCCGGACATTGATGGCATTGAACTGGCCAGTCAGCTTCGTCGGATGGAACAGGACGGTTCAACTGCACCGGCGCCCATTATCGCCATAACAGCGGATACCCTGGAAAGTACCCGCCTGCAATGTCTGAATGCTGGAATCAACACAGTTCTGTTCAAACCCCTTGATCCGGCTAAACTGGCGATAGCTTTGACGGATCAATGCCGCACACACGACCAGTCGGGGGAAGCTGACAACGAAAGGGGAACTGGCAACGATCAATGCCATACATGGTCGGGTGAAAGTCCATCAGAACGATTTCTGAACCCGTCAACCATGGCCGATATGGGATATGATGTCGGACAGATGGCAGTGTATCAGAGCCTGCTGTTCAATGATATAGCCGATGAACTCAATCGTCTGATTTTTGCTATTGACAACCAGGATCGGACCGCTGCCGGCGATGCCGCACATACCCTGAAAGGGCTTTGTGGACATCTTAGCGAACCGTTCCCCAGGAACCTGGCCAGCCAGTTACACCACTATGCAGATACGGCTCCATTCGAGCAACTGAGAGACATGGCTGCTTCCATGCGGGCATCCTGCACGCCTTTTTTGGAAAAGAATCTACAATTGGAGAAAACCCAATGAATCCTTCCGCCCATATACTGGTGGTCGAAGACAAACAGAGCTTTCGTTTTATGATCCAGAACTACCTGGAAGCAGCCGGCTTCAAAACAACTTGCGTCACAGACGGAACGGAAGCGTTAGCGATATTGGCGGCCAGCGAAGTGGATATGGTCATCTCTGATCTGGTAATGCCTGGAATGGACGGCATGGCATTGCTTCAAGAGGTCAGAAGCCGTTTTCCGACAATGCCCTTTCTCATTCTTACTGCGCACGGTACAATCGATAATGCGGTCGCTACGATGAAACAGGGGGCAACCGACTATCTGTTGAAACCCATCCGCCGTGATGAACTGATACTGCTGGTGTCCCAACACCTCGAAAACGCCAGCCTGCGGTACAATCATGATCTGATGGCGGCGGAGCTTCATGGCCGCTTCGGCTTTCAGAACATGAACAGCATGGCGCCGGCGATGGGGGACGTGTTGACCGCTGCGAGGCAGGTAGTTGACTCACCCGGCACTACTGTTGCAATCTACGGAGAAAGCGGAGTTGGCAAGGAGGTACTGGCACGCGCCATCCACACGGCTTCGGGCTGCAGTCCAGCCACTTTTGTTGCAATCAATTGTGCGGCGATCCCAGAGACTCTTTTGGAAAGTGAACTGTTCGGCCATGTCAAAGGAGCTTTTACCGGCGCAGACCGGGATCGTAAAGGCAAATGCTGGCGCGCCCGCTGGGGAACGCTGTTTCTGGATGAAATCGGCGATATGCCGCTGCTGCTTCAGGCCAAGCTGCTGCGGTTGGTCGAAGACCGTGTTTTTGAAAAAGTTGGGTCCGATGCTTCAGAACCAGCCGATTTTCGGGTTATTGTCGCGACCCATCACAACCTTGAAGAAGATGTCCTTCACGGAGGATTTCGTTCAGATCTCTTCCATCGTCTGAACGTTTTCCCCCTGACCATACCGCCACTACGCCAACGACGGGAGGATATTCCGCAACTTGCAGAACAGTTTATGTCTGATTTTCGCCGCCATCAAGGCAAATCACTCCCCGGACTGTCAAAAACTGCTCTTGAATGTTTAATGGCTCACGACTGGCCCGGAAATGTGCGGGAACTGCGCAACCGCCTGGAATACGCGACCATTATCACCAATGGAGAACTGATCCAGCCGGAGCATCTGCGTCTGCAGCACGGCTCCTGCCAGGAATCTCCCATCAGCGGTCGGATAACTTTCTGCTTTGATTTTGACCCGGATCAATTTTCATATAACGCCGTTATCCAGAGACTTCAGGACTGGGCCATGGAAAAAAGCAACGACAACAAATCCGCCGCCGCCCGCCTGCTGAAAACCTCACGCAAGCTTTTCTACTAAAATCATCCATTTTCAGTTCTTCGTTGACCGTTTTTCCTTGAACGGTCAATAAATTTTAAATATTGTCCCATATCGGACAGCATGTTCCATTGGGGACAATTGCGCTTACTTACTCCCCCTCCCCTTGCGGGATGGGGTCGGGGGGGTG
>Ga0194038_1000538_pt1 | contig 16597 bp, 13 predicted proteins | sample JunL226m_MetaG_FD_148630 | JGI IMG/M metagenome (GOLD analysis project Ga0194038, IMG submission 148630) | Anoxic zone freshwater microbial communities from boreal shield lake in IISD Experimental Lakes Area, Ontario, Canada - Jun2016-L227-6m | ecosystem: Environmental > Aquatic > Freshwater >... | reverse complement strand
ATCACGCTGGGTGCGGCCCCCAGATAACCCGACAACACGCCGATGCCCAGCAGCCAGCCGCGATGGCGTCGAAAAATTTCCTTGCGCTCCTCCTTGCTGGCGTGCTCGGCCAGGGCATCGAAGGCCATCACGCGGTAGGTGAGCCAACCCCATATGAGGGGCGGCAGCAGCAGGATCAGTGGCGGCAACAGCCACAAGGGAAGCGAAATCAGCAGCGCCATGAAGGCCAGCAGCGTCGAACTCAAAGACCACCAAAGGCTCAAAGCCAGTGAAGCACCGCGCTTGCGTTCAAGCCCCGGAAAACGCCGATCGGCCACCAGGGCGGTCAGCGCTGGCGTCATCAGGAGCGCCACCGTCAACAGCGACAGCACAACGATCACGGGCGTCACCGCAAAAATGACAATCAGGGGCGCCAACACCATCTTCAGGCTGCCAACGCCAGCGTTATGCAACCAGGCCCAAACCCGGTTCAGGAGCATCGAACTCTCCAGCGCCTGGCGCACGGCGTCGAGCGCAGCGTCCCAATAGAAATAGCCCAAACCCAGTGCCAGACCCACGGTCAACAGCAAAGGGAAAAATGACAGCGCAACAACCCGCGGGCGAAGGCAGTAAGCCACGGCCCGCCAGAACGAATCAAGAAACAGAGTCATGGGGAGAGGCTCGCCAGATCGGTCGGACTCAGCCAGCGCCACTGGCCCGGAGCCAATTCATGGGACAGGCGCAAGCCACCGATCTGCGAGCGGTGCAAGGCCTCCACCCGGTTGCTGACCGCGGCCACCATGCGCTTGACCTGGTGGTACTTGCCCTCGGTCAGCGTCAAGCGCAGGTGGTGCTCGGCTACCCTTTCAGCGGCGGCAGCCTTCACCGGTTTGGGGTCATCGTCCAGCACCACACCAGCGAGCAGTTTCTGCAGTTGCCTTTCGTCGAGTGCGTGCTTGACCGTCACCTCATACACCTTGGGCACATGGTGCTTCGGCGAACTCATGCGATGGATGAATTTGCCATCATCGGTCAGCAGCAGCAAGCCGCTGGTGTCCTGATCGAGCCGCCCGACCGCCTGCACACCCTGCACCGCCCCTTTTTGCGGACGCAGGCGCAGCGGCGAAGGCAGCAGGGTATAGATACTTGGGTAGGTCGAGGGCTTTTGCGAACACTCGGTGGCCATTGGCTTGTGCAGCATCACATAAGCCTTCTCGTGGTACGGCCAGTCCACGCCCTGTACCCGAAACCGCATGTCCTCGGCAACAAATTCCGCGCTGCTGTCGGTGCACGCCAAGGGTAACGAGGCGTCCTGTGCCGGGTACACCTGAACCAGGCCCTGCTGAATCAACCCCGCGCAGACGCGCCGGGTGCCAAAGCCCTGTGAATAGAGAATGTCCTGCAATTGCATGACGCGAGTATAGGGAGCAGTGCACGGCCCGGAAGAGAACAATCTTTACAAGCCCTTAACTCACTTTCCGTCAATGGGGACACGAATGCGTCATGATTGCGCCATGAGCAAAAATTCAAAGGTGGCGATCATGAAAAATCTGTTTCTTGTGCCCTTGGCACTGGCAGCGGGTGGAGCATCCTTGGCACAGGAGGTCGGACGTGTCATTTCTGCTACGCCCATCATCCAGCAAGTCGGCGTGCCCCGGCAGGTCTGCACGACCGAGCAAGTCGCTTCACAACAACCCAAATCGGGTGCAGGCGCCTTGATGGGAGCCATTGCAGGTGGCGCCATGGGTAATGCGGTCGGTGGCGGAGCTGGCAAAGCCGCAGCCACGGTGCTCGGCATCATTGGCGGTGCAGCCCTTGGGGACAGCGCGGAAGGTTCGTCAGGCTCCCAAACCCAAAACATCCAGCGCTGCACGGTGCAGAACGTTCTTGAAAACAGGCCTGTTGCCTACAGCGTCGTCTATGAATTCGGTGGCAAACAGTACTCGGTGCAAATGCCCTCCGACCCGGGACCTACCCTGCAGCTTCAAGTGACGCCCGTGGGAACTGTCTCGCAAATGGCAGCGCAAGCCGGTACGGTGACTTATGCGCAACCGGCCTATCAGGAGACTACCTACCTGGTATCCGAGCGCCCGGTCTATTACGGCTATCCGGGTTATTACAGTCAAACCAATTACGTGCCGATCGCGGCCCTGATGGGCATGGGGATCTGGTTTGGCAGTCAGGGACATGGACACCGTCGTCACTGGCGCTAAATCCCGAAGCACCTGGCGCTTACAACGCTTCGCTTCTTGAAATCGCGCCAACTGAGCTGCCCATGCACCAATCTCTGCCGCCACAACCATCGCTGCTTTCTGTCAGGGCTCCAGATCAAACACCGCCATGCTCTCCACATGGGCCGTGTGCGGAAACATGTTCACCACACCCGCGGCAGAGCAACGATAGCCGGCTCGGTTCACCAGCAGCCCGGCATCGCGCGCCAACGTGGAGGGGTTGCAGCTGACATAAACAATGCGCTTGGGCGCGTGCCAATGCTCTGCCCCTTGCGTCATCGGATGGTTGTCCGGGTCGACTTTCTGCTGATGCAAGTCGGCCAGCGCCTGCACCAGCGCAAAGGCGCCCTCGCGCGGTGGGTCAACCAGCCACTTGTCAGCCACGCCATCACTGATCAACAGCTCCGGCGTCATTTCAAACAGATTCCTGGCCACAAACTCCGTCTTGGCCAGCGTCCTGAGACTGCCGGCCACACCTTGGTTGATTCGATAGTTCTCACGTGAACGCGCCACCAGGGTCTCGCTGCCTTCAACCCCCAGCACCTCGCGCGCCTGCGTTGCAATCGGCAGCGTGAAGTTGCCCAGTCCGCAGAACCAGTCGATCACGCGCTCGTCCTTGCGGGCATCCAGCAGGCGCAGTGCACGCGACACCAGCACCCGGTTGATGTGCGGATTGACCTGCGTAAAGTCGACCGGCTTGAAGGGCATGCAGATACCGAACTCCGGCAAGCTGTAATTCAACTCCTGTGTGGCCGCATCGAGCAAATGCACGGTCTCCGGCCCCTTCGGCTGCAGCCACCACTGCACCGCGCTGTGCTCCGCGGCAAAAGCGCGCAAGCGCCCAAGATCCGCCTGACTCAGGCCTTCCAGATGTCGCAGTACCAGCGCGATGACGGCGTCGCCGCAGGCCAGTTCGATCTGTGGACAGGTTTCCCTGGCGTCCATGGACTCGATCAGCGCACGCAAGGGCAGCAGCAAATCACTGACCGAAGCGGGCAGCACGTGGCACACCTTCATATCGGCAACGTAACGGCTCTTGCGCTCGTGAAAACCGATCAGCACGGCGCCCTTCTTGCGCACATAACGCACCGACAGGCGTGCCCGGTAGCGGTAGCCCCAGGCCGGACCCTCGATGGGACGCAGAATCATGTCTGCCTTGACCTTGCCCAGATGCCACAAGTTGTCTTCCATGACCCGCTGCTTGACCGCCACCTGGGCCGCCACATGCAGATGCTGCATCTTGCAACCGCCACAGGCACCCGAATGCAGACCGAAATGCGGGCAATCGGGCTGCACGCGCTGCGCCGACTCGCGTGCAATCGCCGTGACTGTGCCCTGCTCCCAATTGTTTTTCTGGCGACCGACCTGGACCGTCACGCGCTCGAACGGCAGGGCTCCTTCGATGAAGACCACCTTGCCGTCGGCCCGGTGCGCCACACCCTGCGCCTCCAGATCCAGCGACTCCACCAACAGCCACTCGGGCGTCGTACTCATCGAGCCGGCAACGTCGGGTTACCTGGCAGGCAGGTACTTGGCCGGATCAACCGGCTTGCCCTGACGGCGCACCTCAAAATGCAGTTTCACCCGGTCCGCATCGCTGCTGCCCATTTCGGCAATCTTCTGCCCTTTGCGCACCGACTGATCCTCTTTCACCAGCAAGGTCTGATTGTGGGCGTAGGCCGTCAGGTAGGTGTTGTTGTGCTTCAGGATGATCAGGTTGCCGTAACCGCGCAGACCGGCACCGACGTAAACCACACGACCATCAGCGGCCGCCAGGACTGCTTCGCCGGCAGCGCCTGCAATATCCAGGCCCTTGTTCTTGACTTCGTCGAATCCGGCCAGCACGGCGCCAGCGGCGGGCCAGATCCAGTTGAGTTCATCGTCTGGCGCAGAGCCAACAGGTGCACTTGGAACCGGCTTCTCGGCACTGGCAACTCGCGGCGGGACTGCGGAGGGCACAACCGGCACTGCACTGCCCGCCTGCACGGGCTTGGCAATCACGGCGCTGCCAGCAGGCGGCTCAACGCGCAATACCTGCCCGACTTCAATCCGATTCGGGTTTTCAACGCCGCTCCAGCGCGCGATGTCCTTGGCACCCTGACCGTGGTCCAGTCCTATGCGAATCAAGGTATCGCCCGGCTTGACGGTGTAATAGCCGGGCTTGCCTGCATTCTCCCAGCCAGGCAACTGCTTGACCTGCGCTGGCACTGCCGTCGGATCAGGCACGACCACCACCGGTTTGCCCGGTGCAATGACCACGCCACGGTCTTCCACCGGTGCACGGTTGATCACTTTAGAGCCACAGCCACCCAGCAGGCTGGCAAGCAAGGCCAGCGCCAGCAACGAGCCGAGACGAAAACGTGAACCAGACATAGAACCTTCCTTCATGCAACGCCCGATTTTAAAGGGACAAAGTGAACACTTTCGAGCACAGACTGGCGCACACCCTGCTCCGTTTTGTCCAGCACCAACAGCGCCTGCTGCGCACCGCTGCCGGCGCCCTTGACCACCGGCGCTACCAGACGTCCGCCGACGGCAAGTTGATCGATCCAGGCCTGCGGCACAGCTTCACCGCCCGCCGCCGCAATGATGGCCGCATAGGGCGCCCCCTTGGCATAGCCCAGCATGCCATCACCAAACAACAGATGCAGGTTGGCCACGCGCAAGTGCCGCAGGTTTTCGCGCGCTTTTTCATGCAGACCACGCAGGCGCTCGATGCTGTAGACCTCATCGGCCAGCCGGCTCAGCACGGCTGCCTGGTAGCCGCAACCGGTACCGATCTCCAGCACGCGTCCGAGTTTGCCGCTGACGCCGTGGCACAGCAGTTCGGCCATGCGCGCCACCACACTGGGTTTGGAGATGGTCTGGCCCAGGCCAATCGGCAGACTGGTGTCCTCGTAAGCCTGATTCACGAGCGCGCTGTCAACAAAGCGGTGCCGTTCAATTTCCTGCAGCGCGGCCACGATCCGCGCGTCTGTGACACCCTGCTTTGACAACCTGGCCACCATATTCATGCGCACCGCGCTGGAATCGAGTCCGATTCCGTGCGAAACCGTCTTGGCCGCCGGTGCTGCCTGAACCCTGGGCCGGGCACTCGAACGATTCAGTTGCGCCGGAAAGGAGGGCCGCTCTTTCATGCAGAAACCAGGGTCGTCAGGCGCGCTGCCGTCTGAGCCCAGTAACCCAGATGATCATGGTCGGTCAAATCCACTTTCAGTGGCGTCATCGAAATATGGCCCAAGGTTGTGGCATGAAAGTCGGTGCCGTCTGCATCATCTTTCACCGCACCGGCGGCGCCAATCCAGTACATGGTCTCGCCACGCGGGTTGGTCTGCGTGATCACCGACTCGGCCGCATGCCTGCGACCCAGGCGGCACAGCTTGACGTGCCCCAGCTTGTCCAGCGGCAGATTCGGGATGTTGACGTTGAGCAGCCAGGCACCGCCGCCAATCAATTTATGATTTGACATCTGCAACACCAGTTCACGCGCTTTCTGCGCAGCGGCGTCCAGATGCGCCCAATTCTTCTCGACCTGGGAAAAGGCAATCGCCGGCACCCCAAAGAGATAACCTTCCATGGCCGCACCCACCGTGCCGGAGTAAATCGTGTCGTCGCCCATATTCGCGCCGTTGTTGATGCCTGAGACCACCAGATCGGGTCGATAGCCCAGCAGCCCGGTCAGCGCAATATGCATGCAGTCAGCCGGCGTACCGTTGACGTAGCGAAAGCCATTGCTGGTGCGTTGCACGTAGAGCGGGCTGTGCAGTGTCAACGCGTTCGATTTGGCGCTGTTGTTTTGTTCAGGCGCAATGACCTCAACCTCGGCCACGTCTTTCAGCGCTTCATAGAGCGCCACAATGCCGGGCGCCTGATAACCGTCGTCATTCGAAATAAGAATTTTCATGGGAAGGGAAGTTGTTCTTCATTGTAGGGGGCCATGTCGTCACGCCTGAGACAATAACAGCAAGCGTCAACCCCTATCATCGACGCAACTTCTTTGGAGACATCCCCATGCATGCCTGGCTTTGTGAAAACCCTGTGGGCGCCGACGCCCTGACCTGGAAAGAGCTTCCGACGCCACAACCCAAGGCCGGCCAGGTGCTGCTCGAAATCAAGGCCGCCAGCCTGAATTTTCCGGACCTGCTGATCGTCCAGAACAAGTACCAGATGAAACCCGCCCTGCCCTTTGTGCCAGGCTCCGAATACGCCGGCATCGTGCAGGCGGTGGGCGAAGGTGTCACACACCTGAAGGTCGGCCAGCATGTTGCCTGCCTGTCAGGTACCGGCGGCTTTGGCACGCACACGCTGGCACCGGCCGCTCTGTGCATGCCGCTGCCCGACGCCTTTCCGTTTGTAGACGCAGCGGCCTTCATCATGATCTACGCCACCTCGCATCACGCGCTGGTGGACCGGGCACAGCTCAAGGCGGGTGAGACCGTGCTGGTGCTGGGCGCGGCCGGCGGCGTGGGCACTTCGGCCATCCAGATTGCCAAGGCCTTCGGCGCCAAGGTGATTGCCGCCGCTTCCACCGATGAAAAATGCGCGCTCTGCAAATCCATAGGGGCCGACGCCACCATCAACTACAGCACCGAAAACCTGCGCGATGCGGTCAAGGCACTCACTGACGGCAAAGGCCCTGACATCATTTACGACCCGGTGGGGGGCGACCTCGCTGAGCCCGCCTTTCGCACCATTGCCCGGCGCGGCCGCTACCTGGTCATCGGCTTCGCTGCCGGCGGAGCTATTCCTGCGCTGCCACTGAATCTGCCGCTGCTTAAAGGGGCATCCATCGTCGGCGTCTTCTGGGGTGACTTTGCCAAACACGAACCGAAGGCGAACGCCGTATTGATGCAGGAACTTGCCAAGCTCTACGCTCAGGGCAAGATCAAACCGGTGATTGACCGCACCATGCCGATGGCTGACCTGAAAGCCGCTTTCGCCCACATGGGTTCACGCGGTGTCATGGGCAAGTTGGTGATGGTGAACTAATCCCCTCACCCCGAGCGCCGCAAGGCGCTCTGGCGCCGCTCCTCTTCCCTCGAATTGTTTTCGATGCTCTGACGCACGAACTCGATGTGGTCACGCGCCGCCGCCGCAGCTTCCTTTGGTCGGTGTTCGCGAATCGCCTGCCAGATTGCGCGGTGCTGCGACTGCAACTGGTTCCAGCGCTCGGGCCGTGTATGCAAATGCTCCAGGTTGCCTGAAACATGACCGTGAATGACGCGCATCAGACTGGCCGTCAGATGCCCTATCAGTACATTGTGCGACGCTTCCGCAATCGCCTGGTGAAACACCACATCGGCGTCAACACAAAGCGCCATGTCATCACTGCTGTAGCTTGCCTCCAGCGCTGAGTGCACAGCGTCGAGCCGGCCAATGTCGACATCGGTCGCGCGCTCGGCCGCCAGCGCCGCCGCCTGGCTTTCCAGCATCTGCCGAAATTCCAGCAGGTCCCGGTGCAGCAGGGGATGCCCTTTGAGCATGTCCTGCCAGGGATCGACAAAGTGTGCCTCCAGCCGATCCGTTACATGGGTTCCACCGCCGTGGCGCGTACTCAACAAGCCTTTGGACACCAGTTTCTGAATCGCCTCCCGCAGAGAAGGCCGCGAAACACCCAGATCCAGCGCGAGTGCGCGCTCGGGTGGCAGCCGGTCGCCCGGCTTGAGCGAGCCTTCGAGAATTCGCTTTTCGAGCTCGGCGGCGACAGTGTCGGACAAACGCGAAGCTGCAGGACGGAGAAGTGACATATCGATCCACAAAAATTGGTAAGACCAATTTTATGACATTTCATTTTGAGCGCGTCGATTGTGGGCAATCCGCGGGTAAACCCCTGTTGACCATTGGCCTGCAGCGATTTACATTCTCGGCTTATTGGTCTTACCACTTTACCATTTAACAGAAGCCAGAAACTGATGACCACGACCCACGCCCCCGGCAATCGGCAATATCCGTCCAAACCGGCGGACGTCTATCTGTTCGCCACCTGTCTGGTCGATCAGTTCGTGCCGCAGGCCGGGCTGGACACGGTTCGGCTGCTGGAACGCGAGGGCATCCGCGTGCATTACCTGGAGCAGCAGACCTGCTGTGGCCAGCCGGCCCACAGCAGTGGTTTCCCGGACGAGGCGCGCAAAGTCGCCCTGCAGCAACTCAAACTTTTCGCTGAGCCCTGGCCGCTGGTGGTGCCCTCGGGCTCCTGCGCCGGCATGCTGCATCAGCACTATCCGGCCCTCTTCGCCAACGACCCTGAGCTCCACGCAGCAGCCAAAGCGTTGGCAGCGCGAACCTACGAGCTGACCGAGTTTCTGGTGCATGTCATCCACTTCGACCGGCCCGACCAGGGTCCGGCCAGCACCGTGGCCCTGCACACCTCGTGCCACGCGCGGCGCGAGATGGGTTCGCACGAAACCAGCGCTGCCCTGCTCGACAGCCTCTCCCATGTGACCGTTGTGACCCAGGCACGAATTGAAGAGTGCTGCGGCTTTGGCGGCACCTTTGCCATGCGCTACCCCGATATTTCGGAAGCCATCGTCACCGACAAGGTGGCCGCCATCCGCGACAGCGGCGCGCCGCGCGTGGTCAGTGCCGATTGCGGCTGCCTGCTCAACATCACAGGTCGCGCTGCCAAACAGGACGAGCTTGCCGGTGTGCCCGAGCCAACATTGCCGGGCGAGCATATTGCCAGCTTCCTGTGGCAGCGCACCAACCAGGAAGCGGCATGAATACCACTGCCATTGCGCGCAACAACATTCTGGGTCGGCTGCGCGCCGCTCCCATAGCCACTTTGCCGCCCCTGCCGGATGTCAAAGCCTGGTTCGATGCGCAGCGCCGCAACGAAGACCTCGCGCAACGCGTCGTGCGGCTGCGCGCTGCGATGGAAGCCGTCAAGACCGAGTTCCATGATGTCACGCCAACAGACTGGCCGGACGTGCTGCTGCGCATCGCCGCTGCCAAGGGCATTGGCAATCTGCTGATTGGCAACAACACGCCGCACGGTGATGCGCTGCAAGCACGTCCTTTGGGTGCGTTTGAACTGGTGCATTACGAGCAGCCCATCGAAGCCTGGCGCGACCAGTTGTTTGACGGCATTGACGCATCGCTCACCTCGGCGCGCAGTGCCGTTGCAGAAATAGGCAGCATCATCCTGTGGCCTACCCCGTCGGAGCCACGCCTGATGTCGCTGGTACCGCACATCCACTTCGTGCTGCTTGACGCAGCCACCATCCATTCCGATCTGCACTCGGCCATCACAGCGGAAGGCTGGAGCAGCGGATTGCCCACCAACGCGCTGCTGATTGGCGGGCCGTCCAAGACCGCCGACATCCAGCAGACCCTGGCCTATGGCGCACATGGGCCAAAAGAACTGATCGTCCTGCTGCGTCACGCAAGCGGAGCAGCATCATGAGCAAGGTGATTCCGATTCACCCGATGGACGACTTCAAGGAGCGCAGCCGCAGCGTGCTCAACAACCCCGGGCAGCGCAAGAATTTTCGCAGCGCCATGGACTTTTTGCAGGCCAAACGCAAGAGCCAGTTCCCGGATCAGACGGAGCTCGAAGGCCTGCGTGAGCTGGGTGCGGCCATTCGCCGCTACAGTCTGGCCCACCTGCCAGCACTACTGGAACAGTTGGAAACCAGTCTCAACGCCAACGGCATACAAGTGCACTGGGCCGAGACACCCGCGCAGGCCAACGCCATCGCCCTGGAAATCGCCCAACGCGTCAAGGCTCGCCACATCATCAAGGGCAAGTCCATGGTGAGCGAGGAGATCGAGTTCAACCACGCCATGGAGGCTGCGGGCATCGAAGCCTTCGAGTCCGACATGGGTGAGTACATTGTGCAACTCGCAGGTGAAAAGCCCTCGCACATCATCATGCCGGCGATCCACAAGACCAAACAGGAAATCGCCGAACTCTTTGCCAGAGAAGTGCCGGGCGTCAGCTACACAGAAGATGTCGACGCCCTGATCCAGATCGGCCGACGCGTGCTGCGACGCAAGTTTGCCGACGCTGATATTGGCCTGTCGGGCGTGAATTTCATGGTGGCCGAAACCGGCACGCTGTGTCTGGTCGAGAACGAAGGCAACGGCCGCATGTGCACCACAGTGCCGCGCGTCCACATCGCCATCACCGGCATCGAGAAGGTGGTGGAAAAGCTCGAGCATGTGCCGCCGCTCTACAGCCTGCTGGCGCGCTCGGCCACCGGCCAATCCGTCACTACCTATTTCAACCTGATCAGCGGCCCACGCAAGCCGGGCGAACTCGACGGTCCCGATGAAGTGCACCTGATCCTGCTCGACAACGGCCGCACCCAGGCCTATGCGGACGAACAGTTGCGCGCAACACTGCAATGCATACGCTGCGGCGCCTGCATGAACCATTGCCCGGTCTACGCACGCATCGGCGGCCACGCCTATGGCACGACCTACCCCGGACCGATCGGCGCCATCATCTCGCCGCACCTGCTCGGTTTGCAAAGCACCTACCCGCTGACCTTTGCTTCGACCTTGTGCGGCGCCTGCTCCGAAGTCTGCCCGGTCAAGATTCCGATTCCCGACATCCTGGTGCGCCTGCGCAATGAGGCCATGGCCCAGCCCGATGGTGAGGAAGCCACGCTTCGCGGTAGCGGTGCCGCACGCACCGTCTCCGGCACTGCGGTCTGGTCGGTCTGGTCGCAGGTCTACAGCCGGCTCGGCCTTTACCAGCTGGCCTCCTGGTTCATGAGTCGCGGACGAGCGCTCTCGCCCAACGAGCAGGGCGCGTGGACGCGCAGTCGCACGCCGCTGGTGCCTGCGCCCAAGCGCCTGCGCGACCTGCTGAAGGAAAGAAAACCATGACTGCCCTGATCCAGGCGCTCTCGGGCCTCCTGCCGGCCAGCCAGGTGATCACCGAAAAGCTGCGGCTGCTGGCTTATGGCACCGATGCCAGCTTCTACCGCCTGACGCCGGAAGTCGTCGCCATTGTCGAGTCCGAGGAACAAGTGATGGCGCTGCTGCGGGCGGCCCGCAGCCACGGCAAGCCGGTGACTTTTCGCGCGGGTGGCACCAGCCTGTCGGGCCAGGCCGTCACCGACAGCGTACTGGCCTTGATTGGTGAAGGCTTTGCCAACTGCGAGATCACTGCCGACGCCAGCACGGTTCGCGTCGGCCCGGGCATCATCGGTGGCGTGGTTAACGAACGCCTGGCACCCTCCGGGCGCAAGATCGGACCGGACCCGGCTTCCATCAACGCCTGCAAGATCGGCGGCATTGCCGCCAACAACGCCTCCGGCATGTGCTGCGGCACCTCGCAAAACAGTTACCAGACGCTTGAAGGCATGCGCGTCATTCTGGCCGACGGCTGCCTGCTCGACACCGAAGATCCGGTCTCGGTTGCACAGTTCCGTCAGAGCCACGCCACCCTGGTCAACGGGCTCGAAGCTCTGGGTGCAGCGACCCGCGCCGACACGGCACTGGCCGCGCGCATTCGCCACAAATACCAGATCAAGAACACCACCGGCTACAGCCTGAACGCCCTGATCGATTTTGAAGATGGCATTGACATCCTGGCGCACCTGATGATCGGCTCCGAAGGCACGCTCGGTTTCATCTCGCGCATCACTTACCAGACCGTCGTCGAGGACCCGTACAAGGCCAGTGCGCTGGTGTTCTTTGCGGACATAGCACTCGCCTGCCAGGCGGTCATCCGGCTGAAGAAAGAACCGGTCTCTGCCGTTGAACTGCTGGACCGCCCTGCCCTGCGATCGGTTGAAGACAAGCCCGGCCTGCCGCCCGTCATGCGTACGCTCGGCAGCGATGCCGCTGCGTTGCTGATCGAAGTGCGCGCCCAGACCGAGGCGGCTCTGCAGTTGAAGATCGATGCAGCGCTCGGCGCCCTGCAAGGCATCGCTACGATCGAGCCACCTGAATTCTCGACCGATCCCGGCATCTGCGAGATGTACTGGAAAGTGCGCAAGGGCACCTTTCCCTCGGTCGGCGCCATGCGCCGCGCCGGCACCACGGTCATCATTGAGGACGTCGCCTTTCCGATCGAATCGCTGGCAGCTGCGACGCTGGATCTGCAGTCCCTGCTGCGCCTGCACGGCTACCAGGAGGGCATCATCTTCGGCCACGCGCTCGAAGGCAATCTGCACTTCGTCTTTACGCAGGATTTCTCGGACGCCGCCGAGGTCGAACGCTATGCGCGCTTCATGGACGATGTCTGCACACTGGTGGTTGACAAGTACGACGGCTCACTCAAAGCCGAGCATGGCACCGGTCGCAACATGGCGCCCTTTGTTGAGAAAGAATGGGGCAAGCAGGCCACCGACTTGATGCGCCGCATCAAGCAGTTGTTCGATCCGGAGCATCTGCTGAACCCCGGCGTCATTTTGAACGACGACCCGCAGGCCCACCTGAAGAATCTCAAACCGATGCCGGCCGCCGAGGCCATCGTCGACCGCTGCATCGAGTGTGGCTTTTGCGAACCGCTGTGCCCCTCGCACCTGCTCACGCTCTCGCCGCGCCAGCGCATCGTCAGCTGGCGCGAGCTGTCGCGCCGCCAGGCCAGCGGCGAAAGCAGCGCCGATGTCGAAGCCGACTTTGCCTACTACGGCCTGGACACCTGCGCCGGCTGCGGCCTGTGTTCGACCGCCTGCCCGGTGGGTATAGACACCGGCGAACTGACGCGTCTGCTCCGTGGCCGTGCCATGGGCGCCACACCGCACAAAGTGGCGCAATGGACTGCGGACAACTTTGGCAAGGTAGCCAGCCTGTCGCGCATCGGTCTCACGCTGGGTCACGCAGCCACCGCGGTGGTGGGCGAGAGCCTGGTAGCTCGCCTCTCAGGGGGCAGCTGGAAACGCGGCATGCCGCTGGCCGGCAAGGCCCCCGCTCCGTACCGCGGTGCGGGCGATCCGGTGGTCTATTTCCCTGCCTGCGGTGGGCGCATCTTTGGCGCCAACAGCAAAAATGAAGCGACGCTGCCCGAGGTCATCATGACCTTGCTGGTGCGTGCCGGTTACGCGCCACGCCTGCCTGAAGATTTTGACAAACTGTGCTGCGGCCAGATGATGGCCAGCAAAGGCATGGCCAAAGAAGCCGATGAGATGTCCGACCTTGTCATCGCGGCCTTGCTGAAAGCGGCCGACGACGGCCAGGGCGGCTACTACCCGGTCATCATGGATGCCAGCACCTGCTCGGTGCGCATGCAAAAGGTGCTGGCCGGACGCCTGCCCTTGTACGACTTCCACGAGTTCGCGCACGACGCCCTGCTGCCGCGCCTGCGCCTGACGCGCAAAACCGAGCCGGTGGCCCTGCACATCAATTGCAGTGTGCGCCGCACGGGGTCAGACGCCAAACTGCGCAAATTGCTGGAAGCCTGCGCGCAGCACATCATCGAGCCCGCCGGTGTCAACTGCTGCGGTTTTGGCGGTGACCGTGGTTTTGTCGTGCCGGAACTCAATGCACACGCCTTGCGCAAGCTGCACGACGCGCTGCCAAGCAATTGCTGCGAAGGCGTGTCGACCAACCGCACCTGCGAGATCGGCCTCACGGCCGAGACCGGCCGGCCCTATCGCTCCATTGCCTATCTGCTGGAAGAGTGCAGCCGGCAGGAGATGGCTGCGCATTGTTGATTTAGTTCAGGGATTTGTTTACTATTTTTTAAGAGGAGATTCACATGGTTTGGCAACAAGTTTACGACCCGTTTCACAGCATGGCGCTGTCGACGCTGGCAGCGGCGATACCCGTCGCGGTGATGCTGATAGGGCTCGGGTTTTTACATCTGAAGGCGCACATCGCCGCCGCTGCCGGTCTGGCCGCGGCGCTGCTCATCGCCATCATCGGCTACGGCATGCCGCCCGAGATGGCGGCCAAGGCGGCCATTCTGGGTGGCATGACGGGTCTGATGCCGATCGGCTGGATCGTGCTCAACATCATCTTCCTGCATCAGCTCACGGAACAAAGCGGCTCGTTCAAGGTGTTGCAGGATTCGATTGCCGGCATCACCGAAGATCGGCGTCTGCAACTGTTGCTGATTGCCTTTGCCTTTGGCGCCTTTTTTGAAGGGGCAGCCGGTTTCGGTACACCGGTTGCGGTGACAGCAGCGATCCTGATCGGTCTGGGCTTCTCGCCGCTCGCGGCATCCGGTCTGAGCCTGATCGCCAACACCGCACCGGTCGCCTATGGCGCACTCGGTACCCCGGTCATCACGCTGGCCAAGGTGCACGGCTACGACCTGATGGCGGTGTCGGCCATGATCGGCCGTCAACTGCCCTTCTTCTCCTTGCTGGTGCCGTTCTGGCTGATCTGGGCCTTTGCCGGACGCAAGGGCATGATGCAAATCTGGCCAGCGATTCTGGTAACAGGCCTGAGCTTTGCCATTCCGCAGTTCCTGGTTTCCAACTACATGGGGCCGGAACTGGTTGACGTCATTGCAGCGCTGGTTTCGATGACCTGCCTGGTGCTCTTTCTGCGCGTCTGGCAGCCCAAGGAAATCTGGCGCTCGGTCTCGCTCAAGGGTCATGAAACCGATGGCGGCACAGCACAGGCTCCGGTGGCCATCAAGCAACATCCGCGCGCCGATGTGATCCGCGCCTGGGTGCCCTGGATCATCCTTACCGTATTCGTCTTTGCCTGGGGTCTGCCATCGGTCAAGACCTTCTTCAACGGCATCTTTGCACCGGCCTTCCCGATGGACGGCCTGCACCAGATGGTGGAAAAAGTGGCGCCCGTTGTCTCCAAACCGACCAAGGAAGGTGCGATCTATGTCTTTGGCCTGCTCTCAGCCACCGGCACCGGCATCCTGCTGGCCGCACTGGTTGGCGGGTTGACGCTGAAGTTCAGCATCGGCCAACTGATCGGCGCCTACGGCCGCACGCTGTGGCTGGTCCGCTACTCGCTGCTGACCATCGTGCTGATGCTCGGCCTGGGCACACTCACACGTTACTCGGGTCTGGACACGACGCTCGGTTTGGCTTTTGCCACCACCGGCTTCCTCTACCCGTTCTTCGGCACCTTGATGGGCTGGCTTGGCGTCGCGCTGACCGGATCCGACACTGCCAGCAACGTGTTGTTCGGTGGCATGCAAAAGGTCGCGGCCGAGCAGCTCGGTCTGTCACCCAACCTGATGGGTGCAGCCAACAGTTCGGGCGGTGTCATGGGCAAGATGATCGACGCACAGTCGATTGTGGTGGCCTCGACGGCGACGCGCTGGTTTGACCACGAAGGCGACATCCTGCGCTACGTGTTCTTCCACTCGATCGCTCTGGCCAGTCTGGTCGGCATCTTTGTGACGCTGCAGGCTTACGTCTGGCCCTTCACGGCCATGGTCGTCAAATAACGACTGTCAGAGCAGGCGGTCGCGCCGTGCCAGCGCCGGAAACAGGCGCAGCCACGCGGCCGCCACCAGCAGGGTGCCTACGCCCCCTGCCACCACCGAACCCACCGGCCCCCACAGGGCCGCCGTGGCACCGGACTCGAATTCACCGAGTTGATTGGAAGCCCCAATAAAGATCGAGTTGACCGCCGCGACACGGCCGCGCATCTCGTCGGGCGTTTCCAGTTGCACCAAAGTCAATCGAATCACCACGCTGATGTTGTCGGCCGCACCCGTGATTGCCAACGCAAGCAGCGCCACAGCAAAATGAGTCGATAGCCCAAACAACACGGTAGCCATACCAAACACAGCGACAGCCGCCAGCAGGCGATGCCCAACGCGGTGACGCAACGGGAACCTCATCAGGAACAGTGACATGGCGAGCGCACCCACAGCGGGCGCCGCACGTAGCAAGCCCAGCCCGAGCGGGCCGGTGTGCAGGATGTCACGCGCATAAATCGGCAGCAAGGCGGTTGCGCCCCCGAGCAGCACAGCAAACAGGTCGAGCGAGGTCGCACCCAGCAGCACTTTGCGCTGCCAGACAAAGTGGAAGCCGGCCAGGACCGTGCTCCAGGACGCGGCCAGGCCGGAGGCGCGGTGCTGGTATCGCACCAGCAGCGTCAGCGCGCCCGCCAGCAAGAGCAGCACAACACAAGTGGCGTAAACCACCGTCGCACCCATCACGTACAGCAGGCCTCCCAGCGCCGGTCCGCAGATGATGGCCACCTGCATGCCGCTGGAACTCATGGCAATGGCGCTCTGCAACAGTTGCTGCGGCACCAGCAAAGGCGTGAGTGCCTGCTGCGCCGGCATCTGAAAGGCGCGGGTGATGCCCAGCACCACCGACAGCGCAAAAATCAGCTCCCGTGTGGCAAAGCCGCCGGGCGTGGCGAGCACCAGCAGCAGGGCCACCAAGGCCTGTGCCAGCATGCAAGTGGCAAAGATGCGCCCACGGTGCAGCCGGTCGGCCAGATGCCCGGCTGGCAAGGTCATCACCAGTGCCGGCACAAACTGGAACAGGCCGACCAGCCCCAGG
>Ga0194038_1000537_pt1 | contig 16614 bp, 9 predicted proteins | sample JunL226m_MetaG_FD_148630 | JGI IMG/M metagenome (GOLD analysis project Ga0194038, IMG submission 148630) | Anoxic zone freshwater microbial communities from boreal shield lake in IISD Experimental Lakes Area, Ontario, Canada - Jun2016-L227-6m | ecosystem: Environmental > Aquatic > Freshwater >... | reverse complement strand
TCAGTATCGGTCAACCGAATGTATGTCCTGTCCACAATCAGTGGACTATTCCTCTTCGATATGTGATCACCAACAAAGAAGGCAAACAGAAATATATTATCAGCGCCAACTTGCCTATCGGAATATTGCAAAGTTATTGGAAGGAAGCGCCGTTTACAAAGAAAGCCGCACTCGGCCTCATGCGCGACGACGGTTTCCTGGTCAGTCGTTACCCCGTACCCGACAAACTTGAAATGGAGAAAATCTATGGAATACCGAGGACTGGCGCTCTCATTACTTACCTGAGACAACAGAAGTTTCCGGTCAAAGGCTATGTGGAAGGACCCAGCAGTCTCGATGGACCTGACTATTTAAATTCATTTCGCCGCCTGGAACATTTCCCGATTACTTTGTTTATCACAATGCCCATGTCGGAAATGCTTACCGAATGGTGGAATAAGGTCAAGGTTCCACACAGCTTAACAGTGGTTCTGATGATAGGAGGGTTCTTTATCTACCGACTGACCTTACGTCAGGAACGAAGCAGAGAAATTGAAAGGCGAAATGCAAGCCAGGCACTGAATGGCTTAAACACTTTTTTAGACGGCATCATCGAAAGCAGTCCTGTCTCCATGTGGGTATCCGATAACAAGGGTACCCTTATTCGCACCAACCAGGCTCTGCGTGACCGACTCTGCATCAGCGACGATGAAGTAATTGGCAAATACAACATTTTTCGTGACAGACAGTTTGAAGATCAGAGCATGATGCCTCTGGTACGCGAGGTATTTGAAAAAGGCCACATGGTCCGGTTTACGATAGAATATGATACATCACTGATTCAGGATCTGGCATTGAAGAGTTCAATACAGGCTACGATCGATGTAACGATATCAGCAGTCCTTGACTCAGAAGGCAATGTAGTCAATACGATCTTTCAATACATTAATCTTACTGAAAAAAGACAGATGGAAGAGAATCTGCGGATCAGCGAGGAAAGGTACCGCCTGCTTGCTGAAAACGCCGGCGATGTCATCTGGACCATGGATGTTGACAGCAGATTTACCTACATTAGTCCATCTGTGATTAAAATGCGGGGCTATACTCCGGAAGAGGCCATGCAGCAATCTTGGGATGATATACTTTGCCCGGATTCACTTTCCATGGCCCTGGAACGTATGGCCAAACATATTGCTGACATCCAAGCCGGACTTCCCATACCCACATATCAAATAGAACTTGAACAATGGTGCAAAGATGGATCGACGATCTGGACTGACGTTACCATGACTTTTGTGTATAGCAGCAATGGCGATTTTCAGGAAATCATCGCAGTCACACACGATATCAGCAAGCTAAGGCAGAGGGAAGCGGAGATCAAACGGCAGTCCGATTTGATTAATTCCTTGCTCGATTCAATACCCGACATTATCTTCTTCAAGGATAACAATGGCGTTTATCTGGGTTGCAATCCTGCCTTTGCCGAATTTGTCGGTAAATCAAGGGATGAAATTGTCGGAATGACCAGCTACGATCTTTTTGACAAGGACATCGCGGACGCTTTCATGGATAACGACAAATGCATGCTGGAGTTGGGCCGGGCGCGGCACAACGAGGAATGGATCACCTATCCCGATGGGCGAAAAATCCTGCTACACACCGCTAAATCACCTTATTTGGGACAGGATGGAACACTGATCGGATTGCTTGGCATCAGCCGCGACATCACCGACCGCAAGCTGGCGGAGGAGAATCTTTTGCTGGCTAACGCACAGGTAGAGGCTGCAAACATCGCTAAGAGCCAGTTCCTGGCCAATATGAGCCATGAAATTCGTACACCCATGAATGGTGTGATCGGTATGTCATGGCTTTTGCGGGACACTGAACTGACCGATGACCAGCGTCGTTACGTCGATACCGTGTGCGCCTGTGGCGAATCGTTGCTGAGTCTTATCAACGACATCCTCGACTTTTCCAAGATCGAGGCCAAGAAGCTCGACCTGGAGACACTGGACTTTGATTTATTGAATCTGCTGGACGATTTCGTAGTCACTTTGGCGGTGCGGGCTCACGAGAAGGGGTTGGAGCTTCTCTGTGCAGCAGATATTGACATACCGACACTGTTGCGGGGTGATCCGGGCCGGTTGCGCCAGATACTCACCAATCTTGCGGGCAATGCCATTAAATTCACCCATCACGGCGAAATAGCCGTCCGTGTTAAATTGATTGAAAATAGTAAAGACGATGTTCTTCTGCGCTTTGCGGTGCGGGATACCGGCATTGGAATTCCGAAAGAAAATCTCGCCTTTATTTTTTCTGATTTCACCCAGGCGGATGCTTCGATCTCTCGACAATACGGCGGCACCGGCTTAGGCTTGGCCATATCAAAACAACTATCCGAACTGATGGGCGGTGAAGTTGGCGTTGAAAGTGAAGTTGGCAAAGGTTCGGAGTTCTGGTTTACCGCACGACTGAGCAAACAGCCGGATGGCGGACAAGTGGAAATGCTCCCGCCAGCGGACTTAAATAATGTAAGGACGCTGATCGTGGATGACAACGCTACAAATCGTCAAATTCTAATCGCGCAACTTACCTCATGGGGGATGCTGCCCGCCGAGGTGTCGGAAGGTTCAGCAGCGCTCGAATCTCTCCGGCAAGCTCAGGATGAGGACGACCCTTTCCGGATCGCCGTAATCGACATGCACATGCCGGGCATGAACGGTGAAACACTCGGTTTGGCTGTCAAGGCCGATGCTCGGCTATCCGATACCTACCTGGTAATGCTGACTTCTATGGGGATAAAGAGCGACTTTCGTCGCCTCAAGGAGATTGGTTTTGATGCTTACCTGAGCAAGCCGACACGCCGACACGAATTAAAGAACGCGTTGTCTCAGGCTCTATCTGGACGGGGCGCGGATCAGCCTCCGTCTATCGAAACACGTCATTCAGCCCACGACGGCTTGTTTGCCGGAAGCAAGGCGCGCATTCTGCTGGCCGATGACAACATCACCAACCAGCAGGTTGCCCTGGGGATTCTGAACAAACTGGGTCTAAGGGCTGATGCCGTAGCCAATGGTGTCGAAGCGGTCACTGCGGTGGAAACCCTCCCCTACGACCTGATCCTGATGGATGTGCAGATGCCGGTGATGGACGGACTCGAAGCAACGAGGAGAATTAGAAATTACGAATTACGAATTAGGAATCAAGCGCAAACAGGCGATTCTGCTTCATCATTCATTCCTATTATCGCCATGACCGCCCATGCCATGCAAGGCTACCGGGAGAAATGTCTTGCCGCCGGCATGAACGATTATGTATCTAAACCGGTGTCGCCGCAGGAACTGGTGGACCGGCTGGGGAAATGGCTGCCGAAAAATCAGGATGAAGGTGAATGTATTCAGAATGAACAGAGCATGGAAAAATCCGATGAGTCAAAAACCACTGATTCATCTATTTGGGACAAGCATAAAATGATGAAACGTCTGCTGGATGACGAAGACCTGGCAAAAATGATTCAGGATCGTTTTCTGGCGGATATCCCGCAACGGATTAAGGCATTGAAAGTATTTCTTGAATCGGGCGATGTTTATGGCGTTGAGTTTCAGGCCCATACCATCAAGGGTGCATCCGCCAATGTCGGCGGAGAACGGTTGAGTGCTGTGGCGTCCGAGATGGAGAAAGCAGCCACGGCTCAGGATTTGACTGCCGCCAGTGCATTCGTGACTGAACTGGAAAGACAGTTTGACCGGTTGAAGGAAGCGATGCAAATGGATGATATTCATAACCACCACCACCGCATGAGCAGGTGAATAATAATGGATAAAAAGGATAATAATAGATATCCCAAAGGAAAACCTCCAATTGGAGTGTCTGATTTCAAAAAGTTGAGAGAAGAAGAGCGTTACTATGTGGATAAAAGTCTTCTGATTCAAAAAGTTTGGGAATCCGGAGCTGACGTTTTGTTATTGCCAAGACCCAGACGTTTTGGCAAGACCCTCAATTTATCAATGCTGCGTTACTTCTTTGAAAAAACCGAAGATTCAAATGCAGATATCTTTGATGGGCTTTTTATCTCCGGAAAACCTGAAATCATGGCGCATCAGGGGCTATATCCTTTGATTTATCTTACATTCAAAGATGTGAAAGAGATGACCTGGGAAAATTGTCTGTACCAGTTGAGACTTCTGCTTGCTTCCGAGTTTTCCAGACATAAGACTTATTTTTCAGTTGATTCTCTGGAACCAGAGGAAACTGAAATTTTAAACGCGCTTCATGATCCGAAAGCTGCATCAGCTCCTCTGGGAATGGCTCTTTTTTGTTTAATGAAAATTCTCTATCGCGTGACAGGCCAGAAAATCATTGTTCTGATTGATGAATACGACACCCCGATTCATGCAGGACACCAGTACGGGTATTACGACGAAGTGATTCTGTTCATGCGAAACCTCCTAAGCGGTGCTTTCAAAGACAATTCCTGTCTTAAAAAAGGGGTAATCACCGGAGTTCTGAGAATCTCAAAGGAGTCGATTTTTACAGGTTTGAACAACATTGAAGTCCATAGCATCTTAAGTTCAGATTTTGATCACGAGTTCGGTTTTACTGAAACAGAAATGGAACAGATTCTAACGGATTTTGAAGTGGAGCATTCACAGGAAGTTAAAGACTGGTACAATGGCTATATGTTCGGGAAACAGATTATCTACAATCCATGGTCGATTCTAAGTTTTTTAAATCGGAAAGAACGTATATTCCAGCCATTCTGGATCGATTCCAGTAGCAATGATCTGGTGCGCGACCTGATTTTAAATGGTCCGATCTCTTTGCGTGAAAGTGTGGAAACGTTATTGCGGGGTGAGTCTATAAGCTCGGCTCTGCCTGAAAATATCGTCCTTCGGGACATTGATGCAACTGAAGAAAACATCTGGAGCTTATTGACTTTCAGCGGTTATCTGAAAGCATTGAATCCAAGACAGGTGCATACCCGCATTTTATACGATCTGTCGATTCCAAACATGGAAGTACTTAGTTTTTATGAAGATACAATTCAGGCATGGCTCAGGCGGCAAATCGGGGATCACCGTCTTCAGCAACTGCTGAAAGCTCTCCTGCAGGAAGACATTGCAGGTTTTGAACTATACCTTGCAGAGATGGTGCAGACAGTCCTGAGTTATCATGATACGTCCGGAGATGAGCCGGAAAGGGTGTATCATGCATTTGTGCTGGGACTATTGGTCAATCTTGGTTCTCAATATCAGGTACGTTCAAATCGGGAATCCGGTTATGGACGCTATGACATGATGCTGATTCCAAAGGATTCCCGGCAGACCGGATTTGTCTTTGAATTCAAAAAGGTAAATTCAAAGTACGACAAGACGCCCAAAACCGCCATGAAAAACGCACTAAAACAAATTCATGACAGGCATTACGCTTTGGAATTAAGACAGGCAGGAGTCCAGAAAATTCTTGGCATCGGCGTGGTTGTTCATAAAAAAAAGGTTTGGGTTGAATCAGTGACGTTATGAAGCAAAATTATTTGGTACTGTACTCCGGAGCCGGGCAGGTTATGAAGTATCCATGACCGAAAGAGAAAAATCAATTCCACTGAAAGGTGAACAATTATGGATAAGAAGAATAATAAATCTCTAAAAGGAAAACCGCCGGTAGGATATTCAGATTTTAAAAATTTGCGGGAACAAGAATTATACTATGTTGATAAAACTCTGCTGATCAAAAAAATCTGGGAAAACCCCTCTCAGGTGTTGCTTTTTCCACGTCCCAGACGTTTTGGCAAAACTCTCAATTTATCAATGCTGCGTTACTTCTTTGAAAAAACCGAAGATTCCAATGCAGGTCTCTTTGAGGGACTTTTTATCTCCGGACAACCTGAAATCATGGCGCATCAGGGGCGATATCCTTTGATTTATCTTACATTCAAAGATGTAAAAGAGATGACTTGGGAAAATTGTCTGAAGCAATTTCGACACTTGTTGGCTTCAGAGTGGTTCCGTCTGATTCCGCTAATTGAAGCTTGTACAAAAACTCCCGAAGAAGAACGTATTCTGATGGCATTTTCTAAAAATGCAACAGATATCATTGATCTGGAAAAATCTCTACCAACCATGATGTCTTTACTTTGGAAAACTACCGGTAAAAAAATCATTGTTCTGATCGATGAATACGACACCCCTATTCACGCAGGACACCAGTACGGGTATTACGACGAAGTGATTCTGTTCATGCGAAACCTCCTAAGCGGCGCTTTCAAAGACAATTCCTGTCTTAAAAAAGGGGTAATCACCGGAGTTTTGAGAATCTCAAAGGAGTCCATCTTTACAGGCTTGAACAACATCTCGGTCAGTTCCATCATCCGTCCGGAATTCAGTAGCTATTTCGGTTTTACTGAACCAGAAGTAGAAAATATGCTGAATGAATTTTCCGTCGAGCATCCCGATGAAGTGAAAAACTGGTATAATGGCTATGTATTTGGCAATCAGGTGATTTACAATCCATGGTCTATTCTGAATTTTTTAAATAGTGAAGACCGTCAGTTACAGCCGTTCTGGATCGACTCCAGCAGCAATGATCTGGTGCGTGATTTAATCTTGAATGGTCCGATCTCTTTGCGTGAAAGTGTGGAAACTTTATTACGCGGTGAGTCCATAAGCTCGGCTCTGCCTGAAAATATCGTCCTTCGGGACATTGCTGCAACTGAAGAAAACATCTGGAGCTTGCTAACTTTCAGCGGTTATCTGAAAGCGTTGAATCCAAGACAGGAGCATACCCGCATTTTATACGATCTGTCGATTCCAAACATGGAAGTACTTAGTTTTTATGAAGATACAATTCAGGTATGGCTCAGGCGGCAAATCGGAGATCACCGTCTTCAACAACTGCTGAAAGCTCTCATACAGGAGGACATTGCAGGTTTTGAACAATACCTTGCAGAGATGGTGCAGACAGTCCTGAGTTATCATGATACGTCTGGAGATGAGCCGGAAAGGGTGTATCATGCATTTGTGCTGGGACTATTGGTGAATCTTGGTTCTCGATATCAGATACGTTCGAACCGGGAATCCGGTTATGGACGTTATGACGTGATGCTGATTCCAAAGGATTCCCGGCAGACTGGATTTGTCTTTGAATTCAAAAAAGTAAATTTAAAGTACGATAAGACACCCAAAACCGCCATGAAAAGCGCACTAAAACAAATTCAGGACAGGCAATATGCTTTGGAATTAAGACAGGCAGGAGTCCAGAAAATTCTTGGCATCGGCGTGGTTGTTCATAAAAAAAAGGTTTGGGTTGAATCAGTGGGGTTATGAAATAAAAATTGCTTGAAAGTGTGTTAAGATATGAATACATCGGGTGGACATAATTTTAGAGGACAGCCATCAACTATCCTTGACAACCGTAAATCGGAGAAAAAGACAAGAAATGAGTGGCTCCCCACTATTCCACGAGTGCTGATGCTTAACATAAAATGCGACAAGTGATGCTATTGATACATAATGATCCGGTTCCTGCCCAGCTTTTTAGCCTGGTAAAGGGCTTCATCGGCTGCTCGTACCAGCGTTTCACCTGATGCAGTGTGAGATAGTACAGCCAGAGATGAAATGCCGATACTGACGGATATCTGAAAAGGTTTTTGGTTGTAATAAAACATTCGCTGGTTAAGTGTTTCCCTGAAACGCTCGCATACGCCGACAGCTTTATGAATGTCGGTGTCCGACAAAATGACCGCGAACTCCTCTCCGCCGTACCGACATGCCAGATCGCTTTGCCGTATCCATTCATTCAGCATGCTTCCGAACTCCGCCAGAGCCATATCTCCTGCGGGATGCCCCATTGTGTCGTTGATGTTTTTAAAATGATCCAGATCCATCATGCAAAGCGCCATATCTGACCGGGTTCTGCCTGCGCGGGATATTTCCCGCTCCAGTGACTCATAAAAATACCGCCGATTATACAGCCCCGTCAAAACATCCCGGATAGACATTTCCGCCATAATGTGCATAATTTTCCGGGATTCTTTTTTCAATTGCGATTTTGTCAAAGCATTGTTGATGGCCAGACTCAGGTTTTTTTCATTTAGCTGATCCTTGGGCAGATAATCGAATGCTCCTGCCTGAATCACCTGGGTTGCTATCATTTCATCCCCTTTTCCGGTAATAACGATCACAGGGGTTTCAAGGCCTTCCGCATCCATTTTCCGCATCAGATCCATACCCGTTCCATCCGGAAGAAAAAAGTCCACAAGCACCAGATCTACTGGATCAGTTTTCATCAGGTTCAAACCTTCCGCAATGGTTTTAGTTCGCAAGAGAATCAGATTTACAAAGGCTTTCACAACGCTTTCAATTACATGATAATCGATATCCGAATCTTCTATTGAAAGTGTTCTCAACAGTGGACCATCGGTGCCTGTACCCTCGGCAGTGATTTTATATGGCTGGATATCTGCATGTTGAATGATCTGAATTTTCTTGACAATGCCGGCGATGCGCCTGCCTGCCTCTGCAATTCGTGCAATATGGGCATCCAGTTTATCAGGAGTTTTTTGATCCATCTGGAGCAACTCGATGGTTCCCAAAAGGCCGGTCAGCGGCTGATTCAGCTCATGCGCCGTTGCGCCTGCCATCTGGAGCAGCACCTTAAGACGTTCTTCTTCAATGACCGCTTTTTGCTGATCAAGAATCTTTCGGTTCGCCTGCTTTAATTTTTCGACGGTTGCTTCCAATCTATGATTGGTTTTCTCAATCAATAGCCGCTGACGGTAAATATCTAAAAACACCTTCACTTTGCTGGTCAAAATATGGGGGTCAAGGGGTTTAAATAAATAATCCACCGCGCCGGATTCATAGCCTTTGAAAATGTGCTGTTTTTCTTTACTTATGGCGGTGACAAAGATGATAGGTATGTTCCGGGTTCTTTCGTTGGAACGCATCAGTTCGGCTGTTTCAAATCCATCCATATCCGGCATCTGGACATCCAGAAGGACAAGGGCGAAATCATATTCCAGCAACATACCCAACGCCTCATTTCCGGTCGCCGCCTTGATGGTAATGACTTCAGGGCTTTCCAGAAGGCTTTCCAGCGCCAGCAGATTGGCGGGCTTGTCATCAACCAGCAAAATATGGACAGGTTCTGTTTGAGTCACAACATTACTCCATCGGAGAGTCTGGCAAGAAATTTTCCAATAGCTTCAAGCGGTAAAATAAAATCGACCTCACCTGCTGATATGGCGGATTTTGGCATGATTTCAGCCTCCGCCGTACGAGGATCCTGAACAACCGTAATCCCTCCGGCAGATTTAATTTTCATCAGACCTCTTGCGCCGTCCGCGCTGGCACCGGTGAGTATGATGCCCATTAGCTTTGATCCATAGGCTTCCGCAGCCGTTTCAAACAGCACATCAATAGAGGGTCTGGCAAAATTTACAGGATCTTCCACCGACAGCGAAAACGAATGATCCATTTCAATCAGCAAATGATAATTCGGTGGAGCAAAATAGACGATGCCCGGCAAAACCGGTTCTTTATCATCTGCCTGTTTAACTATCAGTTTGCACTTATTATTCAGGTATCGAGTCAAAAAATCATCTGAACCAGGGTGGGAATGCTGAACGATAATGACTGGCAGATTATAATGCACAGGCAAACAGGGCAACAAAATCTCCAGCGCTGTCAGCCCCCCAGCAGAAGCCCCAATGACAATAGCATCAATCATACAGGCAATCCCATTTTTTTTCGATAGATTTTCTCTTTGGGAACAATATCTTCAAAACCATCAGAACAGGTTGAATACCTCAGGCTTTCTTTGGACCCCAGACAGAGATAACCACCCTGACCAAGGCTGTCATTAAACAAATTAAATACCCGATTTTGAAGATTTCGCTTAAAATAAATCAGGACATTCCGGCAAAGTATCAAATCCATCTCTCCCAAAGGGCCATCCGAAACAAGATTGTGATGGGCGAATACAATATTTTTTTTTAAAGATGCATGAATCGCTGCATGCTTATTGCTGGCTGCATAATAGTCCCCGAAAGATGATTTTCCGCCAGACTGATGATAATTGGAAGTATAATCCTTAATTTTCTCTAAAGAATATATCCCTTCTTTGGCTGCAAGCAATATCTTTTCGTTAAAATCCGTTGCATACACCTGCGTTTTCTGGTGAAGCCCCGCTTCGAAAAAGAGGATAGCCATTGAATAGACTTCTTCGCCCGATGCGCAACCTGCATGCCAGACTTTTATGAACGGCAGTTTTTTGAGGTCTGGAAGCACTTTATCCCGAATCGCCTTATAAAACAGGGGATCTCTGAACATATCCGTGACATTGATCGACAGATCCAAAAGAAGTTTCTCGAAACAAGACTTATCACACAGAACATGATGCAGCAATTCCGAAATGTTCCGATACCCTGAAAAAGCCAGATTCCTCAAAATTCGCCGCTTGAGGGAAGCTTCGGAATAGCCACGGAAATCATAACCATATTTTAAATAAACAGCATTCAGTAAAAGCTGAATCTCGATCATAAGATTTTCAGCGTCTTTATCCATTCATTTCTCCGTCCATTCTTACATTAATACAGCCACGCACGCAGCATCGAAAGCAGATTTTCCGTCTCAAACGGCTTGGCCAGATAGTCATTGGCGCCTGCCTCGATACATAATGCACGGTCGCCTTTCATGGCTTTGGCTGTAAGTGCGATGATGGGGAGTTTTTCAAATTGTTTCTGCTTTCGTATTTCCTTCATGGCCTCGTATCCATCCATGACAGGCATCATGATATCCATCAGAACCAGATCAATATTTGACTCCCTGTTCAGACGATCGATTCCTTCCTTCCCATTTTTCCCGACAATGACTTTCATTCCTTTTTCTTCCAGGATATTGGTGATCGCATAGACGTTTCGCATGTCATCATCCACCAGAAGGATTCGTTTGTTTTCAAGCACTGCATCCCTATCTTGGTCGCTTAAAATAGCAGCAACAATAGCGATTGCAGAATGTGAATCATCTTCAATCATCAGAACGGATTTATCTTCGGGGAAGATATCCTCGCCAAATGTAGAGCCATCATCCTGCAAAGCCTCGTTCCCGGACGGGAGACAGGTGCCTTGTACCATATCTGTTTTTTTCTCCAAAACCTGCTGGTTTTTTTCTGGATGTACTGAACGAGCTGCAGGCAGAACGAGAATAAAGGCGCTGCCCTTTCCTTCCTGGCTCTCAAGCTCGATTTCTCCACCAAGATATTTAGCCAGCTCAACGGAAATGGAAAGGCCAAGGCCGGTTCCGCCGTATTTTCTGTTGGTTGTCCCATCCGCCTGTTTAAAGGCTTCAAACACCAATTGTTGCTTGTCTTTGGGAATGCCAATACCGGTATCTGAAACCCAAAAAGCAATAGCACCGGTGGAAGCCAGATTCCGCCGTAGAACATGAATGTCTTCGGCGGGACATATCGTAAAAGAAACCCTGCCACTTGATGTAAATTTAAACGCATTGGAAAGAAAATTCTTGATGATCTGCTCGGTTCGCTGCCTGTCTGTCAAAATGGTCATGGGCAGATTGTCATGCAGTTCAACGACAAAATCAAGTCCCTTCTTCTGCGCTATTACCTGAAAATTGCGTTTCATGACTTCAGCCAGATCATTTAAAATAACTGGTTCCAGATGCAACTCCATTTTCCCGGATTCAACCTTGGAAAGATCCAGGACTTCGTTAATCAGGATTAACAGGTCAGAACCTGAATCATGGATTGTTTGAGCGAATTCGATTTGTTTTTCTGTAAGATTTCCTCCCTTGTTGTCCGAAACGAGCTTGGACAGCAGGAGAATGCTGTTCAGCGGAGTCCTCAGCTCATGAGACATGTTGGCCAGAAACTCGGATTTGTATCTGCTGGTTCTTTCGAGCGTCCTGGCTTTTTCCTCAATAAGTTTTCCGGCCATTTCCAGCTCCAGATTCTTCTTCTGGATATCTTCTTTTTGTTCTTCCAACAGTTGGGTCTGTTCCTGAAGTTCCTCATTGGTCTGACGCAGTTCTTCCTGCTGAGTCTGAAGTCTGTATTCAGACTGCTGAAGGGCTGACGCCTGCTGTTCCAGATCAAGGTTGGATTTTCGGAGCGATTCCTGCTGGTGTCGAAGCATATCCGCCTGTTTTTGGGTTTGTTCAAGCAAGATTTTCATCCGGGTCCGGGCCTGAGCAGAATTCAGAGCTATGGCAATGCTGTTGGAGACCTGATCTATAAGCGCCAGTTGGATATCTGAAAAATCCTGGAACGATCCCAACTCGATGACTCCTTTAACTGTGTTGTCAAAGATGAGGGGACAAACCACGATGTTGCGAGGGGCCGCAATTCCCAGGCCAGACTGGATTTTAACGTAATTATTGGGAACATCGTATATCTGCAAACGCCGTTTTCTCAAGGCTGCCTGACCCACCAGCCCTTCTCCCAGGAAAAAGTGATTTGAGAGTTTTTTGCGTTTTTGATAGGCAAAACTTCCAGTCATGAACAAGACACCTTCTTCTTCATCCATCACATAAAAAGCACCGATGGGCGCATTCAGATACTCACACAGATAAGCGATGACATTGTTGGAAAGAGTCGTCAAGTCCTGTTCCCCTCGCATCTGTTTATGAAGCTCCATCTGACCGGTTTTCAGGATATTTTGCTGCTCGTTTTCTTCTGTCATTTTACGAAGAGATGTGATCATCTCCGCAAGGGCTGATCCGAGCTGGTCTTTATCTGAAAACGGCTGGAAAATGGTGGAATAGCCCCCTTCGGTGATACGTTTAAGTTGGGTGACAATTTTCCGAATGTTTTCAACCATCAGATTTACGGCTTTCCCCAAAACATCTTCGCTGCTTTTCAAGGGAGCCAGTTGACTGAAATCACCAATCGCCAATGCTTGGCATATAGTTGTGGTCTCCCGAAGAGACATCACCACATTCATAAAACTGGCATTGACCCTGCCGATTTCATCGTCTGCGGTTTCGATCTCGTCATAGTCCAGCTTGCCCAAAGCCACTTTTTCAGCCGCCTCGGCGATTTGTCTCAGCGGACGGATCTGCCGGTGGAAAATAAACGCAATAACAAAAACAGCAAGACCAGTAAGAATGGTGCTGATGATGATTTCCGTCCACATATCCGATTTTGCTTCGTTTGTAAGGGCAACCAGCCAGTTGTCCCTATCTTCTGAGGTAATCAGGATGTCCATGTTTGATGCATTCCCGATTTCCGATTTAACAACACCCGAAGAATCCCGGACAACAGATAGTGTGTGATCCTGGACGGAAGAAGCTATATGGTTTCTTCTGGAGATGGTGGTATAGGCGATAAGGATGCCATTGATGACCACAATACACAACAGAACCGGCACGATTAGTTTGGTGGTGATGATGTTGATGGATTTAAACCGCATGACTGTCTTTTCCTGTAACGGGATATACTTTGAGCGCGCGGTCAATGACTTAATTTTTATTCACCGCAAAGGCGCAAAGAGCGCAAAGAAAATATTCAATGAAATTAGATGCCACAAGAGCGTTGTCTTCTTTGCGTCCTTTGCGCCTTTGCGGTGAATTGAAAAGTGCAGTTTATGCCCGCGTACAGTATAATTGCATCTTTTGACTTCTGACTCAGATATATAACATATTGATATTACAATCAAGAAAATATCAAAAAGGAAATTATTCAAACACGGAATATTTTTATTGCACTTATACTCTTTTTCGTTATAGTACAGCCCACAAAAAGACCTTCTGGCGCAAAGAAAAACTTTCTGGCAAGTGCAAGCCAAAAGGTATGCTGGCTTGCACTTGCCCCATGCCCAAATTACTGCCCTGCTCCCCTTTTCCCATGCACAGTTTTAAGGAAACCACCCAATGAGAATTGCCGTCTTGTATGGAAACATGTCCGAGAATACTTCAAAAGATGAGCAGGATGGACTGATACAGGTTGAATCTGTTTCCCATGCGCTATCAGAACTGAATCATGACCCGGTTCCGGTCAGTTTTTCCCTGGACATTAAAAAAACCCTGAGGAAAATCGCCGAAATCAATCCGGCGCTGGTATTTAATCTCGTGGAGTCCATTGACGGGCAGGGACGGCTGATTCACATAGCACCGTCCATACTAGACGCAATGAACATGGCCTACACCGGTGCCGGAGCCGATGCAATTTATACCACATCCAACAAGATTCTGGCCAAACAGATGCTGAAGGGAGCCAGGATTCCAACTCCTTTTTTTGTGACCCAGGATAAAACCCAGAATAAAACCCAGAATAAAATTGGACAGCGAAAAACACCGCTGTGCAATCCTGGCATCATTAAATCTGTATGGGAACATGGTTCAGTGGGCATTGGTTATGATTCCGTGGTTTTTCCCAAGACATACAACCAGCTCCTTCAGGAAATGGATCGCCGTAAAGACCAACTGGGCGGAGCATGTTTTGCCGAAGCATTCATAGAAGGCCGGGAATTCAATCTTTCGCTCCTGGCCAAAAATGGCAATGGCATCCCACAGGTGCTGCCGCCGGCTGAAATTTGTTTCGAAAACTACCCCAAGGACAGACATAAAATTGTGGACTACAAGGCCAAATGGGAATCAGAATCTTTCGAGTATCAAAATACCGTTCGCTCGTTTGACTTTCCGGATCATGACAAACCGCTTCTGAACAGGATCATTAAAATCGCCATGGAATGCTGGAAGCTGTTCAATTTACGGGGATATGCCCGCGTGGATTTCCGGGTGGATGACAGCGGCAATCCCTGGGTTCTGGAAGTCAATACTAATCCCTGTATTGCACCGGACAGCGGATTTGTGGCCGCCGCCGGTAAGGCGGATTTGACATTCAAGCAGATTATCGAGCGCATTATTCATGAGCCGATGGTCCAAATCGCGGACAGGCTGCATGCTGAATCCGAAGAACTGTCATGGAAAATAGCCGTCAATGCGTGAGCATACCCTGAATGTTATCTTTCGTGACACCGTTCATCGCTCAGACCCTGAAGCCATTTTTCATCTGACCGAATCCTGTCAACTTTTTTATCCCGAAGAAACTGCTGTTGCACGGGAACTTGCTGAAGAAAGACTGGCCAAGGGCCCGGCCAGCGGTTACGAATTCCTGTTTGCAGAAACAAACGGCATAGTAAATGGATATACCTGTTTTGGTCCCATTCCGTTCACTCAGGGGCGGTTTGACCTTTACTGGATCGCCGTTCAAAAAGAGCTTCAGGGAACTGGTATCGGCAAACGTCTTCTGCAACTTACGGAATTGCGGATTCAGGAAATGAAAGGCCAGCGTGTTTACGTCGAAACATCCTCCCGAAAAATCTACGAACCCACCCACCGGTTTTATCATTCCTGCGGCTATCACCAGGAAGCGATCCTGGCGGATTTTTATGCGGACGGAGATAATAAGGTTATCTACATGAAAGCGATTATATGCCACTAAAAGACATTCAGTTCCGGCTTCATGCCGTTGATCCCTGCGGGGCCAGGCGGGCCGAGTTTACCACCGATCACGGAACGGTTCAGACCCCGGCGTTCATGCCGGTAGGCACGGCCGGTTTTGTACGGTCAACCATGCCGAAAGATGTCGCCGAAACAGGCGCTCAGGTAGTTTTGGCCAATACCTACCATTTATCGCTCAGCGAGCGCCTGGCGACTGTTCAGCGTATGGGCGGGCTGCATCGGTTTATGGGATGGAATCAGACCATTCTTACCGACTCAGGCGGGTTTCAGGTTTTTTCCCTCCCCCAGAAAGAGATTACCGAAGAAGGCGTAAGCTTTGCCTACGAGGAGAACGGAGAGCGGCTTTTTCTGGGACCGGAGCGATCCATGGAAATTCAGCGGGATTTGGGAGCAGACATCGTCATGGCCTTCGATGAATGCGTGGAGTATCCGGCGCCAGAGGCTTACGTGGAACAATCTTTGGAGCGCACAACACGCTGGGCCGCCCGGTGCCGGGAAGTTCCCCTTCAGCCCCATCAGTTTCTGTTTGGCATCATACAGGGCGGAGTTTATCCGCATCTTCGGGAACAGAGCGCCATGGAGATCACTGCCATTCCATTTGATGGATTCGCCATTGGTGGGGTCAGCGTCGGGGAAGGATTCGATCTGATGCAGACGGTGGTTCGGCACGCAGCACCGTTTTTGCCGGATCATCTTCCACGGTATCTGATGGGCGTTGGCCTTCCGGAAGACCTTTTATCTGCTGTATCGCTGGGCATGGATATGTTCGACTGCGTGATTCCAACTCGGTACGCCAGACAGGGAACGTTTTTTACCCGCCTGGGAAAAATCCGGATAATGGACAAGACCTACCGCAAGGATAAATATCCGATTGATACCCACTGTTCGTGTTATACCTGCCAGACTTATTCCCGCACGGTACTCCGGTATCTGTTTTTTACCCGCGATCCCCTGGCGGAAACCTTGGCCACCATCCACAATCTGACGCTGTATCAGGATCTGATGAAGGACATGCGGCAAGCCATTTTGGACCATCGCTTCGAGACATTCAGGAAGGAGTGGCTGGCAAGGTATAATAAAACAGGCTGAAGAAAAAGGGGCCAGAAATCAGGATCAGGGGGACATAAATCAGGGTTTCTTGACCTTTCCCCCACCCCCC
>Ga0194038_1000535_pt1 | contig 16646 bp, 17 predicted proteins | sample JunL226m_MetaG_FD_148630 | JGI IMG/M metagenome (GOLD analysis project Ga0194038, IMG submission 148630) | Anoxic zone freshwater microbial communities from boreal shield lake in IISD Experimental Lakes Area, Ontario, Canada - Jun2016-L227-6m | ecosystem: Environmental > Aquatic > Freshwater >... | reverse complement strand
GAATGAGGGCACGCATATCTTGCGACCAGGTCTGGTCTTGAAAAATGGTATCCTGAATCACTGCAATCTTTTGGAACTTACACTGTATTTGATCTATTGATGGCATACATTCGGGAGGGAAGAATTCACCTGAACAAATCCCGGTTCAGCAGCGTTCTGGCTACCTATCACGATCCCTGCAACTACGGCAGGAAGGCTGAGCGGATTTTTGGACAGGGTTTTTATGATGAGCCCCGGTGGATACTTGGCCAGTGCATGGAAAATTGGGTGGATATGTACCCCACCCGGGACAGTCAGTATTGCTGTGGCGGTGGCGGCGGAACGCTGACGACCGGCTACAATACCGAACGGATTTTTTACGGAAGAAAAAAAATGGAGCAGATTCAGGCAACCGGCGCATCCATGGTGGTTGTGCCCTGCCATAGCTGCCACGGCCAGTTGAACGCTATAAAAGCTGAGTATGGCATGGAAAATCTTGTGGTAAAATATCTATGGGAGCTTGTGGCGGACTGTCTGATAATGACGGATAAGGGGTGATGGGTGACAAGACGAACGACTTGTTCCTTTACCCACTACCGTAGAGCGACCGGCCGGTCGCCCCTACTGGGACAAAAGCCGTTGATCGTCCACGGTGAACGGTGATAGGACAAAAGCCGCGATCGTTCACCGTCCACGGTCAACGGTGAACGGTCTGTTGCCTGCTGGGGATAAGGTATGAATAAATGCATGACCTAAAAGGATGGTCAATGCCTATTTAGTTAGCCTTTCCATAACCGAATCGGTTAACTCGTGGTCGTCTTCCTTTAAAAAAGGGATGAGTTCAGCAGCGATGTCCTTGAGTGATTTTATTTTCTTTTCCCGCATCACGCCCTGGATTTTCTCAACGCCCATTTCAATGAGCCTTAACCCTTCTGCGATACTGACAATATCTTTTTTTTCCATACAGCACCTCCTTGTGAGCAGTGGTTATCTATGCCATCATTTCCTTCAATCGCCTCTTGTATTCGCTTTTAATTTATACGGGGGATTTAAATATTGCAATGAAAATCCGCCTTTGTTATTTTGACCCAACTGGTATCACTTTCAGATTAACTTCAATTTGCAGGGTGCGCTTATGAAAAAAAAATCTATTTCAGCCTTGAAAACAAGCTATAATCGCTGCATTGACTGGATACTCCAAGGCGGACGCCAGTATTTTTCCTGCTATCTGCCCCGGCACATCAGCTTTATTGTACATGGTTTTTTCAAACTTTTTTATTCAGGCGTCAAGATTCACGAAGACCAGATCAAATCCCTCAGACAACTTCCGGAAGATGCTGTCATTGTTTATGTTCATAAAACCAAAAGCTATTTTGAATGGCTGTTTTATTACACCCGCTTTCACCAGTTGAACCTGAAAGCCCCGGAAATCGGCTGTGATTACCGGATTTTTATCTGGCAGCCCCTGGCGCGCCTGCTCCGCATTGTCATATTCAATCTGGATTATTTTTTTCGCCATTTCGCCCTACCCAGCCCATATAACGGCGGATACATTCAAGAGGAACTGGCCACGGGTACAACATCCGCACTGGTCTCGCTGGTCGAAGATAATGGATTTTACCGAAGATTCGTAAAATCAAAAACAGATCCTGTCCGGTATCTTGTTGAAATTCAGCAGACGATGGACAAGCCGATCGTGATTGTCCCCCTGGTAATGTTTTTCAGCAAATTCCCGGATCGATCGACATCAAGCCTTCTGGACATGATGTTTGGCACGGAAATCAATCCCGGCAGAATCAGACGTCTGATCACTTTGTTTAAGAACCCGGGCAAACTCTTTGTCGAAGTCTCCGAGCCGCTGAATCTACAGTGGTTTTTAAACCAGAGTGACCATCAGGGAAAATCCGTTGACCCCCTTTCCCTGCTTCTTCGAAAGAAGTTGCTCTCGCAAATCAACCGGCACCGGGTAAGCACCATCGGGCCTGTCTTGAAATCTCCCGATGAATTCAAGGAATCCATTTTAACACACGACCGCCTTAGAGATTTTATGGAGCATCATGCTCAGAAGAAGAATATCCCCATCCATAAAATTCACAAGCAGGCCAATGAAAATCTGGATGAAATCGCCGCGCGGTATAATCCCTCCATGATCAGTATTGCCGCCAAGACAGTCGGCTGGATCATACGCACCATGTTCGACGGCGTAACCCTGGATACCGAGGGGCTGAACCGGGTCAAAATCGCCTCTCAAAAAGGCCCGCTTGTTTTTATCCCCTGCCACAAAAGCCATCTTGATTACCTGATCCTGTCCTATCTGATGCATCTGAACAATATGCCATGTCCCCTGATCGCCGCCGGAAAAAATCTGTCTTTCTGGCCCATTGGACCGATGTTCAGGGGATGCGGCGCTTTTTTTATCCGAAGATCTTTTAAAGGGGCGGTACTCTATTCAAAAGTTTTTTCCGAGTACATTCTCAAGCTCCTTGAAGATGGTTTCAACATTGAATTCTTTATCGAAGGCGGAAGGAGCCGAACCGGGAAACTCATTCTGCCAAAGCTCGGGCTCTTATCCATTCTCCTGGATTCCTTCAAGCAAGGTGCTTGTAAGGACCTGGTTTTTGTTCCCATCTATGTTGGCTACGATCGGGTGCTGGAAGAAGGCGCATACCTTCACGAGCTGGAAGGCGGGCAGAAAAAACCTGAAAGCTTCATGCAGGTGATCAAGGCCAGGAAGCTTCTGAAAAAACGATATGGCCGGATATATATTAATTTTCATGAACCGATATCCTTAAACAGCCTTCAGGCTCAAAGCGGCCTGTCGATTCAGGACATGACTTCCAAACAGAACAATGAACTCTGTCGCAATCTCGGCTTCAGGATACTTAATGCGATAGACAGCATGTCTGTCGTCACCCCGCACGCACTGGCAGCCGGCGCACTGCTGAACTTATCCCAGAAACGATTTTCCTTTGATGATCTGTCAAAAGACATAGAAATCTACATGAGCTATCTGTATGCATCCGGGGCAAAACTGGCGGACACCCTTATGATGGATACTTCCAATGCGATTCAGCAGGTGCTTGATGCGTATGTGCATCGCAAATTTGTGGAGCGTTTCTCCAGTGAAGACAGCGAGTCATTTTCCAAAACCGAGTATAAAGTTGCTGTCAGCAAACGGCCCATTCTGGAATACTATAAAAACAACTGCATAATTTTTTTCGTTCCCGCAGTCTTTACAGCCCTTACCATTCTGGACAGGGATGTCTTTCAGTTTTCCACTTCGGACATTCAGCCCGGATATGCCTTTCTGCGAAATTTCTTTAAAAATGAATTTGCGTACGATGTGGACAAGACCCCGGATTATTTTGTGCGTAAATCCCTTAAGGCATTTATTGATGACGCCATTATCATCCCGCATCCCATGTTGCCGGAAACCTATAACATTACTTCTGTGGGCTTCAGAAAACTCAGGCTCTTCGCCAGATTCATCAGAACATATTTTGAATCCTATTGGGTTGTCCTGAATTTCTTTATGCGATACCCTAAAAATACCGTGGATGCCGATGGCCGCTCCAGAAAAATTCTCTCCCGTGGCAACCGGATGTACAAACGCCGCGAAATAGGGCATAAGGAGGCTTTGTCCAAAATCAATTACAAAAATGCTGAAGACTTTTTCATTACCCACGGTGTCTCCGGATCTGAAGATAAAGAGCGGATAGAATTCTATGCCAACACCATTCAAAAATACCTGCGGTTGCTGTCATCCTGAAATCACTCATATTATGCGCGGGTCTGGGCACGCGGCTGCTTCCTCATACCAGGTACATTCCCAAACCCCTGTTTCCCATAAACGGAAAGCCGCTGCTGGACAGAACCATTCAAAGCCTGATTCAGGCCGGGTGTCGGTCCATCATGATCAATACCCATCATTTGTATCAGAACATTGAGGCGTTTCTGGCGGAGCAACACTATTCAATTCCCGTTCAAACCCGTTATGAGCCTTGGATTCTTGGTACGGGCGGAGCGATACACAATGTCCGGGACTTCTGGGATCAGGACGCTTTCATGGTTATCAACGGAGATATTGTAACGGACATTGATCTGAAGGCTGTTTATGAATTCCATCAGCATCACGGACATCCGGTTACGCTGGTTCTTCATGATTTCCCGGAAATCAATACGGTATCCGTAGATGAAAACCAGTCCGTAATCGGTTTTGATGGGGGTGAGTTCGCGCCTTCAGGCCCTGAAATGCCGAAAGACAGCCGGATTCCAGCCCGCAAACTCACCTTTACCGGCATTCAGGTCATTGATCCGCAAGTTCTGAAATTGATTCCAGATGCCTCTTCTTCCAGCAGCATCGACCTTTACCGGACCCTGATCAAGGAAGGCATGACCATCCAGGCGTATATTCCGGAAAATTGCTACTGGAAGGATATTGGTACACCGCGTCAGTATCAATCAGCGGTGCTGGATCTGCTTACGCATCAGGCATTTCAACTGGCATTCCCTGACGAGCCAACAGATCCGACAACCACGACCCACATTGCTGGAGACGGGTCAGACAGGCTGTGGTCCCGGATATCATCACCCCGGCATTCGATGGTTGTCGCAGATCATGGCATTCATAGCCGCCGGGACATTCGCGGTGAATGTGATGCCTTTGTAGCCATTGGCGGACATTTATACGACAAGGGGATTTCTGTTCCCCGAATTTATCAGGCGAATTCATACGCCGGGCTGGCCCTTGTAGAAGATATTGGCGATGTTCATTTACAGTCCATTGTGCGCAGCTCCGGGAATGTGAATGAGATACTTGTCTGGTATCAATCCGCTGTTCAGTTGCTGATATCCCTTTCAATTGACGGGGGCAGCGGTTTTGATCCTTCCTGGACATACCAGACACCGGTCTATGACAAAGCCATGATAATTGAAAAAGAATGCCGGTATTTTGTAGAGGCGTTTTTAAATCTCTACCTCAACCTGAATATTAATGTTGATGATCTGATGGGTGAATTCGATGAGCTGGCTGATCGGGCGTTAAATGGGGCCATGTATGGATTCATGCACCGTGATTTTCAGTCCCGGAATCTGATGGTGAAGAACAATCGCATATACGCCATTGATTTTCAAGGCGGCCGGATCGGACCCATTCAGTATGATCTGGCCTCCCTTCTGATCGACCCATATACGGAACTTGGCCAGAGCCTTCAGGACCAGATTCTGGATTTTTGTATTCGGCAGCTCTCTGATCGGGTTTTTGTTGACCCGGCGTCCTTTACGAGCGCATACCGGTATTGCCGAATTACCCGCAATCTTCAGATACTGGGGGCTTTTGGATATCTGACGCTGGTAAAGGGCAAACCCGGCTTTAAGGCATACATTCCGGCTGCGCTGAGAACGCTGAACAGATCCCTGTCACAGCTCCGTGCAACTGATATTCCCCAACTGACACGTATCGCAGGCTGCGCCCTGCAAAAACTTGAAGGAGTTTCATGAAACTGTTTGACAGCCACTGTCACATGGATGACAGCGTTTATGACCCGGATTTTGAACTCGTCCTGCAACGCGCCGGAAATGCCGGCGTATCGGCCATGATGGTTGTCGGTGTCAACCTGAAGACATCGCAGAAGGCCTTGGTGTTGTCTGAAGCTTACAAGGAAATCTTTGCAGCCGTGGGATTCCATCCCCATGATGCCTCGCAAGCCAGCGAATCCGGCATGGAGGTGCTTGAAAAGCTTGCGAGCCACCCCAAAGTGCTGGCATGGGGAGAAATCGGTCTGGATTTCAACCGCATGCACTCTCCCCGGGACATTCAGGAAAAATGGCTAATCAGGCAATTGGCAGTGGCCGATTCTCTGGATCTTCCGGTCATTTTTCATGAAAGGGAAAGCGGCGGCCGACTGCTGCAAATACTTAAACAATACCACAGGAATCCCGGCAACGGCGTAATCCACTGTTTCAGCGGAACCAGATCGGAACTCACACAGTATCTGGATATGGGGTTTTTCATCGGTATCACCGGCATTTTAACCATCCAGAGCCGCGGTGCAGACCTGCGAGAGCTGGTAACTGAGATTCCGCAGGACCGTATCCTGATTGAAACAGATGCGCCGTATCTGACGCCAGCACCTGAAAAAAACCACACGCGCAGAAACGAGCCCGCCTTTGTTCGTTCAGTCCTTCTAAAACTTGCCGAAGTGCGGGGCGAAGACCCGGATGAACTGGCGGATGCGCTATGGAACAACACCTGCCGACTTTTTCGGGTTCCGCTCGACAGTGAATGATTTTGCAGTGTCGCCCCCCGCACGGGGGCGTGGATTGAAACAAAAAAATAGAATAAGGAGTTAATTATGGAATCTTGCCCTTGTGGCGCTTCGCTGCTTTATAGCGAATGCTGCGAACCGTTTATCAGCGGAGTCAAACCGGCTCCCACCGCCGAAGCGTTAATGCGATCCAGGTACACCGCATACACCAGAAAAGAAGTGGATTATATCGTCCGCACCACTCATCCGGACCAGAGAAAACAGGAGTCTGAAAGCAATATCCGGCAATGGGCGCAGAAATCCGTCTGGCATCAACTGGAGATTCTGAATATAGTCGGTGGCGGCAGCGATGATCCGGTTGGCTCCGTTGAATTCATAGCGGAATATTCTGAAAATGACGAACGGGTCAAACACCATGAGCTCGCGCAATTCAAAAAGGAAAACGGAATCTGGTTTTTCTGGGACGGCGGGCCGCCCAAACCCAAACAATTTATTCGTCAGGCCCCCAAAACTGGCCGCAACGACCCTTGCCCCTGTGGCAGCGGAAAAAAATTCAAGAAATGCTGCGGATGACATAGCCGCCACAAGAGCGTCTTCCGAATTTCATATATCATTTCCCGACTAACTGTGATAGACAAAACAGGCTGCATAGCATTGAACACAAACGGTAATCGCATGGGTACGGACTCAACTTATAATATTCTGATGTATTCTCATGACACCTATGGGCTGGGTCATATCCGGCGTACCATGGCTATTGCGTCCCATCTGGCGGGTCCGGATGTCAATGTGCTGATATTGACGGGATCTCCCATTGCCGGCCGATTTTCCTTTCCGGAGCAGGTTGATTTTGTGCGCATTCCGGGTATGATCAAAAAAACCAATGACGAATACCTTCCCATGTCCATCAAGATCAATCCACAACAAGCCGTGGATATTCGCACCAATATCATCACCGCAACAGCACAGACATTCCTGCCCAATCTGTTCATTGTTGACAAGGAACCCCTGGGGTTAAAAAAAGAAGTGCTGCCCACCCTTCGATGGCTGCGGCGATGTCTTCCCAACACCCGCACCATTCTGGGTCTTCGGGATATCATGGACGAGGCGGACATTGTCCGAAGCGACTGGAAAAAAAAAGGCGTCTATCAAATCCTGGACGAACTCTACAGCGAGATATGGATATACGGAAATCAGGATTTGTATGACCCTATCAGTGAGTATGAAATGCCGGGTTCTGTCAGTCGCAAAATGCACTTTACCGGATACATTCCACGCAAGATTCCCGGAAAGGAAGCAGTTGCCCGAATCAAGAGAAAATATGCCATCAAGTCCGATGAAAAGCTGGTTCTGGTTACCACCGGCGGCGGCGGAGACGGACATAGCGTCATGCATCATTTTTTGACCATGTTGGAAGAGACGCCCCATCAAACACCCTTTAAAAGCATTCTGATCACCGGCCCTTTCATGCCCAAGCACGAAAGAGAAGATATTTTATCAAGGGCGAAACGCTTAGGAATCCGCACCTGGGAATTTTACCAGCGAATGGAGGAAATCATGGCAGCCGCAGATTTGGTGATAACCATGGGCGGGTATAACACCATCTGTGAAATCCTCTCTCAGGGAACCATTTCGCTGGTCATTCCCCGTGAAACCCCCCGCAAAGAGCAGTTGATCCGGGCCAAGGTCCTTCACGGCCGGAAGCTATTGGATTATATTCCCTGGAATTTGATGTCCGCTCAAACCCTTCGAAGCAGTATCATGAATCTTCTGGATCATCCGGAACCCTACCAGGAAGCCATCAACAGTTTTCAATTAACCGGTCTGAAAGCCATGAGAGAACGGCTCGACCTGTTCAGGGCAACAGACTATTGAGCCGCCCAACACCTGTGCTGGGGATGATTCTTAAAGGCTATCCCCGGATTTCCGAAACCTTTATTTCAAATGAAATTCTTTTGTTGGAAGAACAGGGTATGAGCCTGCATATTTTGTCGATGCGTCAGCCGAGGGAAGCATTTTTCCACACCAGCGTTGGCAGGATAAGGGCGGGCGTGGACTATCTGCCAGAAACCTTGCTGACATCGCTTCCGTTCTTGTTGCCGCAGAACATGCTGCTGGCGGCAAAGCAGCCCAGGCGCTACGCAACGGCATTGCGGATGGCTTTTCGGCGTTTTTTACGTACACGAAAATCCGCAACCTTAAAGCACTTGTTCCAGGCTGGTTATCTGGTGAACAAGCTCTTGCCTAACAGTGGCATCACCCATTTTCATGCCCATTTTGCTCATTCGCCGACCTCCGTCGCATTTTTCGCCAGCCTGCTTTCCGGCATCCCATTCAGCTTCACCGCCCATGCCAAGGACATTTATACAACCGATCCAGCGCAACTTCGTGAAAAAATGGCTCATGCCTCTTTTGTGGTCACCTGCACCGAATACAACCGGCGCTATTTGTCACAGCTTTTGGGCGCGGCTGCACCTGCTATTTTCCGCATTTATCACGGCATTGACGTTGGCCTTTTTTCCAGCCATCAAGCCGGGGCGCTGCCGTTGCCGCCTTACCGCATTCTGACTATTTCCCGCATTACCGCCAAAAAAGGACTCTCTACCGTTTTTAAGGCACTGGGGATACTACGCGACAGGGGAATTCGGTTTCATCATACACTGATCGGGGATGGGGAAGATCGGGATTCGCTTAAAAAACTGGTACAGGATCTCAGGCTGGAATCTCTTAGCCGGTGGATGGGAACAATGCCCCATGACGAGGTCATCCGGCAGTATCAGAAAGCTGATATCTTTGTTCTGGGCTGCGAGATTGCAGCCAATGGCGATCGGGATGGCATTCCCAATGTTTGCGTTGAAAGCATGGCAATGGGAGTTCCGGTAGTCGCCACCAGGGTTTCCGCGATTCCGGAGCTCATTGAAAATGGAAAGACCGGCCTGCTGGTGGAGTCTGGAAATCCTGAGGCACTGGCTGATGCCATGATCAAAGTGTTGACAGATGCCGATTTACGGCAGAAAATAGTTGCCGCAGCCAAAGATCGCGTGAACCAAGATTTTAACAACCGCAATCTGATCGGTGACCTGGCAGGTCTTTACGTCAGGGCGCTTCAGCAAAACAGCGACAAACAAAAAAATATTCAATTCGATTTGACACAGATGCCTTTGTCCGGCATAGCCGATCCATGATGCGGAATCGAATAAGGAAACAACCATGATGACGACCATCGGTTACTATACCCCATTCAAACCGCTTGGCTTTCATCTTCCATCCGGAGATCTGACCATTGCCACCGGCCTTCGGGATTTTCTTGAAGACTGTGGATACCTGATCATTCACCCCAGCCGTCTTCGGGCCCGGTGGATATTCTGGAAACCCTGGCTCTGGCCGATCGTTGTCAGGGACCGGCTGCGTTCGCTCCGAATGCTTCGCCACGCCCATTCCAGACTCTGGCTGACGTACCATGCGTATTATAAATCGCCGGATATTATCGGCCCGTGGGTTTGCCAAAGGCTTGGCATTCCATATATCATTTTCCAGGGAATCTATTCGACCCGGCGGAAAAAAAATATCAAAACCCTGCCGGGGTATGTTCTGAACCGACGGTCCCTTATACAGGCGGATCATGTCTTCTCCAACCGGAAAGAGGACCTTCTCAATTTGCGACGGCTGATCCCGGATGATCGTCTGACCTATATTGCTCCGGGAATTGATCCGGAAAAGTTTACCTTTGATGCTGATGCACGCAGTGAGCTCCGCCAGTCATGGAAAATTTCGGAGGATACACCGGTTGTACTCTCGGCCGCCATGTTCCGTCCCGGCGTCAAGATGGACGGACTGATCTGGACGATTAAAGCTTGCGCCGCGCTCCACCGGCAGGGAAAGCCTGTGCAATTAGTAATTGCCGGGGATGGGAAAGAAAGAAAAACCCTGCAGGATCTTTCCGAATCGCTTCTTTCCGGAAATAGCAGCCACAAGAGCGTCCGGTTTGTCGGAAAAATCCCAAGAGACCAGATGTACCGGTTTTACAGCGCCGGCGACATCTTCGCCTTTCCGGGAATCCGGGAAACCTTGGGTATGGTGTATCTTGAGGCCCAAGCATGCGGTCTTCCAGTGGTTGCCTTTCATAACGGGGGCATTCCTGAAGTGGTATTGGACAAAATTACCGGATTTCTGACGCCGTTATATAACATGCGAGCATTCACTGAAGCCATCACCCTCATTTTGGACGATGTGACGCTGCGAAGGAAAATGGGCGAGGCAGCGATGCGACATGTTCGAACCGCTCACGATATACATCGGAATTATCATCAGATTGATACAATTATTCAACACGTCCTTGCCGAGTACGTTTTGAAAACAAACGGTGCCGGGCGGAAGGTAGGGGATAGGCTCCGCGCCTGTCCTGAAATAGCGACAGATGACAGATGGCAAAACAGATGACAGATGACTCAAAAAAATCGTCTATGAGACCAGTGACTCAGCAGATTCTGAATTTTGGTCAGATGATCAAATTCAGCCATACGGTTTTTGCACTGCCTTTTGCTCTTTCCGCAGTGGTTCTGGCGCACCGCGACAATGATGTCACGCTCCAGGCTTTTTTCTGGATACTGGTTGCCATGGTCAGCGCCCGCTCCGCCGCCATGGGCTTCAACCGGATAGTGGATGCCAGCCTTGATCGGCTCAATCCAAGGACAGCAGACCGTCACATCCCATCCGGAACCATGTCGTCGCTGTCGGCAATCCTTTTTGTATCGGGGTTTTCTCTATGCTTCATCCTGGCATCCGCCATGATAAGCCGCCTGTGTTTCTGGCTTTCCATACCGGTTTTGGGGATTCTGTTTTTTTACTCCTACACCAAGCGATTTACGTCGCTTTCCCATCTCTACCTTGGAATGAGCATATCTCTGGCGCCGTTGGGGGCCTGGATTGCCGTAACCGGCCGGTTCGAACCCGCCATTCTTATTTTATGCATAGCGCTACTGACGTATATTGCCGGATTCGATATTCTGTACGCCTGCCAGGATGTCCAGTTTGATAAGGAAATCGGCCTTTATTCGATTCCCTCTCGTCTGGGCGTGAAAACCGCCTTTCATATTTCATCATTCCTTCACATCGCAACATTCATATCGCTGATAGCGCTGTTCGTTGTATTTGATCTGGGAATGATCTATCTTCTTGCATTGGCGATCATCGGTGCGCTGCTGGTATTTCAGCACAGGGTGATCCGTCCCAATGATCTGGCTCACATCGAGCTGGCGTTTTTTCATGCCAACAGCGCCATTTCCATTCTGTTGTTTCTGGGAATACTCGGAGATGAATTATTGAGGTAGGAGACGGTCAACGGCTGTTTACACGGAGACGAATAATGACCCAAAAAATAGTTGTGGCGATTACCGGCGCATCCGGTGCCATCTACGGCGCGGTGCTGGTTGCGGAGCTTTTGCAGCGGCCAATCGAAGTTCATTTGATCGTATCGGAATATGGCGGCAAAGTCATGGGCCATGAGCTGGGTATTTCAGGTCCGATGCTGCCTTTTCTCCAGTCCGAATTCGGGCTGATTACTCACGATCTTTCGGTTCTAAAGGAATATTCGGCGGACAACCTGTTTGCGCCGCCTGCCAGCGGTTCTTTCCGGCATTCCGGCATGGTCATAGCTCCCTGTTCCATGAAAACCCTGGCTGCCATTGCCTCGGGCTTTGCAGACAATCTGATCACCCGATCAGCGGATGTTTGTCTGAAGGAAAAACGGTCCCTTATTTTGCTGCCAAGGGAAACACCGCTTAGCACCATTCATCTAAAAAACATGCTGAAATTGGCGCGGGCAGGAGCGGTGCTGCATCCCCCGGTGCCGGCCTTTTATCATCGGCCGGAAAGCGTTCGTGACATCGTTAATGCTACCGTCGCCCGGGTCCTGGATCACCTGGGGATTTCCCATCATTTGGCCGCCGAATGGAGCGGCGTATAACTCCAAGAGGAAAACCTATGAAATCAGTTAAATACAATAATCTTGGCGAGTTTATTCAAGCACTGAAACGCGAAGGCGAGCTGAAAACCATTTCCCATCCCGTATCTGCTGTTCTGGAAATCAGCAAACTGACCGATTCCGAATCCAAAAGCCCTGGGGGTGGAAAAGCGCTTTTCTTCGAGAAGGTGAAAGACTCGCCGTTTCCGGCTGCCACCAATTTGTTTGGGAGTTCGCGGCGCATCTGTCTGGCGCTTGGCGTCGAAAACCTGGAACACCTCGGAGACCGGATCAGGGAAATCATTCGCATGTCGCCTCCAAAGGATCTGCGAGACATGCTGGGAATGCTGACAACTGCGTTTTCCGTATCGCGGTTCTTTCCCCGAAAAAGCCGAGTCAAGGTACCTTCCTGCCAGCAAGTTGTTATTAAAGGCGATGACATCAATCTCTTTGACCTTCCGATCCTGCACTGCTGGCCCCAGGATGCAGGCAGGTTTATCACACTTCCGCTCGTCATCACCCAAAGCCTGTCCACCGGAAAGCGCAATGTGGGAATGTACCGAATGCAGGTCTTTGACCGGAAAACCACCGGCATGCACTGGCATATTCATAAAGATGGCTCCAATTATTTCAACGAATACCGCAAGGCGGGAAAGCGGATGCCGGTAGCAGTGGCCATCGGTGCGGACCCGGCCACTATTTACGCGGCCACCGCCCCCATGCCCCGGAATGTGGATGAAATGATTCTTGCAGGTTTTATTCGAAACGCCCCGGTTGCCATGACCCGGTGTTTGACCTGCGATCTGGAAGTTCCAGCGGAAGCCGAATTCGTTCTGGAAGGCTATGTGGAACCTGATGAACTTCGGCGCGAAGGCCCGTTCGGAGATCATACCGGCTATTATTCCCTGGCTGATGATTATCCGGTGTTTCATGTAACGGCTATCACCCACAGAAAATCCCCGGTGTACTGCGCAACTCTTGTGGGCCGCCCGCCAATGGAGGACTGCTATCTGGCAAAGGCGACGGAGCGGCTCTTTCTTCCGCTGCTGCAAACGGTTTTTCCGGAAATCATGGACTACTGGCTTCCCTGGGAAGGGGTTTTCCACAACATCGTCATTGTTTCCATCAAAAAAGAATACCCCAGACACGCCCAGAAAGTCATCTCCGGCCTGTGGGGACAGGGCCAGATGAGCTTTTGCAAGGCCATTATCGTTGTGGATGAAACCGTCGATCCCAAAAATCCGATTCAGGTCATGCAAAGGCTCGTGGATAATTTCGATTTGACAACCGACATCGTGAACGCCCAAGGGATATTGGATGTATTGGATCATTCTTCGCCATTTGCCAATTTCGGAAATAAAATCGGGATTGACTTGACCGACCGCATCATCGGGGAACCTCTTCGGAATCCATTTCCGCCCGTTTCCATGCCCGAAAAATTCAACGAGGATGCGCTCCTTTCCGGCATTCAGGCTGCCTGCAAAGGCGTATTGTCGCTTCGTATCCTACGAGACGATACAGCTCGGCGCAATCGGATTCTGGTACTGAAGGTTCGAAAAGCGGCTGGGCTTTCCGGAAGCTATTTTGCCGAACAGTTGCTGGATGCCGATATCCTCCAGCCATTTAACCTGATTCTTTTCTATGACAGCAACGTGGACATTCTGGACAATTCCTTCATTCTCTGGAAACTCTTCAACAATGTTGATCCGGGCCGGGATGTGATCCTCCGTCAGGGGCGCAGCGTTATTGACGCTTGTAAAAAAGGCCCGGAGGAAGGTCACGACCGGGAATGGCCGGATGAGCTTTCATTTGATGTAAATCCATTCAATGCTCGGAAAGAAGGCTATATTCGGTAGTGGAGGAGGTTTCATCGGTGTAGTTGTACCAATACTAAGCGGTTTTAAAGGATATGTGGCCGCTGTCACAAAACATAAATGACTCCTTTTTCGAGGATTCCCGATAGAAATTTATTTTCAGAAATTCGGGTATTAAGAAATCTTTAAAAAATTGTTACGAAAATCGTATCTTTCTTAAATTCGATCACCCCATATATGACAATGATACTTCCCCCTTTGAAAAAGGGGGATCGAGGGGGAATTTTCAGGTGGATAGCCTCCTAAAGCCCACCTGGCCCCCCTTTTTCAAAGGGGGGGATCCTTTCGATTTTAGTTGTGATTAGCGGGCACAAGAGCGTTCGATGAAATTTAAGAATGATACCCCTACTATATGAGCTTTAGCCAAAAATGGATAAAAACAGACAGGTTCTCTATTGGATAAACTCAGCAAGCCATGATTTGGAAGTTGCCGAAACACTTTTCAATACTGGGAAATATGACTGGTGCCTGTTCGTTGCCCATTTGGTTCTTGAAAAGACGTTGAAATCTCTCTATGTGCAAAACAAGGAGTTGTTGCCGCCCCGTACCCATGATCTGGTTCGTCTGGCGAAACTGGCTGATATTGAATTGGATGATGACACTTCCGAGTTTCTTGATTCGGTCAATACGTTCAATATATCGACGCGTTATCCGGATGAAAAAATGCAGTTTTACAAACTTTGCACGCATGAATTCGCCACGGAAAACTTTCGACAAATAAAGGGGATACAAAAATGGCTTATGAAAAAGATAAATCCATCCACACAGCCAGACGATTTGTCACACTGTTGAAAACAAATGGCATCAATGTGTCTGAAGCGTATGTTTTTGGTTCCGCCATTTTAAGTGAATCCAATGATGATAGCGACATCGACGTGGCTGTTGTATCCAAAGAATTTTCCGGGATACCATATTATGATGTTAAGAAAATCAGCAAATACCGCCGAGCGATTGATTTGTATCTGGAAATTCACCCTTTTTCTTTTGACGATATCAACATAAATCCACCGTCTTTTTTTTTGGATATTCGAAATAAAGGTATTCGATTGATCTGAAATCTCATGGTTTTAATTGACATCCACTTGCGGCAAAATATCTTCTGGTCGCACTTCCAGTTGATTTGATTGAGCTGGTAGAGCAGGAAGAGGAAGCTGCCGATTCGCTTGTTGCCGTCCAGGAACGGGTGGTCCTTGATGATGAAATAGAGCAGGTGAGCCGCCTTCTCTTCCCGCGAACGGTAGAGCGGATTGCCGAACATGGTCTGGTAGGATTTGCCGTCCTGAGCAGTGTGTGCATATTTTGCACATACTGTCTCTTCGGCCAGCTCGCCCTCCTTGAAGACATTGCGCAGGTGCTTGGTGATGACCGAGCGCTCGCGGCCGAAGAGCTGAGCCATCTGCTCCTGGGTCAGCCAAACGGTCTCGCCCTCCAGGCGGACGCTGACCTGAGCCTGACTCTGGTCGTTCTGGTAGATAATCAGTTCGCTCACGGCCTTCTGCCCTCTCGCTGGCCAACCCTTCCCTCCCTTGCTGCCAGCCGGTTGCCGGAGACCGGGCTTTCGCTTAAGGCAACTTCCCGCGTGGTCTTCAGCCGTTGCGGCGTTTGCCGGGCGGCGCGTTCCTGCCTGTCGCTGAATTCATCCAGCTTGGCCAGGTGCCAGTTGGTGCTGCCTGGGTTGAGGATGGTGCCAAGGCTGAATAGGGAGAGATGGCTCATCTTAGAGTTCCCCCTGGAAGGCGCGTTGGGTGAGGGAGTTGAAAAGCATATCAATTTTAGCCAAAGAATTATGTTTACTATTATGAATTTGTTTAACTTTGAAGAAAATATCTGTGTACTTCTTTTGTAATTGAACTGGAGGCAGAGGAATGGAAAGCTGATTCAAGACTCCGGTGTTCATGAAAGAATAAGCGCCATCTTCGCCTGTTTTCAGGCGACCAACTTTTCCTTTAAAGAAAATCATCAAGCAAACGAAATATGTTGGCTCAATTTTCTTCGAGTTTAATGACAATCGAATTAGATTGGTACTGATGATGGATTTGTTTACAGATGGTTTTGCAATGCACATTGCCGACTGTTCCTGCTCTTGAAATCAAAATATCATTTTCATCAACGGTATAAGATTTTAACTCTATAAATTTTTCTTCTGAAATATACAGACAGCCTCTCTCAATAAAATCATTTTTTTGTATATTGTCCATTGTCCATACAGGTATCCCCGTTTCTCTATACTCATGCTTTTTCAAAGCACTACCAAAAGGGCCGCATTTTGTGCCAGGTTTTTGAGTCGAATATAATGAACTTAAAACTTATTGTTCGCCCAATCAGCGATGCAGTTTCAGGAATTTCGACAGAGAGGATTTGGATGCACGATAAAATTTTGAAGACATAATCAAAATAATTATGGGCATTCATTCTGTTCAGTAGTAAACTATTCCCTACCAATATAACCAACGGACGGGAGGACAGAAAATGAGCATTGTACGCGGAATGGCATGGACGGCTGTTGCAGTTGTGGCATTGGTACTGGTGTTGTGGAATTGTGAAGGGTCGAAGGCGGAAGGGGCA